>PVMS01049692.1_pt1 | contig 12043 bp, 13 predicted proteins | sample 1853461 | NCBI WGS metagenome assembly PVMS01 (sample SAMN08582032, study PRJNA380276) | Marine sediment metagenome, whole genome shotgun sequencing project. | isolation source: ocean sediment barecode stripped | collected 2017
CCCATAGGGTGTATTCAAAATAGCTAGTTGAACCCGCCTTGCCGGCGTGGCAGGCTAATCCCGATTTTTCAGCGGGGTCTAAGTTAACCCGCCCTGCCGGCGAGGCAGGTACCTCGACCCTTGGGTCGATTCATATTATTGGGTTCAGGGAAAGCCTGAGGTTTAATACCTTTTAATTTAAAAATTAGTTATCCTTAAGGTATTGCTACTCAATATACTAACTCTATACTGTCGTGCCTGATAATTTACACCCTCCGTTAAGGGAGCACCATTTAAAATATTAAATTCGCTGTCATCACAAGAGCAAAACATAATAATACCATTTTTTACTGTCATTTTTGAGCAAAGTTGGGGACTTAAATGAGGAGCACTTCTTTCAAAAGCAACATAACTATTGGCGCTATAGTGATAAATAATAATTCCACTGATACCACCTTGACTGTACGCCCATCCCCCAACAATTTGTAAATTTATATATTCCGGATTATTCAAAAAAACTGTCTCATCTACATGCACCTCGGGTAGGAGGTTATTCTCCTCATCACCATCACCATTGCATGAAAATATCAAAAAAACAAGCAACATTAAAACCGTAATATTTTTCATTAATTTTTTTTTGCAAGTTACAAATAATTTGATTTCTACCATGATTTTTGGCAACGGTGGCTTAATAGAATTTAATGTTGTATGATAAATAATAGTATTATAGTTCAAAATTATGCCTAACCTCTTGTTTCAATGACTATGTCGAATCCTGAAATACTGAAAATTCCCCACGTGTGTCATTCTACACATCAGTATATCAGTGAATTATACTTGAATCTCGGTTCCTTGTTCTTTTAGCGCAGCGGTCTTTTATCTTTTACAGGACACTACTCTATTATGATTTTATTGTTCAAAGACTTTTATGAATCATCTTTACTTAAATTAATTTGTATATTTGTGTCTAGATCTCATTTCAGGGTTTTTTGGAATTGGGATTTTTTGTATTTAGTGTTTGGCCGGAAAAAAGTCAATTTTACAAATCGAATTATTTTTTATAAGATTATCGCTCTTTTATATTGTCTTTCGCAATCAGGTGAGGTGATGACTTAGTATCAGGCGATTATAAAAAGTGATGAGATTATAAAAAGAAATGATTTAGATTTTTTTATGTTTTCAAACAGACACTATTTAAGATAATTGAATTAAATGGAGGAATTATGAGTGAAGTAGAATATTATACAGCCGATGGACTTAAGAAATTGCGTAGTGCTCTGGAGTTTTTAGAACATGTGGAGCGTCCAAGAGTCACAAAAGAAATTGCGGATGCAAGAGATAAAGGTGACCTTAGTGAAAATGCCGAATATCATGCGGCTAAGGAAGAGCAATCTCATTTGGAATATAAAATTGCTCAAATGAAAAACACCTTGTCCAAGGCAAGATTAATAGATGAATCGCAATTAGATACGTCAAAAGTTCTTGCACTTTCTATTGTAAAGATTAGAAATATTGACAATAAAAAAGAGTTTGAATATACTTTGGTAGCAGATGCTGTCGCTGATTTGTCTCAAGGAAAGTTAGCTGTAAATTCTCCTATTGGGAAGGGTTTGTTGGGAAAAAAGATTGGAGACATTGCTGAAATTAAAGTTCCTAACGGTATCATGAAATTTGAAATAGTTAATATTTCCAGATAGTTAAGGCAACCTCTATTTTAAAGATAAAATAAAAAAACAACTATGAGTTCTATTTTCACAAAGATTATCAACGGTAAAATTCCAAGTTATAAAATTGCTGAGAACGATAATTTTTACGCTTTTTTAGACATTAATCCAAATTCTAAAGGACACACCTTGGTGGTGCCTAAAAAAGAAGATGATAAGATTTTTGATCTAAGCGAAGATGATTTTCTAAGTTTAATGCAATATGCTCGTACCATTGCCAAGGGAATTGAAAAAGCAGTGCCTTGTGAAAGAGTGGGAATGACAGTTATTGGTTTGGAAGTTCCGCATGTACATGTTCATTTGATACCTTTGCATACGATGGCGGATGCTACTTTTTCAAAGAAAGAGAAATTGAGTGCAGATGAATTTCAAGAGATAGCTGATGAAATAGCCAAGAATTTATAGTACTCAGGGTTTTACTCAAGGTGAAACCCTGAGTATTCTACTTATAGTTATTTATCTATTTTAAGAAGGATGGTGAAGGATGTTCCTTTTCCTATTTCTGATTTTTTTTACGTAAATTTTTCCTTATGGCAATCTTGAATTATTTGTTTTGTTAAAGACAATCCTGGTTATCATACACGTCTTTTACTGTTTTCAACTTTAAAAATCATATCGTCTACTGATGATTATGTTCTGATTTCAAAATATTGCTATCTTATATAATTGATAAAATGAATTTCGAACAAGGAACAAGGAATGCCGATTTCAGAAGTTTTACACACTTCAACATTCTTAAATCGATGTTCCTTGTTCAATATTTACGACCTGTCGATCCCTAAAAAATATTTACAGATTTTTACTAAATCTTCCAATTCTATTCACACGGAGTTCCCTAAGATTTGAACTCATTTTAAATTTTTAAATATTCGAAATGATTATGAAAATTTTCATGTGTCTCAGAGATAAAACAAGAGCAAATGAAATAGCCAAGAACTTATAGTTATTTATCTATTTTAAGAAGGATGGTGAAGGATGTTCCTTTTCCTATTTCTGATTTTTTTACGTAAATTCTTCCTTTGTGATAATCTTCAATAATTCTTTTGGTTAGGGAGAGACCTAATCCCCATCCCCGCCTTTTTGTTGTGTAACCAGGTTCAAATATTTTTTTGTATAATCGTTTCGGTATGCCCTTGCCCGTATCGGTAATGGTAATTATAGCATTCGAATTATCTTGTAGAACTTCAATTGTTAATTCTCCTTTTCCGAGCATCGCATCGATAGCATTTTTTACCAGATTTTCAATTACCCAACTATATAATTGCACATTTAAATTTACGAATATAGAACTGTTCTCTCCGGTAATAAATTTAAAGTCTATTTGCTTAAAACTTCTTGATTGTATATAGTCAAATGCTGTTCTGGTCTCTTGAACGATATCATTTCGAACCAATTTTGGAACAGAACCAATTTTCGAAAATCTGTCTGCTATAGTATTTAGCCTATCCACGTCCTTTTCAATCTCTGACACGGTTTCCTCATTAGCATTTTCCATACGCAATAGTTCTACCCATCCTAAAAGAGAGGAGAGCGGCGTGCCTATTTGATGAGCTGTTTCTTTAGCCATACCTGCCCAGAGCTTATTTTGCTCCGCGATTTTATTCGATTTGAATGCGAGATAAATGATAGACCCAAATAAAAATAGAATCAGTAATAATCCCAAGGGATAGTATTGTAATTGCGTAAGTAAGTCAGAATCCCGATAATAAATTTTTTCTTTAATTATAATATTACCCAGCTTCAGATTAACAATTAACGGTTCATTCTCTTCTATCATCTTGATGAGCTGTCTGCTCAAAAAAAGGCGATCATTCACCGGAAGAGATGTGAATTTTTTTGTTTTTGCGACCCCTAAGTTTGACCATAATTTAATATCCCCATTCTCATGGGTTATGATCATGGGGATACTACTATTGCTTTGAATAATTTTTTCCTCAAGGGAAACATCGATATCCAGATCATTATTATTGAAGTTTTCATATGCCGTAGCTAAAACTTCCATTTTTAGTCTTTCCTCGTTTTTAAATTTTTTAAAGAATTGATTAGTATTCCAAAGAATTGAAGTAACTATTAAAAATGAGGCCAATATCAGCGCCCATTTAACAAGGATTTTACTGGTAGGGAAGTAATTCATTAAAGACAAATATAGAAATATTATAGACTAATAACTTAAAAGTAGACCCCTTATTATATATAAAAAATTTATTAGCTGCTTTTGTTAAAAAGTAGGGCTAATTGTTAATAATTATTAACGAAAATCAGTTTTAAGTAGGTGATATAATCAGTGCTATATAATTGATGGTTGAATCTGCCCGTGTATTGTTCTTAAATAGGTTGATTCATAAAATTACATAATAACCACCTCGTCTTCCTGCGGAAGCCACTCCTCCTTAAATAAAAAGAGGAGAATTAGTTCATAGTTTTAATGTTTGATGACTGGAAAGTCCCCTCCTTTTTTTCAAGGAGGGGTGGATCCATCGATAGATGGATACGGGGTGGTTGCTCTCTTGTTTATATTATTTTAGCTAAAGGAAGCGATATGCTTCTAATTATGAGTTAATCCTTCCGTCTTTCTCACAAAAACGGAAGAAATTTGCACATATTAATTGATAAAAAATATCTCAGTATTCTCTCCTCATAGATACATTGTTATGATTTACAAAGAAGATGAAGAAGCCTTTTTGATCAATGTTAATAAGTTTATCGCAGACAATTGTTAGCAAATAGACCTATAAATAAATGAAAAGTATAAATTTGCATTATATTTTTATAAAAGGAGAGAGCTATAAAATGCATTGCGGCATTTTATAGGCTAAATATTAATAAACAGAATTCACAATAGAGATGGAAGTAACAGGAAAAATCAAAAAAATAGACGAAACAAAAACTTTTGGTAGTAACGGTTTTAGAAAACGTGAAATGGTAGTTACCACAAATGAACAATATCCTCAAATGATTCTAATTGAATTTGTTCAAGATAAATGTGATCTGCTAAACAATTTCAATATTGATGATGATGTTAAAATTAGTATCAATTTAAGAGGAAGAGAATGGATAAACCCAAAAGGCGAGGCCGTGTATTTTAATTCAGTACAAGGATGGCGAATTGAAAGAGCTCAAGATGAGGCATCTTCTACCGCTCCACCGGTACCTGCAATGGAAACCTTTCAACCGGTAGATGAAGATGAAAATGAACCCGATGATCTGCCATTTTAAATATTTAGCCCTTTTTTTTAAAGCAAATTGTTAATTAGAAAATTTATTACACATTAAGACCGGTTCCAAACCGAACGCTCTACTGTGGTTTTAATTTTTCCATTACAGTGTTATGCTGAAATCCTGTGGGTCCTCCTCGTTGTGTCATTCCCGAGAAATCGGGAATCCATTAATCTCAGGATTCAATACATCATTCTAGATGATTCACTATCAGGCTATGGAATAAATTTTATTGATTCTATTTGGTAAACAAACGAAAGTATTTTTTAAAACAATAAAATAATAACATGAGGATACTTTTCGATTATATCATGTTGGATTACCTTTTTCAAGGGAATGACACACGTGACGTTTTGGGTCATTGAATACATAACCTCTTGTTTTAATAACTATTTCGAATCGTTGAAATCCTTCGGATCCATCGTATGTGTCATTCCCGAGAAATCGGGAATCCATTAATGTCCGGATGCAATACATCGTTCTAATTAATAGCTTATCAAGCTATAACATAAACTTTGTTGATGTTATTTGGCAACTAAACAAAATCGTTAGTTAAGAGAAAAAAATGAAATGCCTGTCCGGCATTAGATTGTAAAAATAAATATTCCAATAAAATAAAGTAAAATCGTTTTTTTAATGTTTGTTTTAGATCATAAAATTATATTTCCACCGGTTGACCTGGCAAATGAGGACGGGGTTTTAGCTATCGGAGGTGATTTATCTACCGATCGACTTTTGCTAGCCTATAAGAGTGGCATTTTTCCATGGTATAATCAGGAAGAACCTATTGTTTGGTATAGTCCGGCAAAAAGAATGGTTTTATTTCCAAAGCAATTGAAGATCTCTAAAAGTATGCGTCAAGTTATTCGCAATGAAGAATATAACGTAACTTTCAACCTTAATTTCAAGGAAGTCATTACTAAGTGCATGCAGATTAAAAGAAAGACCCAGGAGGGTACCTGGATCACGAATGAGATGTATGTTGCCTATCAGGAATTACATAAAATTGGCGTAGCAAAATCTGTAGAAGTTTATCAGAATGACGTTTTGGTAGGAGGTTTATATGGTGTAGATCTAGGTAGTGTATTTTGTGGAGAAAGCATGTTCAGCGAAAGGTCTAACGCTTCAAAAATTGCATTTATCTATTTAGTGAAGAAATTGGAGAAGGAAAATTATTCTTTGATAGACTGTCAGGTTTATAATGAGCATCTGGCAAGTTTGGGGGCTCGAGAAATTCCCAGAGAGGAGTTTTTAAAGATGTTGTAATTTATATATAATTATCCTTTTATAATTTTTTTATCTTTGTTGCCCAATCTAAAGATTTATGGATATAAGAAATGCACAACTAGAAGTTGATAATTGGATAAAAAACCATGGGGTTCGATATTTTAACGAGCTTACAAATATGGCACAACTAACGGAAGAAGTTGGTGAAGTTGCAAGAATTATAGCACGTAGATACGGAGAACAAAGCGAAAAGGAAAGTGATAAACACAAAGATCTAGGAGAGGAATTGGCAGATGTTTTGTTTGTAGTACTTTGTTTGGCAAATCAAACAGGAATTGATCTGCAAAAATCGTTTGATAAGAAGCTTAAAATTAAAACAGAGAGAGATCATGACAGACATCAAAATAATAAAAAATTAAGATAATATGAGAGATAGGTTTGAGAAGTTATCGTTTACAAAAATGATTATCGTTGCATCTATTATGTTTTTAGTTATTGTCGTGATAATTGATTTTTTTATTGCGTTGACTAAATTTCCTTTGGAGGATGTTCTTGCCAATATGTCAACTATGACCTATATTTCGAGAAAGATAATTGTGGCTTTTGTGTACGGATTGATAATCGCATATATTTATAAACGCAAACAAAAAAAAGCCGCCAAGTCTTGAATAGATCGATAGAATATGTTAGTGAAGAGATAAAAGGATCGGTTTCCATATCAGGATCAAAGAGTGAATCGAACAGATTGCTCATTTTGCAAAATATTTTCTCTAATCTTCAATTAAAGAATGTATCAAACTCTGACGATACCAAACACATAATCAAGGCGCTAAATTCAAAGGTCAAAACTGTTGATATCGGTCATGCAGGAACAGCAATGCGTTTTTTAACTGCTTATTTTGCTGCTTTGGATGGGCGTGAAGTTGTACTTACCGGGTCTGATAGAATGAAAAACAGACCTATTAAAATTTTGGTGGAAGCTCTGCAATCATTAGGAGCTGATATTCAATATATTGATAAATTTGGATTTCCATCTCTGCTAATTAAAGGGAAAAATCTAACCAAAAAAAAGGTAAAGATCAATGGTAATGTAAGTAGTCAATACATTTCGGCCTTGCTATTAATTGCATGCTCCCTCGAAAATGGATTGGAAATTGAATTGGTTGGGGAGGTAACTTCTACACCATATTTAAAAATGACTTTGTCATTGTTGAACGATCTGAATATTGAGACGACCTGGAAGAATGCCATTATTAAAGTACAACCGAAGAAGTATATTGACAACAAAGTTATTATGGTAGAATCTGATTGGAGTTCGGCATCTTATTTTTATAGTTTGGTAGCTTTGAGTGAAAATGCCGAAATAACACTCACCTCCTTTAAAAGGAATAGTTTGCAAGGAGATCGCTCATTAGTAGAAATTTATAAACATTTTGGCGTAAAAACCGAGTTTAAAGAGAACTCGATTTACCTTTCGAAAATTACACAGCATAATTTAAGTCCATTGAATTTAAATTTGATCGGTTCCCCAGATTTAGCACAAACCATAGTCGTAACCTGTTTTGGTTTAGGAATTGCCTGTAATTTAAGTGGACTTCACACTTTAAAAATTAAGGAAACAGACAGATTGCAAGCCTTGTATAATGAACTTAGCAAGCTCGGTGCGAATTTAGAAGTTACCGATGAGAGTTTACATTTAAAAGAATCTAAAATCATAAACAGAAATATATCTATAGATACATATCATGATCATCGTATGGCTATGGCTTTTGCACCATTGGCAATTAAAGTACCGATGATTATAAATGATGCCGAGGTAGTAACAAAGTCATTTACAAGTTTTTGGGATGATTTTGAAAGTGTCTTAAAATAAGAGTTATCCTTTTTAAGGAGAGGTAGAATTTATAATTTTCTCTTTTTCTATTTCGCAGAGCAAGTTTCCCCCTAGAGTGGAATTACTTTGGGTATTCCATTAGAATTCGTTTGTTTATTATGTCCTTCCTGTCATACTTTTTGTGGAAGTTTGTGACCACATTAAAGATTTCTAATCACTAATCACTTTTCTCTTTTTTTTAATCACTTTTTTATTTCACGGAACAGGTTCCCCTCTAGAGAGGGGTTAGGGGTGTGTCCTAAATTTTATTAAAGTTAACTTTTGTAAATAATTTTCATAGAGAATTAAACTATACATTGAAAAGAACAATCATACCATATAACCCTAAACTAAAAGAATTTGCGCGCCAGTTAAGAAATAATTCAACAATAACTGAAATTTTTATCTGGCAAAAATTAAAGAGAAAACAAATGTATGGCTATGATTTTCATAGACAAAAACCAATTGATAATTATATTCTTGATTTCTTTTGTTATGAGTTAATGTTGGGTATTGAAATAGATGGTTATTCGCATGAATTGATCGAAGTAGTTGAAAAAGATTCGAAGAAAACCAAGAAAATGAAACAATTTGGAATTACAGTTTTAAGGTTTAGTGATTATCAGGTATTAAAGGAAATGGAAAATGTATTAAGGGCAATTGAACAGTATATTATTGATTTTGAAAGAATGTAATCGCTAAACACACCCCAACCCCTCTCTAGAGGGGAATTACTTTAAATATTCCATTAGAATTCGTTTGTTTATTATGTCCTTCCTGTCCTTCTTTCTAATCAATTCCTTAAAGAGACAAGAGGTAACATTATAGGTCTCTAAACTTCTAATCGTTAATTACTTTTGACTTTTCATTTCCTCTTATTCCCAATCAAATATAAAACAACTCCGGGACCCGATTTAACCCTTCCTGTTTTCCATTGAAAAGACTCTTTATTTTCTAGTTCTTGGATCATTTCTTGCATTTCTTTTACGGAGTAAGTCCTTAATGAAGAAACGATACCATCCCATAGAACAAACAGAGGTACGATAGGAATAATATAGGTAAATAATATTCTGCCAACATTAAAGGGTCTTATGAATGGCGTTATTAATAAGACAGTTATAGGAGAAAAAAGCATTGCCAGAATACTTGGAACACTGCGTTCTTGGGCTTCAAAAATTGCAATAGAACTATTTGAATCTACTGCATTTTGTAATATTTTTATTGCATCCCTGAGTTTGAAGTGATGCAATGACAAAAATTGGGTTCGCAATCCTTTCAATTCTAATGGAACATTTCTTGCATCTACCGGAGATTCCAGATACTTAAAATTATCTGCCTGATCTTTGGTATATTCAAATGCACTTATATTTGGATAATAATCTGTTAATAAGACTTTTAGATCAGGTATATTTTTTCTGAGTTCTTCATTTAAATAGATAAATCCACCTCCACCTCCCGAAGCGAGATCAATTATTTGATTGCTGTCATCATATCTAAGAGCTTCTTCGATCAAGGGAATCGCAGGTTTCCACAGCTTGGTTTTATTCGATAGAAATTGTAAAAAATCTGTTCCATAATTTCTTAAGAATTTAGGAAACCAGTTTAAATCTTCAAATTCGAACAAATGTATTCGTGCCATTATTGTAAATTCAATATTAGAAATTAAAAAGAAGATTAATCCTCCTTCGCGTTCGCTATGGCGGACGAGAAGATATGGTTTAACTCTCCGCCTAAGGCGGATCGGAAAATCAGGTTGTTTGCATAGCAAACTCAATTTAATACCTCGTATGCCTGTCTGCCGCAGGAAGGCTTGCGTCGAGGTAGTTTATTTGATATTAAAAATCTTGCAAAAATAGTTGCAAAAAAATCAAATCCAACCATTTTTCAAATTTATATCCAATTTGATTGAATCTTCCCACTTCCTTAAATCCAAAATTAGTATGAAATTTTATGCTTCTGGCATTATTGGCGTCCACTCCGGCAATCATGGTACGGAATCCTTTCTTTTTGGCCAAATCAATTAATTCACTCATAATTATTTTTCCTGTTCCCTTACCTCTTAAATTTTTATCCATATAAATGGAATGTTCTACGCTAAACTGATATCCATCCCAAGGGCGAAATATTCCGAATGTTCCAAAACCTACAACAGATCCATTCTCTTCTGCTACAATTACCGGCATTTTTTTTAATTTTTTCTTTTCCAACCAGGCTGTTTGATTTTGAAGCGTTCTCTTTTCATAATCGTAAATAGAAGTTGTATGTTCTATTTCAAAATTCACAATCTTTAAAATTGAAGGTAAATCTTTCTTCTTCGCACTTCGAATTATTACAGACATAAAATTGATTTTTATATAAATATAACCTTAATTTCTAGTTGTAAAATTCAATTTATCAAATATTTAGAAATAACCTCAAATATTAAAAAAATGAGCATTATTTGTTGATTTTTAATCGAAAATTGATCAAAAGTGATAAATAATGCTCATTTTTGGATAGTTGGCAATATATAATTTACTACATTTGGCATACTTTTTGACAATAAATCAAAAATTAAATTGATAGGTTAAAAAATTAATTATGAATAAAATGACTGCCGCAATTACCGCTGTTGGAAAATACGTACCGGAATATGTTTTGACGAATAAGATACTGGAAACAATGGTGGATACAAATGATGAATGGATATCATCCAGAACAGGAATTAAAGAGAGAAGAATTTTAAAGGGAGAGAATAAGGGTACTTCCTATATGGCCATTAAAGCGTCACAAGAACTAATTGATAAGAATAATATTGATCCAAAAGAGATCGATTTGGTAATTGTTGCAACCGCAACACCAGACATGCAGGCAGCCTCAACAGCTGCTTTTACGGCTACCAGAATTGGTGCCGTAAATGCCTTTTCTTTTGATCTGGAATCGGCATGTTCAAGTTTTTTATATGGTATGTCTGTGGCGTCAAGTTTTATAGAATCCGGGAAATACAAAAAAGTATTGCTAATCGGTGCAGATAAAAATTCTTCGATGATTGACTATACAGATAGAACGACTTGTATAATTTTTGGAGATGGGGCCGGAGCAGTTTTGTTCGAACCAAATGAAGAGGGTTTAGGCCTTTTAGATGAATATCATAGAAGTGATGGTAACGGAAGGGATTCGCTTAAAGTTGCTGCGGGTGGTTCCGTGCTTTCAACAACCGCGGAAACTCTTGAGAATAAGTTAAATTTTATTAAGCAAGACGGGCGTATTGTGTTTAAAAATGCGGTGTTTAACATGGCAGATGTGAGTGAAAAAATAATGGTAAAAAATAATCTTACTAATGAAGATATTGAATGGCTGGTGCCTCATCAAGCAAATAAACGTATTATTGAAGCCACAGGTAATAGAATGAATTTGGATCCTGCCAAAGTTATGATTAATATACATAAGTATGGAAATACAACTTCGGCTACTCTGCCATTATTATTAGCAGATTATGAGTCGCAATTGAAAAAAGGAGATAAAATGATTTTTACTGCTTTTGGAGGAGGTTTTTCATGGGGAGCAATTTATTTGAAATGGGCTTACAACGGATAATAAAAAATAGACTAAATAATTAATATTATGGAACTAAAAGAAATTCAAAATCTAATTAGGTTTGTTGCAAAATCTGGTGCCAGTGAAGTGAAGTTAGAAATGAAGGATATTAAACTAACTATAAAAACTGGTCCTGCTAAAACTGAAACAACAATTTTCCAACAACCAGCTGTGGCTCAAATACCTATTAGTGTACAACCTGTTAATCCTGAACCGATAGCTGTTCAAGAAAAGGTTTTAGAAACTATTGCAAAAGAGGAAGAAGAAGTTTCTGAGTATATGGAGATAAAATCGCCGATAATTGGTACTTTTTACAGGAAAGCCGCACCCGAAAACCCACCATTTGTGAAGGTTGGAGATACTATAAATTCAGGGGATACCGTTTGTATTATTGAGGCCATGAAATTGTTTAATGAAGTTGAGTCAGAAATATCAGGTAAAATAATTA
>PVMS01051731.1_pt1 | contig 12043 bp, 13 predicted proteins | sample 1853461 | NCBI WGS metagenome assembly PVMS01 (sample SAMN08582032, study PRJNA380276) | Marine sediment metagenome, whole genome shotgun sequencing project. | isolation source: ocean sediment barecode stripped | collected 2017
CCTGTGCTCAGCACGGATTCTAATGCTTTAACCGATGCCATCACCTGTCCCTTCATATCGGATGCACCGCGCGTGTAGAGGTTTTCGCCGCGCTGGACAGGATCGAAGGCATCAGTGGTCCATAATTCTAGCGGTTCTGCTGGTTGGACATCATAATGTCCATAAACTAATATTGTTGCTGCCTCCTTGAGGTCAGACTGTATTTCTCCATATACAACAGGATGCCCTTGTGTGGGGAAGATTTCCACGCTAGTCAAAGCCAGCTCTTCAAATTGGTTGGCGACCCATTGAGCTGCCCGATCCATATCGGTTTTATGCTCAGGGTCCGTTGATATGGAGGGTATGATCAGGAAATCTTTTAATTCTGCTAAGAAACGTGGGTTGTTCTCTTGGGCGTACTTTAGTGCAGCACTTCTTGGGTTGGACATCAAATTCTCCTAGTTAGGTGAGTTATCGAATATTTTACTCGTTATCGATAAAGATTTGTGTCTCTTCGTATAGATATATACATGAGATAAAAGACAATCAAAAATGCTGTGATAATCGTGGTAAATCCAAAGAAGTTTAAATTGCTTAAAGGATTAACAACTCGGACTGCGACATCGAAAAGGATTTCTTTGGGAGAAAAGAAGATATCCCAGCTGTTCCAACGGGAGAAACGTCCCAAATAGATCCCAATGCCTCCTAAGGTGAGCGCTGTGCCAGCGAAAACCCAACTCATAAACCACCCAAAATGGTTCTTGACGATTATTTGCATGGTTCTCAAAGATACTATAGCCAGGAAGAAGCCCGTCCAGGCGAAAGCAGCCAGCATGAGTATGTCATACCAGATTGGAATCCCCGGACGATCTGCCAAATGAAGGAAATCGGTAATGATATAGGGTGCATTGGGGAAAAAGATCAACCATAAAATACCGGGGAAAATGATCACCCACCGACGTCCTGGGCGGGATACATACAGCGCTGCAGCCCAAATACTGAACAAATATGGTATCCAGGCTAAAAATAAATTCCAAATCAAGTTCCGATAGGCAAACGAATGACTCTGTAATACCCTTGCAGACAATAAAGCCAGGGAAAAAAAAGTCGATAACAGAATTGGATAGATTGTCTGGCGAGCGAGAAAGCGATGCAAACTTTGTAGATCATTGATCAGGTTCTGCATGAAGTACCTCCTCATCGGGAATGTTATCGAAATTGGATACTGTATCTCCAACACAAATTATTCCTTTCGTCAGGATTTGTGCTCGTAATCCCCCGCGGTGCACCAATGCGGGTAAAAGCTCTTTTTTAGCGAGACTTGCCAGATGAGCACACGGCTCGCATAGCCGGATTCCTCGGAGAGTAACATGGCCAACACGAAATTCCTTGCCCACCAAGTGATTGAGAGGCACATTCTCGGTAATCAAATTACGCCGACTCTCAGCGGGACTTAGGTAAATATTGTGCTCGGTTTCGAGAGCCTGTAAAGTCTCCTTTTCGATTAAGGTTATTTCTCTGGCTGGTTCAGTGCCTTTTGGAGCGATGCCAGCGAAGTAATAATCTCCTTCTAATCCTTTTCCAGGTATTGCGAGAACCTGGGCGATCTCAACAACTGGTTCATTTGGTTCCGGACGAATGAATATTGATGAAATTTGACCATTAAAAACCATGATTACCACCCTTCAGTGAATTGACTTTGTGGTAATTGCTCACTGGAGAACTCAGTCTGGCATACCTGAGGCAGAATTATATGACAAAATCCATACTTGGAGGAAAATATTTGGATTTCTATCGAAGTATTAATCCTGCACATGTGTTAAAATAAGTAAACTCGGATCGGCGGTCGTCGCAGGCAGATCCTGCGGCGGCGTCGGGGTATTCCCGTCGAAAAGTGCCGCCATCCTCGTGGTATTATTTTTCGGTACTGTTCACCGCCGAATATTGGACCACCGGTCGCCGATCCATGCCTCTCTGGAAGAATTATTACCTGGCGCAATCTATCTCAGAAGCACTAACCAGGCTCAATGAAGGAGCTCGCGTGATCGCGGGTGGTACCGATCTCCTTCTGGAAATTCAACAGGGTGTTCAACCACCACCTGAAAGTCTGGTTGATGTCTGTAATATCCCGGAGTTAAACTCTCTGGAAATCAGGGGGAAAGATTTATTCATTGGTGCAGGAGTGCCGCTAAACCATATTGTCGCCTCCCAGCTTGTTCAGGAAAATTCACAGGCTTTGGTGGAAGCGTGTAATCTAATCGGTGGCCCTCAAGTTCGAAATACTGCGACCTTGGGAGGGAATATCGCCCATGCCTTACCAGCAGCGGACGGTACAATCGCTCTTCTCGCCCTGGATGCACAGGCTGAATCAGTCAGCTCGGAAGGTTCTCGCATCACTGCTCTAGAAGAACTATTTCTCGGTCCTCGACACTCGAGGATTGAAGAAAATCAGGAATTGCTCGTTGGCTTCTATCTCCCTTTACGAAAAAATTCCCAGGCCTCGGCATTCAAAAGGGTTATGCGTCCTCAGGGTGTAGCACTTCCGGTATTAAATATGGCGATTTGGCTGCAGAGAAAAAAAGATAGGATCGCAGATGCTCACCTTGCATTGGGTCCTTCTGGTCCAACACCCCTCCGAGCTAGAATGGCGGAAAATGTGTTGCGAGGAGAGAAAATCAGCCAAACCCTGATCGAAAAGGTTCATCAGGTTATGCTGGAAGAGGTTCATTTGCGGACAAGTCCATATCGTGCATCTGCGGACTACCGCACGCATTTAGCGAAGATCCTTCTGCAAGATGTGGTCGAAATTGCTTGGGAGAGGGCTGGTAAAGATTAATGCGACTTGCTCATTTTTTTAAGGTGATTATTTAATAGTTATTATTGGGAACGAGATTATGGATCTTTATTTGAATGGAAAGCCAATCACAATCGATCCGCAACCTGGAGAAATGTTAGTGGACCTGCTCCGGGAACAGTTGGCTCTCACCGGGACGAAAGTTGGCTGCAACGAAGCCGAATGCGGCTCATGTACTGTAATTGTCGATGGGGAAGCTGTCCTGGCTTGTGCTTACCCTGCTGCGCGCGCGGCTGGGCGAAATGTGATTACGATTGAAGGATTATCACCATTGGTTCTATCGCCTGATGAGGTAATCGAACAGGATGAATTAGTTCAAAAGAGACTACATCCAATCCAGGAAGCATTTATTCGACATGGCGCTGTCCAATGTGGATTCTGTATCCCTGGACAAATAATGACTGCATATGCTCTTTTAGACCATGATCCGGACCCAGATGATGAAGCTATTCGTCACGCATTGAAAGATACTCTTTGTCGTTGTGCTGGTTACCCGAGCATTTTGAACGCAGTTAAAGCTGCTGGGGAAAGAATGCGAACAGGCAAACCGATCAGGGCTCCTGAATTTCAATCATCCTCCCCTTTAGAGGTGATCGGCAACAGCTATATCCGACCTGATGCATTGGATAAAGTGATCGGTCGCACAAAATTCACCGACGACTTGAAATTTGAGCACATGCTCCAAGCGCGAGTAAAACGAGCAGGGGTTCCACACGCCATTGTGAAAAGATTAGATATCGAAAAAGCCCGCCAGCTGCCGGGTGTTTTAGCGGTTTTGACTGCAGATGATATTCCAGGTGAAAAGAAGCATGGTCTCGTGATTTACGATTGGCCCGTACTTGTGGGAGTTGGAGAAAGAGTCAGGACGGTCGGGGACGCGCTGGCAATTGTGGCCGCGGAAAGTCGTGCTATTGCCACTCAAGCGCTCGATCTGATCGAGGTGGAATTTGAAGCCCAGCCTGTGGTCAGTGATCCCGTGCAGGCCTTTGATGAGTCTTCCCCGGCGATTCATCCGGGTGGTAACTTGTTGAAACATATAAAAGTCCGCAAAGGTGATATTGAACTAGGTTTTGCTGAAGCTGATTTGGTAATTGAGCATGAATTCCACACCGGAATTTATGAACATGCTTTCATAGAACCTGAATGTAGTATTGCTCGTTTGACACCTGAAGGACGAATGGAGATCTATGTTGGCTCCCAAATACCCTATGCGGATCGAAATCAGATCGCCAGGGTTCTTGGCTGGCCGGAAGAAAAAGTGCGGGTGATTGGCATGATGATCGGCGGTGGCTTTGGTGGAAAAGAGGATATCGCCGGTCAAATACATGCTGCTCTGCTGACCGAAAGGACTGGTCGGCCAGTAAAACTGCTTTTCGATCGCCATGAGAGCCTGTTGGTACATCCGAAACGACATGCGACCCAGATCCGAATCAAAATGGGAGCTAAGCGTGATGGTCGCCTGACAGCTGTGGAGTCAGAGTTGTATGGTGACACGGGTTCCTATGCTTCCCTGGGAGAGAAGGTGATGACCCGCGCGACGACTCACTCGTCCGGACCGTACGAGATGCCGCATGCGAAGGCGGATTGTTATGCGATGTATACCAACAATCCCCCTGCGGGAGCATTCCGGGGGTTTGGGGTTACCCAATCATGCTTCGCGGTGGAGAGCATGATGGATATTTTGGCTGAGCGGCTGGAGATAGATCCGGTTGAAATCCGCCGGATGAATGCATTACGTCTGGGAAGTACGACCAATACTGGACAAGAACTTCGGGAAAGTGTCGGTTTGCTCGAATGCATCCAGCAGGTTCAATCTGAAATGGAATCCCGGATGGATGGTGATCCATTTAAACCGCGATCTTCACCGGGTGCAGAGCATTTGCGCCGTGCCTGGGGATTTGCAGTGGCGTACAAGAATACCGGCCTGGGAGGCGGTGCCCCGGACAAATCTGCTGCCGAAGTGGAATTATGTCCAGATGGGATTCTAGAGGTCCGTACCTCGTCTGCTGAGATCGGACAAGGTCTGGTGACTGTACTCCAATTAATTGTTGCCCAGGAATTCAGGACTTCACCTGCTAACGTGCGTGTCTTGCTCTCCGACACGGACCTCACTCCAGATGGTGGCCCTACAACGGCATCCAGACAAACTTATGTCAGCGGCAATGCAGCCCGGAAAGCAGCTCAAGTTTTACACCAGGCGATCAGCTCCACACTAGCGGAAAAATATGATTGCCCGCCACAGGAAGTGCACTTTGAAGAGGGCTTGGTACGCTTGAACGGGTTTTCTCTCCCAATGGAAGAAGTTTATCTTGAGATGAACGAAGAAGGACGATCTCCCCGAACCCTCTATGAATATTGGGCACCTTCAACCGATCCATTGGGAGATGGAGGCAATATGCATTTTGCATACTCCTTTGCTGCCCAGGCTGCGCAGGTGGAGGTAGATACGCATACAGGTGAGGTTAAGGTTCTCAATGTGATCGTCGCTAATGATGTAGGAAAAGCGATAAATCCACTCGGCTTGCAGGGTCAGGTTGAGGGCGGTGTCGTCATGGGATTGGGAAACGCGCTTACAGAGCATTTTATCGTCGAGGAAGGGCGCGTCATTACTGACCGTTTAGCTCGCTACAGAATGCCATCCATTGTCCAAACTCCGCAGATCCACTCGATTGTTATTGAGCATCCTGCTCAAGATGGCCCTTATGGAGCTAAAGGTGTGGGAGAACTATCGAGTATCCCGACTACGCCTGCCATTACAAATGCGATCTACAATGCCGTTGGAGTCCGGATTGATAATTTACCAGTCGACCAGGAGGAGATCGTCCGGCAGTTAAATAAATTTTCCAAGACTGCTGAATAAGATGGAAAATAACGGTGAACAACAGGATTTACTACTGCCGAAATGGCTCGAATGGGCGCGTGAAATCCAGGCTCTTTCACAAACAGGACTGCATTTTGCTGAAAACCATTATCAGCGCGAGCGATTCTCGCGATTATTCGAGATAGCCGCGGATATCATCAGTGTGCATTCTGATCTTGATCAAGCTGAATTGGTTGAGATTTTCAACGACCAAATTGGCTATGCTACTCCACGGATTGACGTAAGAGGTGCAGTATTTCAGAGTGGAAAACTATTGTTGGTTTGCGAAAGAGCGGATGGCGGTTGGACCATGCCTGGTGGTTGGGCTGACGTCGGTGATGTTCCTTCAACGGCTGTAGAGCGGGAGGTGCTGGAAGAAGCCGGTTTTGAAGTATCGGCTCAGCGCGTGATCGGAGTTTATGATGCCAACCGCACAGGACCTTTGGAGGTCTTTCATGCCTTCAAGATCGTCTTCTTGTGCGATATCCTCAGTGGCGAACCGCGCACCAGCAACGAAACTTCACAGGTGGGTTTTTTCAGCCGCGATGATATACCTGAATTCCTGTCTGGTGAGCGCACTCGCCAACGTCATATTGATGATGCATTCATTGCAAACTCCGTAGATCAACCGACAATATTTGACTAGTGTGCAGGTGGGATATTAATCCTTCACCCCTGCTCGCTGTAAACAGGTACAAAGTTAAGAATTATTTGATAATCGAATTATGGAACTGACAGAGCTTCCATTCCCATTCCCTGGACAAATATACCGCAGCGCGATGCCATACAGCGCCTACGATCCTGATGGAGAACTGATTCCGGCTTATAAGAAAAACGATATCTCCTTGATTGTCATCTTATCCAGCGATGAAGAAATTGAGCGCCTCACTGGTCGCGACTTGCAATCCGTTTATAAACTTGAAGGGTTTGAAATCCTTTACTTCCCTATTCCGGATTTTAGTACCCCGGAGGCGGGTGAATTCCGAGTCGTTGTCGAGCAGGTATTAACCCGCTCAAAATCCGGAAAAGGAACAGCGATTCACTGTCACGCAGGTTTGGGACGTACTGGCATGTTTGTTGCCTGTCTGGCAAAACTAGGTCTGGATTATTCTAGTGATGAAGCTATCCACTGGGTGCGAAAAATAATACCTGGAGCCGTCGAAGTCCCAGACCAGGAGCAGCTGGTGAGATCGTTTTGAATTAAGGAGAATAGTTATCATGTTGATCACCAATGCGAAGCTGATTACCTGGGAAGACCCCAACCAGGTATTGGAAGGGCAGGCGATTCTGATAAATTCTGATCGCATCGAAGCCATCGGTCCTGAAGATCAATTGGCGACCCAATACCCTAATTCGAAGAAATTGGACGCTGGGGGTCAATATGTCATGCCTGGAAATATATGCGCCCACACGCATTTTTATGGAGCATTTGCGCGTGGGTTGGCTATACCTGGAGCGGCGCCGAAGGATTTTCCAGAGATTCTCCGCAAACTATGGTGGCCTTTGGATAAATCGCTGGGGATTGAAGACGTCCGCGCATCCGCTGAGGTGATGCTGGTGGATGCCATCAAACATGGCACAACTACTCTCATCGATCACCATGCCTCTCCTAATGCTATCGATGGTTCCCTGGATGTGATCGCTGATGCGGTCAAGCAGTCCGGTTTAAGAGCCGTTTTGTGTTATGAGGTTACTGATCGTGATGGCTTAGATAAGGCAGGAGCTGGCATCCGGGAGAATGTCCGTTTTCTTGAGCGAAATCTGGCTGAGCGGCTTGCAGGGGGCAGGGTGGCAGGAACTTTTGGATTACATGCCAGTTTGACCCTCTCTGATGAAACGTTGGATGCCTGCCGGGATGCTGCGCCTGACGGAGAAGGGTTCCACATCCATGTCGCCGAACACGAAGCTGACGAGTACGACAGTATGGTTAAATCCGGAACTCGGGTCGTTGACCGGTTGTCGGAGCATGGTATTCTGGGACCGAAAACGATTGTCGCTCATGCGATACATATCGATATCAAAGAAGCGGAATTGTTGGCTGATACCGGTACGTGGGTGACTCATCAACCACGATCGAACATGAATAATGGTGTCGGTGCCGCTCCCGTTGAAGAATTTTTGCGAGCAGGAATCAAAGTCGGAATCGGAACAGATGGATTCAGTCATACCATGTGGGAAGAGTGGAAAACTGCATACTTTCTGCATAAAGTCTGGCACCGTGATCCAAGGCGCTTTTCTGGTATAGATGCCGTCCGTCTGGGTGTTTATAATAATGCTGCCCTGGCAAATAAATTCTTCCCAGAAGCGCCGCTTGGCAAGCTAGTACAAGGGGCATTCGCAGATTTGATTTTTGTGGATTATCATCCGCACACCCCGCTGACTGAAGGCAACTTACCCTGGCAGATCATCTTTGGATTTCATGAGAGTATGATTACAACCACTATCGTCGCAGGTGCGGTGCTGATGCGAGATCGCCAGCTGCTCACCCTGGACGAAGAAGCCATCACGTCCAGAGCACGTCAGTTAGCTCCGCAAGTATGGGAGCGATACAACACCTTTGTACCCAATTAATTTGGAGCATCGATGACAACTGAGAATCCCCTTCCAACGATCGCAATCTTAGGTGGCACAGGAAAAGAAGGACCGGGTTTAGCCTTACGTTGGGCAAAATTTGGATACCCAATTATTATTGGCTCACGCCAGCTGGAGAAAGCACAGGCGACAGCAGATAAATTGAATAACGAATTAGGCAGCGATACGATCCTTGGTTTCGAAAATGGTGTTGCAGCACGTAAAGCAGAGTTATGCGTGCTCACCGTCGTGCATTCAGCCCACGAGCAGGCGATTGATGGTTTGAAAGAAGATCTGAGCGGTAAAATTCTTGTTGATGCCACCGCTCGAGTGGATTTCCGTGACCCCAGACCACCAGCACCTCCATCTGCTGCTAGATCAGCTCAAAATAAGCTCGGCGATCAGGTTCGCGTCGTGGCAGCTTTCCAGAATGTTCCCGCGGCAGCACTGCGGAAAAACCTTGACCAACCTCTCGATGAAGATGTGCTGATTTGTGCTGATGATCCCGCTGATGCAGCAGAGGTAAGCAAATTAGTCGAATCGCTGGGCTTGAACGCCTACTATGCCGGAAATCTAGACAATGCTGTTGTCGTAGAAGGGTTGACTTCTATATTAATCAGCATGAATAAACACTATGGTAGTCGATCCGCCTCCATTCAGGTTACCGGAATCAGAAAGGATTAATTTTGAAAAAAATTTATTCCTCAAGTTTTAACCAGGTGTTTCACGTTGACCCTCACACTAACTCCTTTATTTAATATTCCTCTGGTTAATCCGGGAGATGATTTAGCTGCGCTTTTCGTTGCCGCATTAGGAGGCGAGGGATTGGTATTGGAACCTGGAGACATCCTGGTTGTGGCTCAGAAGATCGTATCTAAGGCGGAGGGTCGTTTCGTAAATCTGTCAACAGTAAGTCCATCCCGAGAAGCGGTTGATCTCGCGCAGCTAGTCGACAAAGACGCTCGCCTGATGGAATTGGTTATCCGGGAAAGTAAAAGAATTTTACGCTCTCGTCCAGGAACGATTATTGTCGAACACCGCCTGGGATTTGTTTGTGCGAATGCAGGCATTGACCATTCCAATGTGAACGGGCAAGATGAGGGTGAAGAGTGGATGCTGCTTCTCCCGGAGAACCCAGATGCCTCGGCTCAAGAATTAAGGTTCCGCATCGAAGAGATCTGCGCGGTCCAATTGGGTATTTTGATCATTGACTCTCACGGACGCGCTTGGCGGATGGGAACTGCTGGCGTTGCAATTGGGCTATCGGGGATGCCAGGATTGGTAGATCTGCGCGGAGAGCAGGATTTGTTCGGGAATACATTGCGAATCACTCAAGTTGGAGCGGCGGACGAACTTGCTTCAGCCGCCTCCCTTGTAATGGGGCAGGCCGCAGAAGGAACACCGCTGGTCCATGTGCGTGGCTTTCCTTATGAATTGCGGGAAGGTCGTTTGAGCGAGTTAATCCGTCCTGAGGAGCAAGATTTATTTCGATAGACATTAACGAGACTTCAACTAATATGTTTATCATCCTAAGTAAGGACTTTGCTGGTTGAAGGAAATTGTGATGATAAACTGGTGGAAAAACATCAGATATAATGTTGCCTACTAAAGCATGATGATTGAATTTTGATGGATAGTGAGTTTTGGAAATATCTAGAAACGCTGATCGAAAACAGTAGGATTAAGATCGATCGCCCCAAAGGATCTGTACATCCTCGGTTCCCGGATTTGATCTACCCGCTTGATTATGGTTATCTGAAAGACACCACTTCGACAGATGGTGGAGGGTTAGATGTCTGGGTAGGTGCGCAAACTAGTCCGCGATTAGATGGGATTATTTGTAGAATTGATCTCATCAAAAAAGATATTGAAATTAGGTTATTGATTGGCTGCATGGACGCTGACTTGAAAACTAGCATAGATTTTCATAATTCAGATGCGATGCGAGCTATTCTCATTCGACGACAATAAAAGGAGCAGCATGAGTCTAAAGAACATTCCTGAATCTCATTCGGATCTAATTGGCGATGAAACGACCGCGTACGCATATCTGGCGACCATCATGCAGGATGGCACTCCTCAATTGACACCTGTATGGTTCAATAAAGATGGTGAGTATATTCTGATCAATTCAGCCAAAGGGCGGGTCAAGGATAAAAATATGCGTTCAAGACCGCAGGTCGCCTTGGTTATCCATGATCCGAAAAACCCATACCGGTACATTCAAGTGCGCGGCAAGATTGCCGAAATCAGCACTGAGGGAGCCAGGCAGCATATTGATGATTTGGCCCTGAAATATACCGGCAAAGCTGGTTATACCCTCAACGATCCGGATGAAGTGCGATTGATTTATAAACTTCTTCCTGAGAGTGTACAGGTTATGGGTTGATCCAATTTGGTATCTTCCGGAATTTTATTCATTGTTTTTATGATGATCCGCTTTGTAGATCACGTAGAAGGTTAATACCCTGAGATGCTCGAGATAAAAGTTGTCGCTTTGGCAGGTGGCATAGGGGGTGCAAAGCTGGTCGATGGGTTATCAAGAATCTTGCCGAGCGATTCTTTGACCGTGATTGTTAATACCGGGGATGACTTCGACCACCTCGGTCTGCGTATTTGTCCTGATCTGGACACTGTTTGCTACACGTTGGCTGGTTTAGCCAATGTGACTACCGGTTGGGGACGGATAGCAGAGACCTGGAACGCTTTGCAAGCCTTGCTGAACTGGGAGGACCAACCTGGTTTCGGCTGGGTGATCGCGATCTGGGTAACCACCTGGAGAGAACGAGGTTGCTCGCAAAAGGCTATACACTAAGTGAGGTAACTAATAAATTTTCTGAGATTTGGGGTATCGAACCAAATGTTTTTCCGATGAGTGATGATCAGATCCCAACGATGGTGCAGTCAGACGAGGGCGAATTGGGTTTTCAAGATTATTTCGTCAAGCGTAAATGCCAGCCACAGGTTACCGGTTTTTACTTCGCAGGCATTGAATCAGATCAACCTAGCCCAGGAGTAGAGAAATCATTGTTCGAAGCAGATCTAGTCCTTATCTGTCCTTCGAATCCTTGGGTCAGCATCGATCCGATCCTGGCTGTTCCTGGTATCAAAGAAGCCATTTTAGATGATACAGGACGGAAACAAGTGATCGCTGTCTCGCCCATTATCGCTGGAGCAGCTGTAAAAGGTCCTGCTGCGAAAATGTACCTGGAAATGGGGGTAAATCCATCTGCCGCCAGCGTCGCCCAGCATTATAGTTCCTGGAATAAGGGAGGTTTACTAAATGGATTTGTTTTTGATCACCTCGATGCTGACCAAGATGAGGAAATAACCGGATTGGGATTGGCTACATTGATGACGAACACTCTGATGAAGACTCTTGAGGATCGGATCCGTCTTGCTGAGGAGGTGGTTGATTTCGGTAAAAAGTTAGTTAACGCTTATATGTTATCTTAAATCGGGCCTGACGAGATACATAACAAAATTAACGGCTCCGAATAAAATATTCATTGATATACTCATCTGGTAATGATGATCGGTGTAAATTATCCGTAGAGAATTGAAAGGAAAACATAAATGACATTCTGGGCGATCGTTCCGGTTAAGCCTTTACGGAGGGGAAAATCACGTTTAGCAGAAGTATTAACGGATGAGGAGCGTTTGGACCTGAACAGTCAGTTGCTAATTCATACTGTAGACACATTAAAAGAAATATCAGAAATTGAGCACGTATTAGTCGTCAGTCGTGACCAGGCAGCTTTATCTTTAGCACGTGCCCA
>PVMS01115106.1_pt1 | contig 12043 bp, 12 predicted proteins | sample 1853461 | NCBI WGS metagenome assembly PVMS01 (sample SAMN08582032, study PRJNA380276) | Marine sediment metagenome, whole genome shotgun sequencing project. | isolation source: ocean sediment barecode stripped | collected 2017
ACGACCCAGGCGCCATGTCTTAGTTGAGCTTCTTCAAACAACCCTTCTGGCTTTTCTTTTGTGATAAAAAAGCTAAGAATCACTGCGGGAACAATCCAATTTTTGTGCTGTTCGTGCCGTCACTTGTAAATTGGATTGTTCCCGCAGTGATTCTTAGCTTTTTTATCACAAAAGAAAAGCCAGAAGGGTTGTTTGAAGAAGCTCAACTAAGACATGGCGCCTGGGTTGTTGTGTTCTTGTTTGTTGTCACTATCGTGATGGCGGTGTGTGCTCATAACTTCTTACATTTACCACCCGTGCTAGGAATGATGACCGGTTTAGGGTTGCTGAAAATATTTGGTTACTACTTAAAGCGCCGAGACTATTCAAATAATAAAGGAGAGGCGCTAGAGGAACTTGAAGACGAGGCGCTAGAGATAGAAACAACGGATAGCGATTCTCGTCGAGGAAATGAGCAATATAATATTTTTAAAGCAATAGAGCGTGCCGAGTGGGATACCTTGATGTTTTTCTATGGAGTGATTCTAAGTGTAGGTGGTTTGGGCGCTCTTGGATATCTCGCGGTAGGATCACAAGTCATGTACGAAGGCATGGGGCCAACTAATGCCAATATCTTAGTGGGTGTATTGTCTGCGTTATTCGATAATATCCCAGTGATGTTTGCGGTATTGGCCATGGAACCTGAGATGAGCCAAGGACAGTGGCTATTAGTGACGTTAACGGCAGGTGTTGGTGGTTCGATGCTGTCAGTAGGATCTGCAGCAGGAGTTGCTGTGATGGGGCAAGCAAGAGGTGTGTATACATTCTTCTCGCACTTGAAATGGACTTGGGCCATTGCTTTAGGTTATGTTGCTAGTATTTGGGTACATTTCCTCATAAACAAAAACCTGTTCTAGTTCTACTTTTTCTAGCCCTACTTTTAATGGGCTAGTTTATAGCGAATTTTATATTTTGCTAAAGCTTGTATTAACCAGGTGGCCAGTGTAGCTCTCGGCCTGCAATAATATGAATATGTAAGTGGAAGACTGTTTGACCAGCCGCTTCTCCATTGTTTATTACGAGTCTAAAAGTATCTGCATAACCCTGCTGTTCAGCAATCTTGGGCGCTGTGAGCATTAGGTGGCCAAGTAGTGATTGTTGTTGCTGTGTCCCTTCAGATAGTTTCGTGAGTACAAACTTGGGTACTAAAAGTGCATGTAAAGGAGCTTGTGGATTAATGTCTCTGAAGGCGAGGCACAACTCATCTTCATAAATAATATCAGCCGGTATATCTCGATTAATTATTTTCGTAAAGAGAGTGTCTTGATTATCCATGTGTTGTTACCTTGCACTAGTTTAACAAGGTGCAAGCATAACAATGACTGGGTAGCTCTGAATAGAGCTTTGACGGATCTTCGCTAGATGTATTGTCCTAAGTACTGTCAATATTGGGCTAGTCAAATTTGATCCTGAAAGCGAAGCCAAATGCATCATCTTCAACATCGCCTAACTCTGGAAGGTAGTGTATTTTTACAGTGTATCTATCCTTGCTGAAAAACACATAAGGAACCACTGCAGCTTGAGGCTCTTGGCCATCACTATAACCTGTAATTAGTCCTGCAATTGCACCGATCCCAACCCAGTCAACATCCCCAAAGGTGAACTCTTTGCCTAACCCAGCATAAAAACTGTCTCGGTATAAGCTGTTCCAAAAGTAACCGCCGGATAGGAAGAAAGAATCATAATGATATTCAATGCCTATGCCACGATTAAATTGATTGTACTCATCTGAATTACCGGGATGATAAGAAGCTATATTAATCTGAAGCGCAAAATTCTCAAGCCTTCCATCAAATAAACCTTCTTGCTCAGAGCTGTATTGATCCTTTTCTTTTGCAACATAAATATCGTCATCAGCATGGACTGCTAATGACGTGATTAATATTAGTGATAAAAACGCATGGCGTAGCATGTTTTGATAATCCTTTTCAGTTTGGGTGATGCGCTCAGGAGGTTTTATAATTATCGGTATATTGGTACACAAAGTTTAATGGAATTGAATTCAACTCCGATGACTGGTGTGGGAATTATGATCAAATTCGCGAGCCAGAAAATTGGCATATTTTTCTATAGATTTAGAGGGTTATCAACGTTACTTTAACGTTGATTAAAGGTCAGATCTGACTCTATTCAGCACGAAGATTAGGCACGTTATGTCTGCGTCTTATCCAGTTCAAGCTATCTAACACAACTGGTTTGCTGATTAGATAATGTTCTAATTTGTACTTTCCGGGGAAATCTAAAATTAAAATTCCTGCCAAAATTGTCAGTAGTCCTTGTCCAGGGAGGAAGAGCATTATGATGCCACTGCCAATTAATATCGTGCCAATGATGCTTCTAATGAGTGAGAGTAGTAGTGCTTGTAGTGAAAATCGATTAGAGGGTATAGGTCGCTCGCTTTTCAAGAAACAATCAAAAGGGATTCTAATAATGATTTTAGGTATGAGTATTATACTGAGGGTAAGTAATACTAATGGAGGCTATTGCTAGATAGCTTAGAAAGTCGGAATAATGCGTGAATATATCTATGATAAATTGATGCATCTATAGTTTTATACTATAGATATGAGTGTGCGAAAAGCATATACGCTCTATCTTATAGAATATGCGTGTTCAGTTTGACGAGCTTTTCTTTAAGCGCAAGACGTAATCTCTCTTGGTAAGTGTCTGTGAATGAAGGGATCTGGGCGATAGTATTGACTGCCCAATCGACGCCACCAATGGAAACGAGATCAGAAACGATTTTAGTGGTTTCACGTTCGATTCTTGCCTGTTCAAAGTTTGTATATACTGTGCCCATATGAAAATACTAAATATTAGTGTAGTCACCTAAGGTTATCGGTCGAAATCAAGAGTCTTTAATAGTCGATCGGTTTTTTTGATCGCGATAATTAGCCAGTTATCTAAATAAGCTGTAGAGATCAATTAAATTAAGGAAATTTTCTGATGTCAAACATCATTGTTACTTATCGTGTTATTGCAGATAAACAGAGTGTATCTGAGCTAGCTCGAAAGATTGCAATAGAACAAAGTGTAGAAACACCGGAGTCATTGATTACGCCTGAAATTGAAAACAGGTTCGTAGCAAGAGTTGAGCAGATAAGCCCGGTCGATAATGAGCAAGATAAATTTACCATTGTGCTTAGCTACCCTGAAGAAATACTCAGTCAGCAATACAATCAATTAATCAATCTTTGTTTTGGTAATGTTTCAATGTATCAAAATGTAAAGTTGATTGATGTGAGTATGCCTGATGAATTGCTCAATAATTTTGCCGGTCCATTGTTTGGAATAGAAGGGATACGCGCGAGTTTGGGTGTATATGGAAGACCTCTATTAGCAACAGCATTAAAACCACGTGGTTACACATACCAACAATTCGCAGATCTAGCCTATGAATTTGCCGTTGGAGGTGGAGATATTATTAAGGATGACCAAAATCTTATTGGTGATTTTGATCAGTTCAAAAGCAGGGTGACGTTATGTTTGAATGCAATTAAAAAAGCAGCAAATGATAGTGGAAAGGAATGTGTTTATTTCCCATTTATATCGGCTCCTTATGAACACATAGAAAAGTACTTTGAATGGGTGAAGAGTCAAGGAGTAAGAGGTGTTTTATTAGCGCCATTGATTCTTGGCTTGGACACTGCGAGAGGGTTAGCTGCTAAATATAATCTTATTTATATGGCTCACCCATCATTCACAGGTAGTTATTGTGTGCCGCCCAACGACGGCATGAGTTATCACTTATTGTATGGCACTTTTTTTCGACTTGCGGGCGTTGATATTTCTGTTTTTCCAAATACTGGTGGACGATTTCAGTTTGAAGAATCTGACTGTAAAAGTATTGCAGAAGAATTGCGCAAACCATTGGCAAAAATAAAATCTGCGTTTCCATGTCCTGCTGGAGGAATGCAATACACCGACCTAAATAAAATGTGTGATTGGTATGGTGAAGACTCTGTTTTGCTGTTGGGCGGATCATTGTTGGAGTATTCATCCAAGCTTTCAGAGTCAACACAAGCGTTCAAACATAAAATAGCACAGCCATTTAATGAGAAAATAAAAACGCCGAAAAATATCGAAGCGCTATCTGCATGCGAATTTTCAACTTCAGAAAATTCATCGCTGCTTGAATATCTGGAGTTCGATGATTTCCAATGGATGGGTAGGGAAAGCGTTCAATATAAGCAATCGACTGATATTCCTTTTAAGGATGTGCGCAGAGTTGAATTAATAGGAAAGAATGGAGAGCAATCAAAATTTGATTTGCGTTACTTTGAAGTGGGAGAGGGCGGGTACTCAAGTAAAGAAATGCACAATCATACTCATGTAATCATTGTTGCACGCGGTGAAGGTAAAGTGTTTGTCGGGGAAAAAGAATATATTGCGAAAACAAACGATATTCTATACGTGAAACCTATGACGATTCATCAATTATGCAATCTAAATGCCGAGCCATTTGGATTTTACTGTATCGTGGACCGTGCTAGAGATAAGCCAATCATTGTTGAGTAACTTAATACAGCAATATGACGTTTAGTATATAGCCGGGCTGATGATTAAGATATATTGCCCAGTGCGTGATGCATGCACACCATTAATAATGGTGTCTCCAATAAAGTTGTAACCTAACACTGAGTGTTTACTAACAATTTTATTGTCATCTAAGATGTGTGCCGAGTAAGAGTTGCTTATATATTCATAGACAGCTCTGCATCAATTTCTAATTCTGTGCCATCACAGTGAATATCACAGGGTAACGGTGGCGATGCATTTCCAATTCTATTAAATAGAACAACTGTGTAGCTCATCTTATATTTCGCTGGTGGAAGTTGTGAATATTTGTAGAATATAATTTAAATGTTCAATTAAAATATTGATGGCTGTCAAAAAAATGCCAAATTATTCAAAAATAATATTATTAATTTTATAGAACTAATTAATTAGTGTCGTTATTTACAAAAACTGAATCCAGTAAATTTTATTGATATACAAACAGTTATTTGATATTCGGGAAATTGAGTAGCAGCATGTTCTGGATATTTAACCAATTCTTAAAGTATATGTGAGCTAGGCAAGGCCGTGAACTGGCGTGAATTTTTTTAGCTAGGTGACTATTTACAGGCGATTGTTTTAGCATTCTTTCATAACTTGTTTGAGTTGAAGTTTGCTGGCTAGTATCAGTTTCATCACATGCATCAAGCGCAAGTGAATGCCAAGTATAAGCAATAGAAGTAAAAGCATTGCTGTTGCTACTTTTTATTTGTGCAAATTTCTCTGAGTAATCACTATCCGTTGGCATGTTTTCAACCACGTATCGATACGTCAATTCAAATTCTAGTTGAATGTTTTCAGTCAGTTGCTGGTTATGTTCGCTGCTACAGGAAGATGTCATGAAGCAAATAAGCATTAAACGAGCTGCAATTTTATAGTCAAAAAAATAGGTCATTGTTCAATAAAGCAGAGTCAATATAGAGAGGGTTAATACCCGCATAGCGGGGGATTATAACTTGCCAATCGTGAATTCAATTAAATATTAATAATAGCTTATCTGAGTGTTCATTCAGAAGTAAATATCGACCGTTTGTCGTGGATCAAAATCAGAACCAGTTCACAGAGTTATACATACATCCATGCCAGATGGCGAACAGAAACTTTGGTTTTCTGGTGAGCGAATCAGTCCATGGATGCGGCTGGAGGGGAACGTCTTAAAATTTACCATTAGACGTTAAAAATATTAAGTAACGCTGAATAAAGGTGCCGCTATGCGCTTACGCAATAAACTTATTTATAGTTTAATTATTACACTTATGTCAGTCATGGTTACGATTACTGCAGTTCATGCAGGTCCTCGTGAACAAGCAAAAAGAATGCATGACCGATTGGCGGGAGTTCCGCCATCAAATGCAGTTTTAGATTCCATGACAACTAAAATTCAAAACGGAGACACTATTGGTGCCGCTTACGAAGCAATGGATAATCCAGCGTTTTATAATACAACACTGAAAGATTTTTCGACGCCTTGGACGAATCGCGAACGATCTGTATATCTGGATCTGAATGATTTTTCTGCGACGGTGATCGGGATGATTAGAGATGAAGTCCCTTTTAATCAAGTTTTATCTGAAAACATTGTTTACATCGGTTCTGCAGCGGCTTCAAATAATGTTGCTTATTCGCAAACGGATAATGATCATTACGTAGAACTGCAAGACGATAATGTTAATCTTGGAGATCCCAATAATCTTGTTAGAACTCAGCAAACTGCATTGCCAGGTAATGTATTGCCTGCGACTGCAACCGCTGGAGTGATGACAACGCGTGGATTCGCGCAAGCATTTTTAGTTGCGGGAACTAACAGAGCAGCAGTTCGCTTCGCAAGTCTGAATTTTTTATGTAAAGACATGGAAGATTTGCGAGACATCACTGCAAGACCTGATTTTATTCGTCAAGACGTCACTAGATCTCCTGGTGGTGATAGCAATATCTTCTTAACTGACTGTCTTACTTGTCACGCAGGTATGGATGGATTAGCAGGTGCTTTTGCCTTCTATGACTTTGATGAAGAGAACCTACAAATTACCTATACAGATGGTGCAGTACAGCCAAAGTATTTGCGTGATGCCGGCGTATTTCGCTACGGCCATGAAACTACCTACGACGGTTGGGTGAATTACTGGCGCTCAGGTCCTAATGCGTACCTAGGTTGGCAGGGCACTGGTTCAGGTGTTGGTGCTAAGTCACTAGGTGTTGAACTAGCTTCTACTCGTCAATTTGCAGAATGCCAGGTTAAGAAGACATTTGAAAAAGTGTGTTACCGACCACCCAATGGCGCTGTAGATCATCAAGTGGTTGAAGATGTTGCAACAATATTCCAGAGCAATAATTACAGCATGAAGCGAGTATTTGCTGAGACTGCTGCTTATTGTATGGGTAATTAAGCGATGCTACCGAGGAGAATAGTAATGACTCAGGATAAACTGATTGTATCGCGGAAAACGGACGTCCGACGAATTCATAAATCGCTACAATGGATTGGCATCATGCTAATAATGATTGCTCTATCCGCATGTGGTGGCGGTGGCGGAGGTGGAGACTCAGAAGAGGGCGCTACTACACCAAATACAACAACTAGTGGAGGCACTGTCGCGAATGATGGTGGAGATTCAACTACACCGACAGCACCTGCGCCACCACCTCCACCGCCAGCTCCGGCACCAACAATGCCACTTGCAAGTGACCAGCAATTATTCGCAACAACTGTTCACCCAATTATGACAGCTAATAATTGTGTGCAGTGTCATAGCGATCCTACCCCGCTGGGGCTTACACCAATCTTGCCATTAATGGCAGATGAGACGGTCGAGACTGCATACAACGCAGTGGTGAATAACCAAAAGGTGAGTCTTAGTAATCCTGCAAATTCACGTTTAGTCTTAAAAACACGTGTCGATAACCATAACTGTGGGGGCGTTGTTGCCTGTGAAGCTTTCGCTGTAGAGATGGAAGCAGCTATTCGCACATGGGCAGATGCGGTTACTGCGGCAAATCCTCCACCTAATAACTTGCCACGTGTCGCAAGTGCCATGGCTAGTTTTGCAGATGGTCAAGACGGTGGTACTGCGCGAGTCGATGCCAATGTCATTGCGATGTATGACTTTTCAGCGGGGTCAGGTGATGTTGTTGTGGATCGAAGTGGTGTAGGTACACCCATGGATCTTCTCATTGAAGGTGATATGCAATGGGTTGAAGGCGGTGGGTTACGCAATGTGAATGGTAAAGCGAAAGCAGCCATGGCATCCAGCGCAAAAATGTTCAATCTAATTTCAGAAGACCAAGATGAATTTACCATTGAAGCGTGGATTATTCCTGATGCAGAGGATCAGAACGTTGGCGGAATTTCTGTGATCGCGGGTTATCAGCGTAATAATCTATCCATTGACAATAACAATTTCATTTTTGGTCAAGTGAATACCAATTTTGAACTGCGTACCCGAAGTCAATCAACGGGTAATAACGGTCAACCTGCATTGATGGTGAATGGAAGTGCGGTACGCACTGACTTAATGCATGTTGTGTTTACTGTTGATGCAACATCAGGTCGTAAAGTCTATGTCGATGGCCAGTTTGTTGGTGATATGGATGGCGCTCCACTAGGTCAACTTAACTGGGATTCAGCATTTGGGTTTGCACTTGGAAACGAGTACGAAGACGAAAGCGGAAACTTGTGGTTGGGTACATACAAGATGGTGGCGATTCATAACCGCTCACTTTCAGATGTACAAGTGCAGCAAAACTTTGATGCCGGCTTAGGTAACTTTGTAACACTTGCATTCGATGTCAGTGACATTGTTGGCGCTCCAGCATTTGTTCAAATGCAAGCCACTGAAATGGATGACAATGCATATTTGTTTGCGGCTCCTACACTCGTCACTGATGTTGCAGGTGTACAAGTCAAAAATGTGCGAGTTTCAGTCAACAACAGCATTCCTGTTGCGACTCAAGCGTTCCGTTCTGTTGACATGATGGTGACCCAAAGTGGTCAGTTGCTGTCGCCTCTAGGTGCAGTGATTCCTAAAGACTTAGGCGTAGATATGGATATGTTCCACCTGGAATTTGAAATGCTTGGAAGTCAAGTGGGATCAGGTGATGTGTTTGTACCGTCAAGTGAACCCGGCATTGTTAATCTAGGGGTGTTACCTGATTTGGGTGTACGTGCATTCTCTAGCGTGAATGACTCGATGTCTGCATTAACAACTATTCCCGTCACTCAAAATACGGTTAGTAATCGTTATCAAGAGTTGCGTGAGCAACTTCCAGCAACAGCAGATATGTTGGCATTCAATGCATCATCTCAAATAGCGATTCAACGCTTAGCTATTACTTACTGTGATCAAGTTAGAAGGTCGAATGCAGCATGTAATACAGTGTTTGGGACAAGTTGTAACAACATTGCAAATGCAGCTGATAAGCAAAATCGAGTCAATGCATTATTCGATAGATTCGTAGGTGACTTAGAATCTCAACCGGACCGTGCAGCTACCACCGCAGAAGTAAATCGTTTAATGGACGATTTAGGATGTGCTAATGGCTGTACAAATGCCACTAAAGACATTGCATTGCAAGCGAGTTGTGCAGCCGTACTTTCTAGTGGCGTGATGACAATTAACTGATCTATAAGCGAGGATATAACGATGGGTAAATATGTAGAGCAATGTCGACGTAAAGAAGAGCAACATCGTCGTTTGCAACAACGTATCGAAGAAGATTGTCGCCAATCAGGTCATGGTCGTCCGGTGACACGAAGAGACTTCTTAGGTAGAGGTTTGATCTCAGGGATGGGCATGGTGTTAGCGCCAACATTTCAACATTGTTAGCGCGCCAAGCACATGCAGCATGTGATCTAAATACTTTGGTACAAGGTGCAGGAAAGATTCCTTTCATTAGTATTGACCAAGGTGGTGGAGCCAACATTGCCGGTTCAAATGTAATGGTGGGTTCTTTAGGGCAAGAAAACTTCTTAAGTCCTGCTGGCTATGCAAAATTAGGTTTGCCAGAAGCGATTATTCCAGACAGTGTTGGTGTTGATCGCACATTTGGAATAGCCATGCATCCTAACAGTGCAATGCTGAGAGGTATGATGGATAAAACCAGTGCTGTCACACAAGCAGGTACAAACGGAGTGGTGATTCCAGCGAGATCAGAAAATGATACTGGCAATAATCCACATAATCCTGTGTATGGCATCGCGCAAGCCGGAGCCAATGGTCAATTTGTAGCTGCAGTAGGGACGCGTAATTCAGATACGGGCGGGCGTTCAGATGCACCAGATTACATGATCGATCCATCGCTGCGTCCCACTAAAGTGAGTAACTCAAATGAGGCCATTGGTTTGGGCGGTGGAGATGATGATGGCTTCCCAACAGGGCGAGTCGCAGAAGCCTCTGCCATCATTAGTGAGTTGAAGTTAGGCGCAATCACTGTCGAACAAGCCACTAGAGAATTAGTACAATGTGGTTACGATAAAAGTTCAGCAACGTTTAATACAAACATAACATCGGCGGAATTAGACCCTAATCAAGATACTGACTTACAAGCAATCTTCCCTAATGGCGAATTAAATGATGGTGACTTCCGTAAGGCAGCTGCTGTTATGAAGATAGTCATTAAAGGCTTTGCTGGTGCAGGCACTATCGAGTACGGTGGACGTGACTATCACCAAGACCCACGACCTGAAACCGATGGTAAAGACTTTATTGTTGGTCAAGTGATTGGTGCAACCTTAGAATATGCGCAACGTGCTAATCAGCCAGTGATGATCTATGTATTCAGTGATGGTGCTGTTTCAGCGGATACTAATAATCCTGAAGATGATGGCAATGGAACCACTAAATTCCGTTGGCGTTCAGATAACTCACAAACTGCAGCAAGCGCTATCTTTGTATACCAACCGGGTGGTGCAGCAAGGCCAGTGTTACGAGGTAATGCAGCAGGTACCAATCAGCTGGGTGCATTTAGAATGGATGGTAACGTGGATACAGCGTCAAGTCCGTTTGCCAATAACGTTACTTCTTTAGCAGAAATGGTAGTGCTAAATTATCTGGGATTACATGGACAGCAAGCAATGTTTGGTACCGATGTGTTAGCGGGCAATGGGTTAGGCACAGGAGCCGCAGTAGATCCATATGTTGCATTTAATCCGATTGTGTAGTTAATCTAATCACTGTAAAATGAGTAAAGCAGGGCAATTTCTATATTGTCCTGCTTTTATATTGATAGAAGGTAAATAATTAACGACGAATGTCATTCTTATTCACTAACGAATAGATTCAAAATAGCATTTCTCACACACGTGTCTTCATTTTGGGTACACAATCCAATCAAGCAATTGAAACTGCATCATTTAGACTTTTATCTAATCTGCAATGTCCCAGCTGTGCTTCAAATCAATTAGTAGAGAACGCACGCGATTCATCAATTGATTGCCACACGTGTCAACAGTCATATCCTTTATTGTCTTTTGGCAATATTAAAATCCCTTTTATATTTAATGATGTAAATGCCACTATTCAAGGATGGTGCGCGCGCATTAATGGGTTTAACCAAAAAATTGAAGAAGACATTGAATTATTAACTTCACAAACTAAAGATAAAAACTGTTCTAAAATTACTCGTGAGAGATTGAAAAGCTTATTAAACGCGAAAAAACAATATCGAGACCAGATTAATGAGCATCTTGAGTGTTTTAAGCAATACTCTTTAGAACAATACGCCTATTCAAAAAATACCATTGCAAAAAATCAAGGTGTCGATAGCTATATTAATAATATATTTCGCGATTGGAATTGGGATAATGGAGAAAACGAGCAACAATTAGCAGCCGTCCATGAGGTGATATCAAGCGATGTGTATAAAGCAGGTGTCACGCTAACATTAGGTGCGGGAGCCTCAAGACTATCCTATGACTTTCATAATGAGTACAACTCAACTCATTCAGTGCTGCTGGATATAAATCCAGTGTTATTGGGGACGGCTGGTAAAATATTGCATGGTGAAGAGGTTTCATTAAATGAATTCCCAATTGCGCCATTGTCTATAGATTGTTTTGCGGTAAATAAGCAATGCCATCTTCCTGATAGACAACCCCACACACAAGAATTCACTTATATACTTGCAGATGCTTTAAATGCACCACTAGCTTCTAAGACATTTGATACGGTGTTAACGCCTTGGGTCATTGATATTATTCCAATGGACCTTAGGGAGTTTATTCCTCATGTTAATCGATTACTTAAAACGGGCGGTATGTGGGTAAATACCGGGTCGCTTGCATTCTTTCACAATAATCAACAATGGAATTATAGCCAACAAGAAGTGATAGACTTATTGAAAAAATATGGTTTTGGTGAGGTGATAGTTAACCGTACAAAGATAGACTATTTGAATTCACCGCATAGTGCGCATGGACGTATAGAAAATGTATTTAGTTTTTCAGCAAAAA
>PVMS01073384.1_pt1 | contig 12042 bp, 15 predicted proteins | sample 1853461 | NCBI WGS metagenome assembly PVMS01 (sample SAMN08582032, study PRJNA380276) | Marine sediment metagenome, whole genome shotgun sequencing project. | isolation source: ocean sediment barecode stripped | collected 2017
TGAATTTGTTGAGATGGCAACTTGGCTGCGCATTAAAGAAGGCGAAACAATATTGTCAGCTGGCGATATAGATCAAACTTTCTATGTCATCGCAAGTGGTGCGGCATCCGTATTTAAAGCGAATGAGGCGGTAAAATCATTGTCAGTAGGTGATTGTTTTGGGGAACTGGGTTTGTTGCGCAATGAATATCGCACAACTAGCATAATGGCAAGCGCTGATATGTCTTTAATGAAAATCACTACATATGATTTAGATAATATGTCCAATACTTTGCAAGTGCAATTCTATAAGGCGATTGCTCATTCGCTTGTCACTCGATTATCGGACCATGAAGCGGTTGCTGATAAAGCTGCATAAGCAGTGTACTATCTCGATATACAGTTAATATATTTGTAAAAATTTGGTTTTATCCAGATCTAGAGAGTGATCGTCGTCTTTGAACCGGCAAGAAGTTCCATTATTTCCACTACATACCGTACTATTCCCCGGCGGTGTATTAGCGTTACGAATATTTGAGACTCGCTATCTTGATATGGTGAAAGACTGTATGTGTAATGGGCATGGATTTGGCATAGTGCTCATTAGACAGGGAGAAGAGTCTGGTACTGCGGCACAGACATGCAAGACGGGTACCTTATGCCGAATTCACGATTGGGAGACGCTACCAGATGGTCTTTTAGGTATTACCGTGCATGGGGAATGTAAAATACATATTGAATCCACTCGTGTTGAATCTAATCAGCTAGTTATGGGTCAAACACTGCAGATAAAGGAAGATTCTGATCCTGCTTTGCCAGAAGAATTTGAAGCATTGCGGCTTTTGTTGCAACGTATTATTACAGATGTGGGTGAACCCTATGCTAGCTTGCCGGCTAGTTATGATCATGCTGGATGGATGTGTGCTCGTCTTACGGAACTGTTACCACTACCATTGCTAACCAAGCAGTACCTTTTGGAGATAGATGATCATATTGTACGCCTGCATCACCTTAGAGAGGTGATGCAGGCATCCAAACTTATATGAGGGATCTCTGATTCATTCTTATTTCCCGTAGCATCAAGGAGAATATTGTGGCAACGATTGCCTTAACGAAAGAAAAGTTTAACGAAACGATTGAAAACAATGACATTGTTATTATCGATTTTTGGGCATCCTGGTGTGGACCGTGTAAATCATTTGCTTCTACCTTTGAAACTGCATCAGAAAACCATACTGGTGTAGCCTTCGTCAAGGTAAATACTGAAGAGGAGCAAGAGTTGGCGCAAGCATGCAATATTCGCTCGATCCCAACACTGATGATATTTCGTGAACAAGTATTATTGTATTCACAAGCCGGGGCATTACCGCCAGCACAATTAGAAGACATTATTGATAAGACTAAGGAATTGGATATGCAACAGGTTCGGGCAGAAATTGAAAGTCAGAAGACAGATGAGGCTTAAGGGAAAATATTCGTGCTGGAGTTGAGTGTAAAATATCAGATGAAGCATAAAGAGGTGTTTTTTTACGGGGATCGAAGATCAAGAAGCGGATGATGTATAAACATGTTTTGGTGCTTTTATGACTAGTTCGATCGTGATGGATAGGACGCCAGAACGATATACGGTGCGCCATGTTCTTGACATGGCATTAGTGCATAAAAGGCAACTTGTTGTTGCACACGGCATTGCCATCTTGGCAGTATTGGCAAGCATACCCATTCCTTTGCTTATTCCATTATTGATTGATGAGGTGCTGTTAGATAAGCCTGGCAAAGTAGTGGCTACCATTAGTGTGTATTTTCCAGAATCTATGCACGCCCCGTTTCTTTATATTGCAGTGCTAACAGGTATTTGTATTGTGCTGCGCATGGTTTTTCTCGCTCTAAATGTATGGCAAACAAAGAAGTTTGTCGGCATTGCGAAAGATATTATCTATCGCATTCGTTATCAGTTGCTTGACCGTCTTAAGCATGTGGCGATGTCAGAATATGAAACCATTGGTGCAGGAGCGGTTGCTTCTAAGTTCGTTACCGATTTAAATTCTATCGATCAATTTGCTGGAGAAACGGTCAGTAAATTCCTAGTTGCAGCATTAACAATTATAGGGGTAGCGGGCGTATTAATGTGGTTGCATTGGCAATTAGCATTATTCATATTGTTTGTTAATCCTCTGGTGATCTATGTAACGATGGTTGTCGGAAAAAAAGTCAAGACATTAAAGAAAAAAGAAAACAAGGCATTTGAAAAATTCCAGCAATCATTAACTGAAACGCTGGATGGCATCCAGCAAATTCGCGCAAGTAATAGGGAAAGTTATTACTTAGACCGTGTTAAAAAATATGCAGAAGAAGTAAAAGTTCATTCTTCAGAATTTTCATGGAAAAGCGATGCCGCTAATCGTTTGTCGTTTTCAGTGTTTTTAATTGGCTTCGACATCTTTCGTGCGGTGGGTATGGTAATGGTATTAATTACCGATTTAAGCATTGGAGAAATGATTGCAGTTTTTGGGTATTTATGGTTCATGATGGGGCCCGTGCAAGAGGTTTTGAGTATTCAGTATTCATTTTATGGTGCTAAAGCGGCACTAGGGCGTATCAATGAACTGCTGTACCTGCCCAAGGAACCGCAGTACCCACATCAAGAAAATCCATTTACAAATAAGCATGCTGTAAGTGTGCAGATTGATAATATTAAGTTTGCGTACGGGGATGGACCTTATGTGCTAGATGGTGTCGATCTTTCGATTCAAGCCGGTGAAAAGGTTGCATTAGTAGGGGCAAGTGGCGGAGGGAAGTCGACGCTTGTACAGGTGTTATTGGGTTTATATTCACCGCTTTTTGGCGAGATAAAATTTGATGGCGTGCCGGTTTCGCGAATTGGTATGGAAGTTGTGCGTGAGCATGTGGCTTGTGTGCTGCAACATCCCGCATTATTCAATGATACGGTACGTATGAATTTAACCTTGGGTAGAGATATACCCGACGTTGCGCTTTGGCGTGTGTTAGAAGTTGCACAGATTAAAGATGTGGTAGAAAAAATGCCAAGAGGTATAGATAGCTTAATGGGCGTAGATGGAATTCGATTTTCAGGGGGGCAGCGACAACGTATCGCGATTGCAAGAATGGCACTTACCAATCCTCAAGTGGTTATTTTAGATGAGGCGACCTCCGCATTAGATGCAGAAACAGAGGCTAAGCTGCATCTAGCGTTGGGCGAGTTTTTGCATGGCCGCACAATGATTATTGTGGCGCATCGACTTAGTGCAGTAAAACAAGCGGATACTGTATATGTGTTTGAAGATGGAAAGATAACTGAGCAAGGCGGCCATGCTGAATTGCTAAGTGCAAATGGGTTGTATGCGAAGCTTTATGGTCAGCATCAATCTGCATAAAAAAATAACGCTATGCTAAAAATATTTAGCAGTATGGTACTGCTATTTTTTGCTTTTCCATGCGCGCAAAGTTCTGGTTTGCAAAATAGCACCAAGACATTCACACCTGTTGTAGAGATGTCTAGTAAGGACTGGGAAGATCCAGTAGAAATGGAGCGAGTTTGGCAAGCTGCATTAGTTAGAATACCCAATGGTGAGGGAAATTATCTAAGCAGCACAATAGAAGCTCTGCATCGGCAAGAGATAACTATAACCACAACATATCCTACTGTTATTTATCTACATGGATGTTCTGGGGTATGGAAAGGCACTTATACAAGGATTAATATTTTAGCCAAGCACGGATATGCCGTCATTGCCCCAGCCAGCTTCGCAAGAAAAAAATATCCACAATCGTGTGATCCCGCAACGCACCAGGCAAGCATGTATCGCGGCACCCTGAGAATGCGTCAATATGATGCAGGCTATGCCATCGAAAAGGCTAAAGCACTTTCATGGGTAGATTCTAATAATGTGTTTTTAGTGGGGCTGAGCCAGGGCGGGATCACTACTGCTACCTTTTCATCAATATCAGAAAATGCATCCGTGAATGCTAGAGTTATAGAGGGTTGGACCTGCAATGCTTGGTGGAATGAATATAAAGGTATCCATGCACCTAAGTCAGAGCCTGTGCTTACTTTAGTAGGTGCAAATGATCCCTGGTTTCAAAATTCATGGACAAGAGGAGATTGTGAAGATTCGCTGAATAAGGAAAATGATAGTCAATCGATCGTCTATAAAGACGGATATTTGAGTCAACAACATGGATTATTAGAAAGTAAGGCAGTGCAAGCTACGATTCTGCAATTTTTACAGTCGCATATAAAATAGTTAATCAGTAAAAATAAATTCGTTTCGATTTTATGCAATCGTTTATTCAATCATTAAATATAGCTAGTGAGTTTTACTTCGATGAGGGTTGTTATATTGTCGAGGTTTCAAATTCAAGCAAAGATCCTGAGTGTTCTATTGTGCGGGCACGAGTAGAGTCCGGAGTTACCACTGAACTGCATTGTTTGCAAAATACAATTGAACGCTATGTGATTATAGAGGGTGAGGGTTCAATTCAGCTTGGTTCTCTGTCTCCGCAAAAGGTTCGAGTTGGGGATGTGGTGGTTATCCCTGCACTATGTTCGCAAAAAATATCTAACACCGGTGCTAATGATTTGATATTTCTTGCAATTTGCACACCTAGATTTGAAACAAAAAATTACCAAAGAGTTACTTAAATTAATTAAGTCATTTTTAGCGAAAAGCCCGTCAGCAGGCGGGCTTTTTTATGTGCGTTATATTTTTTCGAATGCTTGATTTGCAAATTCTATAGTTTTTTCAATATCTTCTTCGCTGTGTGCATTGGAAATAAACCCTGCCTCATAGGATGAAGGCGCGAGGTATGCACCTTGTTCCAGCATATGGTGAAAAAATTGATTGAAATGCTCTTGGTTGCAAGCAGTAACTTGTGTGAAATTGGTAATTTTTTCTTCGTTTGAAAAAAACAAACCAAACATTCCGCATACATAATTAGCCGTAAGTGGAATATTGTTGGCTTTTGCTGCCTCGATGATGCCATCTACTAGTAATTTTGTTTTACGGTGCAAAGTATCGTGAAAGCCTTTTACAGATAGTAGTTTGAGTGTAGTTAAACCTGCAGCCATCGCAATTGGATTGCCTGATAGCGTGCCAGCTTGATAGACTGGACCCGTTGGCGCGAGCGATTCCATAATTTTACGTTCGCCGCCTAAGGCACCTACTGGCATGCCGCCACCAAGTATTTTTCCCAGGGTGGTTAAATCTGGAGTGACTTTGTAAAGTTGTTGTGCGCCACCGCGGGCGACGCGAAAACCTGTCATCACTTCATCAAAGATCAAAATGGCTTTGTGTTCGGAACAAAGTTTTCTCAAGCCTTGTAAAAAATCTTTTACCGGTGGGATACAATTCATGTTGCCAGCAATCGGTTCAACAATGATGCAGGCAATTTCTTCGCCCATTTTTTCGAATACTTGTTCTACTTCTTCTAGGTTGTTGTAGCTTAGGGTTATGGTGTATTCGGCGAGTTCGGGGGGGACGCCCGGTGAGCTTGGTACCCCAAGGGTGAGTGCGCCCGAACCGGCTTTAACTAGTAAGGAGTCTCCATGGCCATGGTAACAACCTTCAAACTTAATAATTTTATTGCGGCCGGTGTGGCCACGGGCTAAACGTATTGCGCTCATGGTGGCTTCAGTGCCGGAACTGACCATGCGAACCATTTCTATAGATTCAACCAGCTCGCACACCATTTTTGCCATCTCAGTTTCTATTTCGGTGGGCGCGCCGAAACTTAGCCCATGTTCTGCTGCACGTTGCACCGCTTCGATGACTTCAGGATGTGCATGACCTAAAATCATCGGTCCCCAAGAGCCTACATAGTCAATGTAAGATTTATCATGAATGTCGTAGATATGTGCACCATGTGCTCGCTTAATGAAAACCGGTGTGCCCCCTACGGCTTGGAAAGCGCGTACTGGAGAATTGACACCACCAGGGATGTATTTGTGGGCTTCATCAAATGCTTGTTTTGAATTAGTCATTGTTTGCGAATTATTATGTGTGAAGGCTGAGATCGTAACTAAAGTTACGCAGTTAAATCAAACTTTTGCAATAGCGTTAAATATTCATCTACTGAATGTTTAGGGTTAGGCGTAGAAAAGATTGCGCTAATTACTGCAATCATATCGACCCCTGCATTTAATAATGGCATGACATTGTCTTTTGTAATGCCCCCAATTGCGCACACTGGAATATTTAGCTCTTTTTTAGCGCGAGTAATGAGCTCAATACAGGCACGAGGGGCGCAGGGTTTGGTTGTGGAATTAAAGAAGCTACCAAATGCAATATAGCTAGCACCTGCTGCGACCGCTAGGGGGGCATTTTCAAAGCGGTTATAGCAAGATGCGCCGATGATTTTATTTGGGCCTAATAAATTTTTTGCTGCAGAGATTGAGCTGTCATTATTGCCTAAATGCACGCCATCGGCATCGACGGTTTTGGCTAATGAGGCATCATCATTAATAATCAATATGGCTTGATGTTTTATTGTTAGAGCTTTTAATTTTCGAGCGATCGTGTGACGGGTGTCTTGATTGTTTATTTTATCTCGGTATTGAAGAATTTTCACACCTACTGATAAAACCTCCATAACCCTGTCTACTAGTTTGTCTGTGCTAATGCATTCAGCGTCTACAATTGCATATAATCCTTTGAGAACCGGCATCATTAGAAAATATTATTGTTTGAGCCAATGAAAACGGTTAGGAATTTTTTGCCCTTGTCCAAGTTGGCGTGCGGTTTGCAAACATTTCCAAGTATAATCCTGCGCTTGATGACTAGCAGACACCACGTCTTGTCCATGTGCGAGGTAGGCTGTAATGGAGGAAGCTAGCGTGCAGCCCGAGCCATGGTATTGGTCTGGAAGCCGAGGCCAGGTCCGTGTATCGAGTTTGCGGTTGTTTCCATATAAGATATTACAGACTTCTTGAGTATTTTCATGACTACCGGTAACCAACACATAATGTGCGCCACGTTCTAAAATTGCCATGGCACAGGCATCTAAAGTGTCTGCCTCAGGCGCAAGTTTTTTCGCTTCATGGCTATTCGGGGTTACTACAGTCGCGAGCGGAACCAGTAATGAAAGAATCGCCATTACGGTACTGTCATCCGCTAAGACTTTACCACCCCCTGCGACAATGATGGGGTCTAGTACAACTGGAATGTCGGGATAGTCTATGAGCAGGGTATGAATTGCGCGAGCGGTTTTTTCGCTATTGATAAGTCCAATTTTAATAGCAGCAATATTCATATCTTCAAACACAATGCGCGCTTGTTCAACGATCATGCCTTCGCTTATTTGTGAGGTTTCAACTACATTGGTAGTATCTTGTGCAGTGATCGATGTAATAATAGGGGCAGCATGGCAGCCCAAGCTGGCAATTGTCTCAATATCAGCTTGAATGCCAGCCCCGCCAGTAGGATCTGCCCCTGACATAGCCATTACGATTGGGATCGTTACAGAAGAATTCATGCAAACAATAAGTAAACAAGAGCCATTTATGCAGTATAAAACATATATGTGCGTGATATGTGGCTGGATCTATGATGAAGCCAAAGGTGCGCCAGAGGAAGGATTAGCGCCTGGAACGCGCTGGGAAGACATCTCTTTAAGCTGGAAATGTCCAGAGTGTGGAGCGATGAAGGATGATTTTCAAATGGTAGAGGTGTAATTATCTAGATTGATTAAGTTGTTTGGTTAAATAGGCAATTTTTGCGGAATGCTCCAGTGAGCAAGTCCATTTATAAGTAAGATTTAGTGATTCGGCACAAGCATACACCCCATGACCACGAACCACTGTAATACATGTTTTACTTAAGGTGTTGGCAACCAGCTGCGGCGATTGTTCAGAGTAGTCATCAAAGGCAATGGTGTGCACGGGTACCGTGGGGAAATATAGGTTGCCTTCAAAATCATCCGGGACAAAATCTTCACCATTCATGGTTAGCGCAATGGTATGCGGCCCGTGACTATGTAGTACAGCTTGTGCGCTAGAGTTTTTCTTGTATACCTCAATATGCAGTTTTGCATCAAAGGAGGCATTCTCGCCAATTGATCCATTTAGGTCGCAGGCAATTAAATCATCTGCATGTAATGTATCTGCGCATGCGCCGGATGGAGTGATCCATATTTTATTTTTTTCGCGGATGGATGCATTGCCACTATGAGAGTCGTTATAGCCGTATTTTCGAAGCCGCGAATAATAGCGAACCAGTTCATCTTTTTGAGACATAGAGCGAATAGCACTTTGTTTTGTATCTATAGAAGCTGATATTCTAGCGTGAATGTCTTGTATATTCTGTGAAAAGTTTAAACAGCAACTCAATAATTTTCAATTAAAGGACGAATAAGATGTCAGCATTGATTTGTGGTTCACTTGCGTACGATACCATTATGGTTTTTCCGGATCGATTTAAAGAGCATATCTTGCCGGAGAAGGTGCACATTCTTAATGTCTGTTTCATGGTGCCACAAATGCGCAGAGAATTTGGCGGTTGTGCAGGTAATATTGCCTACAACTTACATTTGTTAGGTGGTGACGGCTATGCTATGGGCACGGCTGGACGAGACTTTGATCCTTATGCGAATTGGATGGATGAATGTGGATTAGATCAAAGATACATTAAGAAGTTAGACAGTGAATATACTGCACAGGCATTTATCACCACCGACCTTGATGATAATCAAATTACGGCTTTTCATCCTGGAGCCATGAATGGCTCACACCAAACCGAAGTGCCAACACAAGCTGGCATCTCTCTAGCTATTATTTCTCCTGATGGTAAAGATGGTATGCAGCAGCATGCACAGCAATGCGCGCAAGCTGGCATACCGTTTATTTTTGATCCAGGTCAGGGTTTGCCGATGTTCAATGGTGAAGAGTTGCTTGCGTTCATCGAACAAGCTAGCTATGTGTGTGTCAATGACTATGAGTCGCAATTATTGCAAGAGCGAACTGGTTTAACGATTGAACAGATTGCAAAACGTGTTGAAGCTGCGATCGTTACGCGCGGTGGCGAAGGTTCAATTATCCACGTTAAAGGTCAATCGATTGATATTCCAGTTGTTAAAGCAAGCGCAGTTCAAGATCCAACCGGCTGTGGCGATGCTTATCGTGGTGGTTTACTTTATGGACTGATGAATAATTTGGATTGGGAGGTAACCGGGCGAATAGCCGCTTTAATGGGCGCCATTAAAATTGAACATGATGGCACACAAAATCACAGCTTCACATTAGCAGAGTTTAAGGATCGGTATAAACAAGTGTATGGCGATACGTTCTAAAATATTAATTATTTTAGACTTAAACGGCTCCAGTTATTTTTGATTGCATGTGTAGTTAACGCTGCATCTGCATCGACTGCAGTAGGGTGGCCGACTAATTCCAAAAGTGGAATATCATTATGTGAGTCGGAATAAAAATAACTTCCTTCAAGGGTGTATGCAGTTGTATTTATCCACTGCTTTATTCTTGTAACTTTTCCAGATCCAAAGCAAGGCGTACCTTTGACATTACCAGTGAAGTTACCATTTGAAATTTCTGGTTCGGTTGCAATCAGAGTTTCAAGATTCAACATATCTTTTATGGGTTCCGTGATAAAATTGCTTGTGGCAGTGATGAGGGCTAAATGGTCCCCTGCGCTTCGATGTTTTTCAATAAGCTCACTAGCTTTGGCTTTAATAATTGGTTTGATGCGTGAATGGAGGTATTCATCACGCCACTGGCACAGTTCCTCGTAAGAGTTTTCCGCTAGCGGTTTAAAAGAAAAATTTAGAAACTCGTAAATATCGAGTTCTCCCTTAACATATTCTTTATAAAAGCGCTCATTCTTTTTAGCATAAGCTTCGCCATCGACCTTGCCGATTGAAATCAAATAGCAACCCCATTCGTAATCACTATCGCCCGCTATTAGGGTTCCATCTAGATCAAATAATGCTAATGCCATAAGAGTGCCTTAAATAAAAGTGAGTCGACCTAAAATTATTTGCTTGTTAAGTGTTTGAATTGTATATGATTACCCATTTCCTCTAGGATTAGCAAATTGCTGAAAGGGGAATCATGTGGAACAATAGAGCCTGGAGTAATGGTAATGGATAGTAAACAACAAATCATTGATTCAGCTGGTTATCGTGAAAATGTTGGCATTATTGTAATCAATGATTCGCATAATGTTATTTGGTGTAAGCGCCGCGGGCAAGACGCTTGGCAGTTTCCTCAAGGTGGTGTGCAACAAGATGAAACGATTGAGCAAGCACTGTTTCGCGAATTGCAAGAAGAAACTGGCTTAAAGGAAAGTCATGTTGACATCGTTGCCAGTTCAAGAAAATGGTTGCGTTATCGCTTGCCAAAACAATTAATTCGTAAGAATACGATGCCTAAGTGTATCGGTCAAAAGCAGCGTTGGTTTTTGCTTAAGCTTAAAACTGATGAGAGTCATATTCAGTTAAACCACTCAAAGCATCCAGAGTTTGATGGTTGGCGTTGGGTAGACTATTGGCATCCATTGCGAGAAGTTGTGTTTTTTAAACGCAGTGTTTATGAGTGTGCATTGAAAGAGTTTGAGCCTTTAGTATTCGCTTAATGCGCACTAGATCTAGCGACGTGTAGCCCATAGCCAGATGCCTGTAATGGCAAGTGTCAGCAATAAAATTGCAGCTGCATCTATTACGTATGCACCGTATTTCCCAAAGAATCGTCCACTATGTGCGTCGAGCATAAATCTCTCAAGACTGATTTGTTGGCTCATGTCATGCGTTTCAATTACATGTTTTAGCGTCGGCAAGGTGATTGAAGGTGCAACCCATTTTGGGTGTGGGCCTTTGAACTCATTCCAATTTGTTAGATGTTGATTTCCTTCCCAATAAGTATTCACGCCTCGAATCACCGCGGTGCCTTGATTTGAAATAGCAATGCCAAGAGGAACTTCTTGTAAGCCATCTTGCTTTGTTATTTCATCAATGATTGAGCCAGCATGATCACAAATGAGGATCGAGTTCGAAGTAGCAATAATTATTTCATCGGTAATCGTGATCGCTCCATGCAGATCAGTTGCATGGGTGTCTATGGGTTTGCCAGAAAGATAAATAGTTTCTCCGGCATGCGAAACGGTTTGGTTGCCTAGTTGATAAGTAGTGATGGGGTTTGGTTTGATGCCATAATATTCAAGTAGCCAGGCATTAGATAAATAATTTGTCGGCAGCTTAAGATCATCACTATGTTGCAGTGCGATACCGGTGGCTACTAAAAAAACGATAAATAGTGCGGCCACTAATCCGATTCTGCGATGCCATATAAATAGTTTTATAGCCATAGGCGCAAGAGTCTAGCAAGATTCTTCGGTTACATGATCATGTAGTAGTAAGGCTATTTTAGAGATATCAGTTACTGCCCGTACCGATAACGTTGCGCCAGAGATATTGTCAATGTGTTTGTCTAATTTTTTATCTTTAGTTAATTTAGCGTTGGTAAACTGCCTGGTGAAAAACTCATGTTTCACTTCCCAGCCACGACTTTCTCGAAAGATTAAAACTTTTACTTTTTCTAGGCCCTGTGAATTCACTACAAATCCAGTAGTAATGGGGTGTTCTTTTCCAATTTCTTCTAATATCCACGCGGTTCGACAGCCTGCTTTCCAGTAAGGCACGCGTATTTTTTTATAACGATGCCCAAGGATGCTTTTAACTTCTTTAGCAAGTTCACCTGATAAAATAAGGCGCTTGGCTTCAGGCGTATTGCCAAATGCGTTATTTAAGAACTTTTCGGGCGACTGATATATCTCTTCCGCTTGAAGTGTACTTAGCATGCCAATGAGGATGGAGACAGCAAAAATCCTTTTCATGTTCTTTTCTTAATTTCTTTGTACTGTAATGATAACTAATAAACTGGCTAGTAATAGAGACTAATAAGCCCACATTAGTAAATAGCTAATGCGGGCTGATATATATATGGTTATGAGGCCTGTGTCAGAACATATAGCCAATTTATTAGTTATCCTTTTCATGTTCTTTTCTTAATTTCTTTGTACTGTAATGATAACTAATAAA
>PVMS01006859.1_pt1 | contig 12039 bp, 6 predicted proteins | sample 1853461 | NCBI WGS metagenome assembly PVMS01 (sample SAMN08582032, study PRJNA380276) | Marine sediment metagenome, whole genome shotgun sequencing project. | isolation source: ocean sediment barecode stripped | collected 2017
AACCCATGGCGCTTGAACGCACCTTTTCCATTCTGAAACCCGACGCGACGGCGCGCAACCTGACCGGCGCGGTCAATCAGATGATCAAGGCGCGTCATGCGGACGCGCTTTTGCGCAACGATCCGCAAGCCCGCCGCCTCGATCATCTGATTGACCGCGCCGGTCAGGTTGCGCGCCGTCGCGTCGGGTTTCAGAATGGAAAAGGTGCGTTCAAGCGCCATGGGTTGTCGTCCTTTTGGATGAAATGAAGGGCATATTTGCCGCTCTCATAACCGCCGCGCCCGATTGTCGCAAGAGAACCGATCCACATTGGAAATCGGGCGCTCCAGCTCTATTTAATTGGCAGCATTGTTCGTGGGATGCGACCGCTTGGCACGTTGCCTCTTATTTGGAATTATTCCAAGGTAGACACGATTAATTCGAGTGGCGGGGCGCGGTTCGTTGCACCGCACGCTTGTTGAGGAGGACAATCATGACAGACCGCAAGCCATTGACGACATCAGCCGGTGCGCCGGTGCCGGACAACCAGAATTCGCTGACCGCCGGCGCCCGCGGCCCGCTGCTGATGCAGGACTATCAACTGCTTGAAAAACTCGCCCATCAGAACCGCGAGCGCATTGCCGAGCGCCCGGTTCACGCCAAGGGATGGGGCGCCTTTGGCAGGCTGACGATTACCGGCGACATTTCCAAATACACCAAGGCTAAAATTCTTCAGCCCGGCGCCAGGACGGAAATGATCGCCCGCTTTTCCACCGTCGCCGGCGAGGCCGGCGCTGCCGATGCCGAACGCGACGTGCGTGGGTTTGCGCTGAAATTCTACACGCAAGAGGGCAACTGGGATCTGGTCGGCAACAACACGCCGGTGTTCTTTGTGCGCGACCCGTACAAGTTCCCCGACTTCATCCACACCCAGAAGCGTCATCCGCGCACCAATCTGCGTTCGCCGACGGCGATGTGGGATTTCTGGTCGCTATCGCCCGAATCGCTGCATCAGGTGACGATCCTGTTCTCAGACCGCGGCCTGCCGACGGACGTGCGCCATATCAACGGCTATGGCAGCCACACCTATTCGCTGATCAATGCCGAGGATGAACGCTTCTGGGTCAAGTTCCACTTCAAGACCATGCAGGGGCATCGCCACTGGACCAACGCGGAGGCAGTGGAAGTGGTCGGCAGGACCCGCGAATCGACGCAGGAAGATCTCTTCGGGGCGATCGAGAACGGCGATTATCCCAAATGGAAGATGCAGGTTCAGATCATGCCGGAGGAGGAGGCGGAAAAGACCGCCTTCAATCCCTTCGATCTGACCAAGGTTTGGCCGCATGGCGACTATCCGTGCATCGACATCGGAATCATGGAATTGAACCGCAATCCGGACAATTATTTCGCCGAAATCGAGCAGGCGGCTTTCTCGCCCTCCAACACCGTGCCGGGCATATCCTGGAGCCCCGACAAGATGCTTCAGGCGCGTATCTTCTCCTATGCCGACGCCCACCGGCACCGGCTGGGAACCCATTATGAGGCGCTGCCGGTCAATGCGCCACGCTGCCCGGTGCATCACTACCACAAGGACGGGCAGATGCGATTTTTTGAAAACAACCCGATCCCCGATGCGTTCTACGAGCCCAACTCGTTCGACGGGCCGGTCGAGCAGCCTGCCGCGGCCGAGCCGCCGTTGAAGGTTTCCGGCGACGCCGACCGTTACAATCATCGCGACGGCAATGACGATTATTCGCAGCCCCGCGCTCTGTTCGAGCTGTTCGACGAGGGCCAGAAATCACGACTTTTTTCCAACCTCGCCGATGCGATGTTCGGCATTGCCGATTTCATCATCGAGCGGCAGCTTGGTCATTTTGAAAAGGTCCATGCCGACTACGCCGCCGGCGTTCGCGCCGCGCTTGAGGCCAAGGAGGCCGGCCAGCGGGACGCACAGACCCAGGCTGCCGAATAAAGTCGGACCGATTGGACAAAACAGGACTGCGGTTTCGACGCCGCGGCCCTGTTTTATTTGGTGACAGAATTGTAAAAGCTCAGGCGGCGCGTCTCGCCTCGCGCGCCAGGCTGTCATGAAGGTCGAGGCAACGGCTAAACCAGGCCGCAACCGCGTCGTCGTCCGGCAATGGCAGCCGGCCGGTAACCGCGACCAGCCAGAACAGCGAACCGAACAGGATATAATCGGTGTAAAGCGGCCCGCCGCCGCCGAGCCATTCGTGATTGTCGAGCGTCACGCGCGCCGGCATCAACGCGCCGGCCAGCGCGTCCTGATTGGCCTCCAGCCCGGTTTGCGCCGCCTCCAGGGTCTTGCCGAAACGCCTTTCGCGGCTTTCCCGGAAATAGACCCGATCGGCGGGCGCGATCACATCGTGGATGTCCTTGATCATCATCCGCGCCAGGATCGGGTGGATTGTAGCGTTGGCCCAGTTCTGAATCAGCCGCGCCGCCGCTGCGACGCCGTCATGGCCGAACAGCGCGGGCAGATCGGGGTAGGCGTCATCGAGATAGACGGCGATATCGAAAGAGTCGCGGACAATCACGCCATTGTCATTGAGCACCGGAACGGTCTTGCTGCCGCCGTCCTCGACCGCCGCGATCTCTGTGAACGCCGTCGGCATGGTCTCAAAGGCAACGCCCTTGTGGGCGAGCGCCATCCGCGCGCGCCAGCAATGCGGGCTGAAGCGTAGCGACCGGTCGGCGCCGCACAAATCGTAAAGCGTGATGGTCACCGGCGCCGTGTTCCCCGATTCAACGATACGGACATCGATCCTGTTCTGTGAACGTACCCGGTTCGGCAAAGTATGCCGGGCCAGAAATGGAACAAATGGAAAAAACCCGGCCGCTTACAAAAACGAACGCTTCTGCCACCAGCCGCCCCGTTTCGGCTTGTCCTCTTCCACCGCCGGCTGCGGCTCCGAAGCACTCTCCGCCTGGGGCTGTGGTTCAAGTTCTGCTTCCCCTTTTGGTTCGGCTTGCGATTCGGCTGCAGCCTCGCTGCTCTCGTCAGCCGGCTGAACGGCAATTTCACTCTCGCTTTCAGAGCCTTCCAGATCGGCTGAAGCGGTCACGGCGCCATTGCCGGCCTCGCTCGGGTCTTCCCCCGCTTGCTCCTGTGGTGTCTCGTCCACGACAGCGCCGGCATATCCCGCTGATACGGTCGCCTCATTCTCGCCATTGGCTTGGGCCTCGGTCTCGCCCGTAGCCTCCGCCTCGCGCGAACGGCCGCGCCGGCGTCCGCCGCGCCGGCCGCGCCGGCGTTTTCGCTTGCCATCGCCCTCTTCGGCTACGCCCTCGGTCTCGCGCACCGGCTCGCCCGCGCCATTTTCCCCGGCTTCCGTGGCATCGGCCCCGGCAACGTCTTCGCTTTCGACTGCCGCGGGCGCTTCCGCAGCAGATTTTTCCTCACCGCCGCGCCGCCGCCGCCGCCGGCGGCGTTTACGGCCATCGCCGTTTTCGCCACCGGATTCCATCTCAGCTTCCGGCGCTTCCGCTTTTCCATCGGCGAAATCGAGCAGTGCCAGCGCGGCGGTGGGCCGTACGATATCATCGCTGACAGCCTCGCCCTTCTCGATAACGAAGATACTGCCGTTTTCCGGCGACTCACCGGTCACTTCGATCGACAATCCGAATCGCGCCTCAAGCTGCGCCAGATGGGCGCGTTTGTGATTAAGGACATAGAGCGCCGCGTCGGGCCGGGTGCGGACCTTCAGGTGATGCGTGGCATTGCTCAAAAGCTGGTCATCGAGGGCCCGCAGTATCTGCAGGGACAGCGAGGACACGGACCGCAACTGGCCGGTGCCATGGCAGATGGAACACGGCTCGGTGGAACTTTCCAGAACGCCGGTGCGAATGCGCTGACGGGACATCTCCAGAAGGCCAAAATGTGAAATCCGGCCCACTTGGATCCGCGCCCGGTCCGCCTTGAGGCAGTCCTTGACCTTCTTTTCCACTGCCCGGTTGTTGCGCTTTTCCTCCATATCGATGAAATCGATGACGATCAGGCCGGCCAGATCGCGCAGGCGCAATTGCCGGGCAACCTCCTCCGCCGCCTGCAGGTTCGTCTGCAGCGCCGTGTCCTCGATCGAGTGCTCACGTGTCGAGCGGCCGGAATTGATGTCGATGGCGACAAGCGCCTCGGTCTGGTTGATGACGATATAGCCGCCGGATTTCAGCGTGACTTGCGGCGAGAACATCGCGTCGAGCTGCGATTCCACGCCATGGCGTGAGAAAATCGGCGTTGCGTCCTTGTAGGGCTGGACGTTCTTGGCATGGCTGGGCATCAGCATGCGCATGAAGTCCTTTGCCTCGCGATAACCCTCCTCGCCGGCTACCAGAACGCTTTCGATTTCCTTGGAATAAAGGTCGCGGATCGACCGCTTCACAAGGCTGCCTTCCTCATAGACGAGCATCGGCGCGGTTGATTGCAGCGTCAGTTCGCGAACGTTTTCCCAAAGTCGCAGGAGATATTCGAAATCGCGCTTGATTTCCGCCTTTGTGCGGCTGGCGCCTGCGGTCCGCAATATGACGCCAATGCCTGGCGGGACGTCCAGTTCGGTGGCGATCTCCTTAAGCCGCTTGCGGTCGGCGGGATTGGTAATCTTGCGCGATATACCACCGCCGCGCGCCGTATTGGGCATCAGCACCGAGTAACGGCCGGCCAGCGACAGATAGGTCGTCAGCGCCGCGCCCTTGGTGCCGCGCTCTTCCTTGACGACCTGGATAAGCAGCACCTGGCGGCGTTTGATCACTTCCTGGATCTTGTACTGGCGCGGTCGCGGCTTGCGCCGGCGCGGCAGTTCCTCCAGCGCGTCTTCCGCGCCGACCTGCTCGACCGCGTCCTCGCCGATACCATTGCCGTTTTCGGCGCCAGCCGGCTCGTCGGGCTCGGCGGCATCAGCGGATTCGGCGTTATCCTCGCCGGACGTGTCATCGGAACGATCCCGAACCTGGTCTGCGGTGTCGGCATCATCTGGCGCGATAGTCGCTTTGGCTGGTTGATCCTCGTCCGCCTCTGTCACCGCTTCGGGTTCAACTGCCGTCTTCTCGTCGGAGACGACCGATTCGGACGTATCGGATTTCTCCGCCAGTGTTTTTTCGTCGGCCTTGTCGTCCTCGGCCGCTTCCTCCGCGTCGCTCAGCGCGTCTTCTTCAAGCAGCGCCTGCCGGTCGGCAACGGGGATCTGGTAATAGTCGGGATGGATTTCCGAAAACGCCAGGAAACCGTGACGATTCCCGCCGTATTCGACAAATGCCGCCTGCAAGGACGGCTCGACGCGTGTAACCTTGGCTAGATAGATATTGCCGCGAAGCTGACGGCGGTCGGACGCCTCAAAATCAAACTCCTCAACCTTCTCGCCACGCAGGACCACAACCCGGGTCTCCTCCGGGTGGGCGGCATCGATAAGCATTTTGTTCGACATGGAATTCGTACTCCAGGCCCGGGCGGCGCTGCCGCGCTCACGCGCCCTAGACGGCGCTGGTGATCGGACCCAATATCGTTGAATGAAGAAAAGCACACCGTGGCCCCGGCAGCCGCATCAGACGGGCCTATCCGCGTCCCTGAACGGCAGTTTCTGCCGGGGATCGTGGGGGCAGGTCTGTGAAGCCGGGTTGCCATCGGCTGACCTTTCGGACAATTACGGGATCAATACCCCGTAGGCTCATGACCGGGAAACCTTTCGGCCCCGGATCGTCTTCGTCCCTGACGCTGTCCGACAAAAGGCGAAATGCGATGATAACGCGGCAATCCGCACAGGTGGACGGGTCGGGAGGAATCCGTCAGGATTCTTTTATGAACGCTACCGCACGATTGCAAGCAAATAGGCAATTCGGCCATTGTTTCATTCAACGCTGCGCGTTTGATTCCACAACCTGCCAGCCATGCCATTATATCTCCTCATCCCCGCGCCATCGGTTTGCGCCATGCCGCTAGCCGCCGCGCTTAAAAGCACCTTTTCGTTTGTCGTCCTTTTTGCCCTTGCCGTGGCCTCGGTGCTGGCGGTTGCCCCTGCCGGCGCACAAAACACGATCGAAAGCAGCAAGCCCGATGATGTGAGAAACATCAACGTTCACGGCATGCGCCTCGTTGGCAACGAGACGCGCACGCGATTCGTCGTCGATATGGATACTCCGGCCGAATATGGCATCCTGCGCCTGACCGATCCGTACCGGTTGGTGATCGATCTTCCGCGCGTGACCTTCACCACGCCGGGCGCCCAAACCCACGGCCGCGGCCTCATCGCCGATTATAGGTTTGGCCTGATCGCATCGGAAAAGGCCCGCATTGTCCTCGATCTGACCGGGCCGGTCGACATCGCCAAGGCATTCCTTCTGCCGGCGGCCGGCGAACAGCCGGCACGGCTGGTTTTCGATTTCGTTCCCACATCTGCCGAATCATTTGCCATGGCGGCGGCCGCTGGCAATACCAAGGCAGCGGCAAGCGGCCGCGCCCCGAAGGGCGACCGGCTTCGCGGCGGTGGTCCTGGCGGCCGCCCTGTCGTCGTCATCGACCCGGGCCACGGCGGCATCGATTCCGGCGCCACCAGTGCCAAGGGCATTCTGGAAAAAACCGTGACGCTGGAATTCTCCCGCGATCTCGCTGCCCGTCTGCGGGCCGGTGGCCTGGTAGATCCGGTTCTGACCCGCAGCGGCGACAAATTCCTGTCGCTCCGCCAGCGCATCGCGATTGCCCGCGAAAACCGCGCCGCCCTGCTGATTTCGGTGCATGCCGACACGGTACCGGAGGAATATGTTCGCGGCGCCACCGTTTACACCTTGTCGGAAAAGGCTTCCGATTCCCTGTCGGCGGCACTGGCAGCGCGCGAGAATCGCTCCGACATCCTTGCCGGTCTGGAGATTGACGACCAGCCCGATGAAGTCGCCGATATCCTGTTTGATCTCGCCCGGCGGGAAAGCCGCAATCTGTCGCTGCGCTTCGCCAAGGGGCTGGTCAAGGATATGGGCCAGGCCATCAAGCTCAACAACAGCCCGTGGCGCAAGGCTGCGTTCCAGGTGTTGAAAGCACCCGATGTTCCCTCGGTACTGCTTGAACTGGGGTTTTTGTCGAACCAGTTCGATGAGCAGCTTTTGCGCTCCAGCACCTGGCGCAAGCGTTCCACCGAGGCGGTTACGCGCGCCATCGAACTTTTCGTCGGTGATGCTGCGCCGCCGGGTATCAAAAACGATCTGTGAACCACGACCTGTGACAAATCGGCAACTTGCGCTAAGATAGGCGGCGTAACGGTGCACCTTGCCTCGGTTTAATCACAAAACTACAGGAAGGCAGCGGGGTTTGCCGGCGTGGGTCCGGTGATGCAGGCTGCCATTTTGAGCAGCATCTGGTATTGGACCGGGCTAGGCTGTATGCGACGCGCTACAACCCAAACGAGACGAACAATCAATGCTTTGGCGTATTTTCGGTTATCTGTTCGGAATCGGTGCTGCCGTCTTTGTGGTCGGCGCGCTGGCGGTTGCCGCTGTCCTGCACAAATACAATAAGGATCTGCCCGATTACGAGGTGCTGGCGAAATACGAACCGCCGGTCATGACCCGCATCCATGCCGCCGATGGCGCGCTGCTTGCCGAATATGCCCGCGAGCGGCGGCTTTACCTGCCGATCCAGGCGATCCCCGATTTGATCAAGGCGGCGTTTTTATCGGCGGAAGACAAGAACTTCTACACCCATCCCGGCGTTGATCCTGAAGGCGTCCTGCGCGCTGTCATCACCAATCTGAAGAACCGCGGAACTGGCAAACGTCTTGTCGGCGCCTCGACGATTACCCAGCAGGTGGCAAAGAATTTCCTGCTGTCCAATGAGGTTTCCTACGAGCGAAAGATCAAGGAGGCGCTACTTTCGCTACGCATTGAGCAAGCCTATTCCAAGGACCAGATATACGAACTTTATCTGAACGAGATCTATCTCGGCCTGGGCTCGTACGGCGTTGCCGCCGCCGCGCTCAATTATTTCGACAAATCGGTTGGCGAGCTGAATTTGGCCGAAGCGGCCTATCTGGCGGCACTGCCCAAGGCGCCGGAGAACTATCATCCGTTCCGCGATACCGAGCGTGCCGTGGAGCGCCGCAACTGGGTGGTCGACCGTTTGGTGGAAAACGGCTACATCCGCTCCGCTGATGCCGACGTGGCCAAGGGCGCGCCGCTCGATGTCAAGCCGCGCCGGCGCGGGACAAAACTGGTCGCCGCCGAATATTTCGCCGAGGAAGTGCGCCGCAAGCTCATCGCGATGTATGGCTTCGAAAAGCTCTACGACGGCGGCCTTTCGGTGCGCACGACGCTCAATCCCGGGCTTCAGAGAGAGGCGCGCAGGGCTCTACAGGCCGGCCTTGTCGCATTTGATGAAAAACGCGGTTTCCGTGAGCCGGTCGCCAAGGTCGATATTGCCGCGGATTGGGGTGCGGCGGTCGCTGCGATCGAGGCGTTTTCCGACGTTCCCGAATGGCGGCTTGCCGTCGTCCTCAGCGCCGGCGAGAGCGAGGCCGTTATCGGCCTGCAGCCGCCGCGCAAAGTGGGCGGTGCGCTGTCACCCGATCGCAAGACCGCAATCATCGCGCTCGCCGACATGGCCTGGGCCAAGACCAAGCTGCGCAGTACCGCCAACGTGCTCGCCGCCGGCGACGTGATCTATGTGGAGCCAATCGCCGGAACGCCCGGTGCATACCGGCTTCGCCAGCCGCCGAAGATCCAGGGCGCTCTGGTCGCCATGGATCCCTATACCGGCCGCGTTCTGGCGATGGTCGGCGGCTTCTCCTTTGCCCAAAGCGAGTTCAACCGCGCTACCCAGGCATATCGCCAGCCCGGCTCATCCTTCAAGCCGTTCGTCTATGCCGCCGCTCTCGACAATGGCTACACGCCATCCTCCGTGGTGATGGACGCGCCGATCGAGATTCGCGCCGGCGGCAAGATCTGGCGGCCGCAGAACTACGGCAGGAAGTTCTACGGCCCTTCGACGCTCCGTTTGGGGATCGAGCGTTCGCGCAATGTCATGACCGTCCGGCTGGCCAAGGATATGGGCATGCCGCTGATTGCCGAATATTCGCGCCGGTTCGGCATTTACGATGACCTGATGCCGGTTCTCGCCATGGCGCTTGGCGCCGGCGAGACGACGGTGCAACGCCTTGTCACCGCCTATGCCACGATCGCCAATGGCGGCCGCAAGATCCAGCCGACCGTGATCGACCGGATCCAGGATCGCTACGGCCGGACAATCTATCGGCACGACCAGCGGATTTGCGAGGACTGCCAGGCCCGCCAATGGCTCGGCCAGGACGAACCGGTGCTGATCGACAATCGCGAGCAGATTCTCGACCCGATGACGGCCTACCAGATCACCTCCATGATGGAAGGCGTCGTTCTGCGCGGCACCGCCACCAGGGTCCAGGCGGTCGGCAAGCCGATCGCCGGCAAGACCGGTACCACAAATGACGAAAAGGACGCCTGGTTCGTCGGATTTTCACCCGACCTCGTCGTCGGCGTCTTCGTCGGCTACGATAAGCCAGCATCCATGGGCCGGGGAGCGACCGGCGGCCGCATCGCCGCGCCGATCTTCATCGACTTCATGAAAGTGGCGCTCGCCGACCAGCCGCCCAAGGAATTCCAGGTGCCTCCGGGCATCAGCCTGATCCCGATCGACCGGCGGACCGGTCTGATGGCGAGCGGCGAGGGCGGCGAAAGCGTCATTCTGGAGGCATTCAAGCCCGGCACGGCGCCGCCGGCCAGCTATTCGATTATCGGTTTTCAGGATGCCATGGGTCAATCCTTGACTGTCTCGCCGGAAGCCGACAGGGCCGTTGCATCGGGCACTGGCGGATTGTACTGAAGCCCAACCAACAGCGGTTATTTCCGGCGCCGGCGATCGGCTTGGCGCCGAATTTTGCTGGAGTGAATGAAAATGCGCGCCGAAACCGAGGCGATGGTCACCAATATCAGGGATGCCTTGACCCTGATTAGGAGGCATCTTTGACTGGGATACCGCCGAAGAACGCCTGGCCAGCCTGAACGCCAGGGTCGAAGATCCCGATCTGTGGAACGATACCGCGCAGGCCCAGAAGATCATGCGCCAGCGCCAGCGCCTCGACGCGGCGATCGAGACGGTCCACTCCCTGGAACGCGATCTCAGCGATAATATCGAGCTGATCGAGCTTGGCGAGATGGAGGACGACGCCGACATTGTCGCCGAAGCGGCGGCCGCGATTTCCCGGCTCAATGCCGATATTGCGCGCCGCCAGGTGGAGACCCTTTTGTCCGGCGAGGCGGATGGCAATGACGCCTTTTTGGAAGTTCATGCCGGCGCCGGCGGCACGGAAAGCCAGGACTGGGCGGCGATGCTGTTTCGCATGTATGCCCGCTGGGCCGAAAGGCGCGGTTACAAGGTCGAGACGCTGGAATATCACGATGGCGAGGAAGCCGGCATCAAGTCGGCGACAATGCAGGTCAAGGGTGAGAACGCCTATGGCTGGCTGAAGACCGAATCCGGCGTCCACCGCCTGGTGCGGATTTCGCCGTTCGATAGCCAGGCCCGCCGCCATACCAGCTTTGCCAGCGCCTGGATCTATCCGGTCGTCGACGACACGATCGAAATCGACGTCTCTGAGTCCGATGTCCGCATCGACACCTATCGCGCTTCGGGCGCCGGCGGCCAGCATGTCAATACCACCGATTCAGCCGTGCGCATCACCCACGAACCGACCGGTATCGTCGTCCAGTGCCAGAACCAGCGCTCACAGCACAAGAATCGCGCCACCGCCTGGTCAATGCTGCGCGCCCGGCTTTACGAGGAGGAGCTGAAGAAGCGCGAAGAGGCGGCAACGGCGCAGGCAGCCTCCAAGACCGATATCGGCTGGGGCCATCAGATCCGCTCTTACGTCCTGCAGCCCTACCAGTTGGTCAAGGATCTGCGCACCGGCGTTGACCACACCACGCCCTCCGATGTCCTTGACGGTGATCTCGACCGCTTCATGGAGGCGGCTCTGGCCCAGCGGGTCACCGGTGAACAGGCTGATATCGAGGATATTGAATAGGGGCGGGCCAGACACCGGCGAAGTCAGGATCTAGAAATAATTCGAGGCACCGAGAAAAATCGTTGGATCGAGCGCCTCCTCGCCGCGCCTCGTCTCATAATGCAGATGCGGCCCGGTCGAGCGGCCTGACGAGCCGACATGGCCGACAATCGCGCCGGCTGCGATCCGTTCGCCCTTTTTGACGCTGATCGCCGACAGATGCGCATAGCGGGTCGTGAAGCCATGTTCGTGCCCGATCTCCACCATGCGGCCATAGCCGCCCTTGAAGCCGGCATGCATGACAATGCCATCTGCGGTCGCTTCGACCGGCGTGCCATAAGGGGCGCCGAAATCAACACCGGAATGCATCGCCGGCTTGCGCAGGAATGGGTCCACACGATAACCGAAATTGCTTGAAAGGCGACCGTATTTAAGGGGTTTTGCCAGCGGCAGGCCGGTCGTCGATTCCCGGATGAGCCGGATTTTTTCAAGCGCCTTGCCGGTGCTGTCGGCCTTTTCCACGAAGACGACATTGCCGATCGGTCTGAACGGCCCGCCGGTTCCCGTTTCACCCACGCCGGCACCGTGGGGAACATCGATCCCGAATTGGCCAAGAATTCCCGCGAGCCGCTTGGATTCCGATTGTGCCGCCCGGTAGAGCACATCCAGCGCCGAGGTCTGGGCGTCCTCCGTCTCGTCGATGGAAGTGCGGATTTCATCGAGCAACGGTCGCAACGGCACTCCATCCAACGGCGTCTTGAGCGCGCCGTCCTTGATGACGGAATTCGTGATGATTTCAGCCGCCGACGGCGGGGCTGGAGCGTAGGCGAATGCCTCGTCTGGAACCGTGCTGGAAGCCGGAACCCGGACGATTGCATCGCCCGCCTGGACTGGCCTTGGCAGGGGTATGGGGATGGCGGCATCGGCGATCGTCAAGCCCTCGCTGCGCGCCTTGGCGACAAGCCGCGCCAGAACCCCCTGCCAAGGCCAGTCCAGGCGGGCGATGCAATCGTCCGGGTTCCGGCTTCCAGCA
>PVMS01093228.1_pt1 | contig 12038 bp, 10 predicted proteins | sample 1853461 | NCBI WGS metagenome assembly PVMS01 (sample SAMN08582032, study PRJNA380276) | Marine sediment metagenome, whole genome shotgun sequencing project. | isolation source: ocean sediment barecode stripped | collected 2017
AACGCCACGGACGAGCGCTTCCCAGCTCGCCCGAAGGGAGTCACCCAGATGCTCCAATCCTGTGTTGCAGCCTTTGAAAAGGACAAGCCATTCCCTGCAAGCTGCGCCTTGACTTGGAGCATCTGGGTGGCTCTGAATCCGTAATTATCATGTTGAAGGAGTGCTCTCCTGCTTCGCCGGCGGCAGAGCGCCGGGTGAATGGCCGAGTGAATGACTATGGGCAACGACGTGGAAAAGTGATTAAATTGCGCGACTGCAAAAGGTTGAACTGAATGAACGACAAACACTACGAGACTCTTGACCCGGAAAACTGGGGAGAAATGCGTAAGCTGGCGCACCAAATGGTGGAAGACGCGCTGGATTACATCGAAAAAGCTCATGAACGGCCGGTCTGGAAGGCCGTCCCGGATGAAGTCAGAGAACGATTACAGGCCCCTGCCCCCCATGAGCCCTCTGCTCCGGACCAGGTTTACGAAGAGTTTCGCAGGGATATCTTCGCTTATCCGATGAACACGACACATCCCCGGTTCTGGGCCTGGTACATGGGCAGCGGCACGGTGATGGGCGCGCTGGCTGACTTTCTGGCTGCCACCATGAATCCAAATCTCGGCGGTGGAAATCATGTTGCACCCCTGGTGGAAGCCCAGGTCATCAAATGGCTGTGTTCCATGCTGGATTTCCCTGAGAACGCGAGTGGCCTGCTCACCAGCGGCGCCTCGATGGCTAACTTCACCGCCCTGGCAGTTGCCAGGAACAAAAATGGCGGCTACGACGTTCGCCACGAAGGTGTGCTGGCCGCGCCGGGACCTCTCACAGTGTACGCTTCAACCGAGCTTCACAGCTGTAACCAGAAAGCAGTGGAAACACTGGGTCTGGGCAGCAATGGTATGCGCTATGTACCGGTCAATCCGGACTACACCATCGAGCTGGAGGCGCTCAAACGCCAGGTCGCCCAGGACCGCGAGGCGGGCATGGTTCCTTTTTGTGTCATCGCAACGGCCGGCACCATCAACACCGGCGCCATTGATGACATGAACGCCATCGCTGATTTTTGCGAGCGGGAAAACCTGTGGTTCCATGTCGACGGCGCCATCGGAGCCGTCGCGGTATTGGCGGACAATGTGCGGGAACAGCTGAGCGGCATTGAACGAGCAGACTCCATTGCGCTGGACCTTCACAAGTGGATGCACATTCCATTTGAAGCCGGCTGTGTGCTGGTTCGTGACCCAGCCGCCCACCACGACTCATTCAGCCTGACACCGGAGTATTTGCAGCGTGACGCGGATGCCGGCGGCCTGGCCTCGGGTAGCCTCTGGTTCAGCGATTATGGCCTGCAACTCACGCGGCAATTCCGGGCGCTGAAAGTGTGGATGTCCATAAAGGAACATGGCCTGGATCGCTTTGGCCGCATGATCGCGCGCAACGTGGACCAGGCGCACTACCTGGGCAGGCTGGTTGAATCCACTCCCAAGCTGGAAGTCACGGCGCCGATCGGACTGGATATCGTGTGTTTTCGTTTCAATCCGGGCGGGCTGGACATCGACGCACTCAACCAGCTGAACCAGACGATCCTGGTCAAACTGCAGGAGAGCGGCGTCGCGGCCCCTTCCTACACCACGCTCAATGGCGAATACTGCCTGCGCGCAGCCATATCGAACCACCGCAGCCGTTTCGAGGATTTTGACCTGATGGTCGAAGAAGTGATCAAGATCGGGAACAATATTTTGTAGGAGCGAGCCTTGCTCGCGATAGTATCTTAAGCAAAGGTTCCAAAATACGAACATTGTGGGACCACCAAGCGGTCAATTTCGCGAGCAAGACTCGCTCCTGCATCAAAACATCTCGGAGCTGTCGATCTCTTCCTCGCTGGTCGCTGAGCGCGTCGGAATGAAATCGCCGGTAATCATCTGATCGTAGGAAAGACCCGGTCCAACCATGGGGTAGACGCCCGCGTCCGTATCGATAATGACTTCCAGAAATGCCGGCCCATCGAAATTCAGCCACTCACGGATGACCCGGTCGATGTCTTCCTTCTTATCCAGTCGAACGGCAAACTTGAAGCCATCGGCCTGGGCCGCCTTGACGAAGTCTTTCTGGTGCAGGGATTTGTCACTGGCCGACATCCGGCCTTTGTAATAGAGCTTTTGCCACTGCCTGACCATGCCGTCGCCGAAATTGTTCATCACCAGTACCTTGACCGGCAGGTGATAGGTCGTAGCAGTCTCCAGTTCGCCCAGGTTCATCCGGATGCTGGCGTCACCATCAATGTCGATCACCAGGTGATCGGGTTGGGCAAACTGGGCGCCAATGGCTGCAGGCAGGCCAAAACCCATCGTACCCATGCTGCCTGAAGTCAACCACAGTCGGGGATATTTGAAATCGAAGTACTGCGCAGCCCACATCTGGTGCTGACCGACTCCGGTAGAAATAATCGCATCACCGCCGGTAATGTTGTTGATGGCCTCGATCACCGCATTCGGCTGAATGAGATCACTGTCACGATCGTAATTGAGGCCATATGTCTCTTTCAGGCCTGCGATTTCCCCGTGCCACTGAGAGAAATCTTTCGAGATTTCATGACTTCGGCCATACTCACAGATCGCTTCCAGGTCCTGATTCATGATACCGACGTGAAACCAGTCCACCGGTTTGACTTTGCCGATTTCAGATGGATCAATATCAAATTGGGCAATATGCCTGGTGCGGGGCGCAAATTTATCCGGAACGCCGGCGACGCGATCATCAAAACGTGCGCCCATGGCAATCAGAAAATCGCAATCCTCAACTGCATAATTTGCACAGGCAGTGCCATGCATGCCCAGCATGTGCAGAGAAAGGGGTTCAGTTGTATCAACAGCACCAATGCCCATTAAGGTGGTGGTCACCGGTATGCCGAACTGCGCTGCGAATCGGCGCAGTTGTTCACTGGCATCCCCGTTGATCACGCCGCCGCCGGCATAAATTAGCGGTCGCTCGGATTGTTTCAACATCTGCATGAAAGCTTCGCACTTCTCTGCATCCAGAACATTGTCCTTGACCGAGTGAATGCGCTGGCGATAACCACGCACCGGGAGCAGGCCGGTGCCCTGAAAGACGCCGGCCCAGTTTTGAACATCCTTGGGCAAGTCAATCACAACCGGGCCGGGGCGGCCAGTCCGGGCAATTTCGAACGCTGTGCGTACCGTTGATTCCAGCTTTTCCGGATCCGTAATCAGGAAAGTATGCTTGGATACCGGCCCCAGGCAACTGGAAACAGGCGCCTCCTGGAAAGCATCAGTACCGATCGCAGCGGTTGGAACCTGTCCGCAGATCACGACGATGGGCGTAGAGTCTGCCATGCAATCGCGCACCGGCGTCACCGTGTTGGTGGCGCCGGGACCTGAAGTGACCATGACCACACCCACCTGACCGCTGGCACGGGCGTAACCGGCCGCCATGAAGCCGGCTCCCTGTTCGTTCGCTGGCACGATCAATGGCATGGGTTCACGTCCGCGGGAGTCGCGGTGCTCATCGTTATAACGGAAAACCGCATCGTAAGTGGGCAGAATGGCGCCGCCGCTGTACCCAAATATGGTATCCACGCCCTGATCCGCCAATACCTGAACGACCATCTCGGCGCCGGTCATGGTCTTGCCTGCCAGAGGGTGAGTGGCGGAATCCGCCATTTGCGGGGAATGATTCATACGGGATCTGATGCCTGTTTCGGGCGATTGCCTGGTGTGGGAGAAATGCCGTTGTCCGCTAAATATGCTGGCCTGATATCGATTAAAATCGCAATAATTGCAGTGTCGAACAATTATTCCCGCATTGCAATAGCCTTGTTTCTGGGCGACCATTGCAGTTCTGAATTTTTCCCCTCCGGACTAAAGCACCATGCGACACATCATCTCAATTCTGATGCAAAACGAAGCGGGCGCGCTGGCCCGTGTTGCGGCCATGTTTTCATCCCGTGGCTACAACATCGAATCCCTCAGCGTAGCCCCTACCGAGGATTCCCAGGTCTCACGGCTGACCCTGGTTACCAGGGGTTCAGATGCCGTCATCGAACAGATCAACCAGCAACTTTTGAAGCTGGTAGATGTGGTCAACACGGCTGATATGACGATGGATGACCACATTGAGCGGGAACTGCTGCTGATGAAGGTTAAGGTAGGCGAAGAAGCGAGGCAGAAGCTGCCAGACATCATTCAGTCAGCCGGCGCGCGCGTGCTGGATGACTGCCCTGAAACCTACACGCTGGAACTCACCGGCGCAAACAACCAGATGGATGACTTTATATCCCGCGTCGGCGACTGTGCCGATATCCTCGCCGTCGTGCGCAGCGGCGCCATGGCGATCGCCCGCGGCGAGAAAGTCCTCAGCGTAGATTCTGAATTGTAGGAAGCCGCCATGCGGGCGACCTTATAAAGACGAGCTCTGGAACCAGAAAGGCGCCGATTCCGGCTTCTTTCTGTTCGGCCGCATGGCGGCCTCCCACAGGCGACCTCACAGGCGACCTCACACAGGCGGTCTCATTGTATCTACAACCACCAGATTAAGCCGGTTTTCTTGAATAAATTGTAGAACTTCCGCTGATTTCGGGTCGAGCGGCCTTTCATGCCTTTCAGCCCCATCACTTCCTTGCGCAACTGGAACCATTCCGGCGAACCCCAGAGATAGGATTTATTGATCAATGCATCGAAACTCGCATGCACATCAGCTGCCAGATCCTCATCCAGGAAGAAAAAACCCATCTCGTTGTTGTACAGCCTGGACCGATAGTCAAAGTTGGTTGTGCCTACAAAACCGAGATCATTCTGCATAAAAAACTTGGCGTGCAACTTGCCGTATTTGCCCTCACCGTTGCCCAGTAATACGGAATCCAGCCTGCCGGTTTCATAGATCTTCAGCCTCGGAAAGTTGATGATCTCCTTCCATTTCTCGCTGTTGACCAATTCAGAGGTCATTTCCTCCGGCCCGGCAACAGCCAGCCAGGCTTCCCGCATTTCCGGCTCAAACAACAGCCGCGGCGCAGTCTCCATATCGATGACAGACTGAGCCGGGAAATTATCCGAAGTCAGCACTGAATTGGTGATGATCTCCAGGATAGCGGTCGGGTGTTCCCTGAGCCACTGGCGAAATTCCAATGCTTCATCCTTCACCAATTCTCCATCCTTGTTCTTGTACTCCGCCAGGAAAAGGTAAGGCGATACGATCCGCACTGATCTGGCATCAGGCCGCAACTGGCCGATCTCCGCCAGGATCGACATGATGGAATTCGGGTTACGCTCCTGGTTCCCCTCTACATCACGGGTGACTTTCCGGTCTGTCAGGTTCCCCAGTTCATGGGCAAACCGGACCTGTGAATCGTGAAAACCCGAGTTCATGAACTCTTCCATTTCCGCTTCATGCGGCTGGTAATAGTCGTAGCCTTTCAGGGTCTGCAGAGCTTCCCGCGATTTGCGGCGCTCCTGTGAATAGATTCGGGCTGCATCGTTGGTTCGGGTAGGTCTGATTCGTTTGTTCTTTTGAATCAGGAAAAGCACGGTTGAGTAAGCTTCACTGAGCTCACCGACCGTCAAATCCTGCTCCACTGCTCCGGGGGCCGAACGGACCAGCAATTCCGCGTCCCGGAAGGCGTCCGGGTCCGGCGTGCCGTCTCCATGTATTCCGTAGTAATGTTCCGAAATATTGCGGCCACCGGTAATTGCTGCGGATTTCTGCTCAAATCTGCCGTCCATGACCAGCAGCTTGTCATGCGAACGGCGGTTCGGGTTGTTGGGCTTGCTCAGGGCATTGAAAATAACCACCTGGACACGGGCCTTCCGGGTGGTTAGCTGCCCGTCCCGGTTGTGCATGAATCCGGCTGTGTCCGCGCAGGTTTCCAGGGACTTCAACGCTGAATTGCTTAGGCTGAAAGAGCCCAGTGCATCCACTACCACCCTGATATCCACACCGCGCTGCACTGCATCGCACATCGCACCGAGCATGGCGCGGCCGACCAGGTCAGTCTTGAAGATGTAATAGACGAAATCAATCGTGTGTTCGGCGTTCTCGATCATCCAGATCTTCGCCGCCAGCGAATCGATCGCAGCGTGATCATTCGGGCCCAGGAACTTGGTGCGCGCATGTTGAATCGGGATGTCCGCCTGCTTTCCTAATTCAATCGGATCGACATCCAGATCCTTCGCCGCCACCCAGGTCCTGTCCTCATACAACTCGTTAATGAAGGGATCATCCACTGCGCCCAAAGGCGGGCAGGAAGGTAAATTCTGTGTGCCGGGAGGACAAGCCTGCTGCCGGCTTGTAGTCGCGCATGCCGCCAGCAACAGCAATGCGGTCAATACCGGAAGATTTCGCAATATTCGTTTCATATCAGTCACCATCCCCTGGTGTCGCGGCCTGCTGATGGCCGTCGAATGATCCAATCATTTGAGGCTGATCAGCCAGCATGATTTCGGCCGCCACTGCGTAATGATCTGAAATCACGTCCGGAACCACAACATATTTGCTGAACCGGAGGCCGGGGGAAATCAGAATCCAGTCGAGTCGTGCTCCTTTTTCACCATAGGTGCTCAGTCCTTCAGCGTGCGGCTCGAACACCGTCAGATCCAGCTGCTCGGCCAGATATTTCAGTGAAGAATCTTCCGTTTGCCAGTCCGTATTGAAATCACCCATCAGCACCATTGGCCTCTCAATCTTCGACAGGATGGCCACCATTTCGTCAATCTGTGACCGGCGCACTGATCGGCGGGAAAAATCCAGATGCACGGAAATGAATTTTATGCTGATCGGCCGCTGTAAGATGCCCGCAGGATTCCACTCCATCGCTGCGGCGACAAAGCCCTTGTTGGTCGTTGGTTTGGATGGCTTGAAGCTGTGTGAAAACGCCCCTTTGAAGGGATACCTTGACAGAACGGCAGTACCGACGTCATACAATTTGCCGCTGGCGTGGACTCCATGAAAAAAACAGGAATAATTCGCTTCTTCAGCCAGCAAGGCCACGTGATCGAACTTACCACTCCAGGCAGAAGCCGCATCGGCTTCCTGCAAGGCGATGAGGTGCGCATCGGCCTTGTTCAATACCTGCGCCACATCCACCAGGTTGGACCTGATGGTCTCCGTTTTAAGCAGCATCTGGTTCCTGAGGTCTTTGCGGCCATGTGCGATATTGAGAGTGACCACGCGCAGATAGTCCGAGTCGATGACAGACTCCGGATCATTTTCTTCCGGACAGGCAGCAAGCGACGGTCCAACACAGAAGCACGCCAGCACGAGTGGAATCAGCAAGCAGGATTTCGTCATTTTCAAGTGATTTCCCTGGTCAATAAGTAAACGGTGATCGCAGGTTGAAGGAAATGGCCTTGAATTTACCGTTCGAACTGACTTTGAAGGACAGGCCGATATGTTCGAAACTGATGAACCATATTTTCATACCCTTGCGGCCCTTGCCCAGGGCGAGGCCAAGTTCCCACTGGTCGTTGATAGACTCGACCCGGTCTTCATCCACGTGAAAATTCAGATTATCGAACATGTAGGTATACGTCACATGCCAGTTGAGAAAGAGTGCGTCGCCCCCAAGCTCGAATCGCTTCAGGGGCTGGTTGACCTCGATGCCGGTCATAAAGGAACCGTAGCGGCCGCGATTCTCGAATTCAGGCCTGTAGCCGGCAAGATACAAACCGTTCAAAAGCGACCAGTCTGCCCGGCCACTGCCCAGACGGTAGCGGCTTTTCAGGCCACCGTAGTAAATCCAGGCTGATTCTGAAGTGGTGGTCTCCACCCCGTAGCCAATGTGGGCATAGGGCCTCAGGTACCACTTTTGCGTCACCGGAATCTCGACCTGGACTCCGGGTGTAAAACTGATCGTGCCGAAATTGTCGAAATCAATGAAATCGGGAATTTCATCCAGATTGTGCAGGCCAATGGAAAGAGGGTACTGAATTTCAATACCCAATTTACGCTTGCCGCCCTCATCGAATGATGATTCGCGGATTGTCTGACGGGGAGGAATACGGAAAATATACACTGTGCGGTTTTCGTCTACCTGGTACCAACCGGTTCCAAAAAATGCACCCATGGCCCAGTGGACCTGCTTTGCAGGTTCTTCATCAATGGCCTGCAACTGGGCCTGGGCTATCGCGCTGTAGCACAACCCTGACAGCAGAACTGTACAGGTCTGCAGCAGCAACTTTTTCCGCCTGTTCGCGGAAGTACACATAGAACTCAGCATGAACCAAAGTATACTTTCACGGGTCCAGATCCGCCATACAAACACCGGAAAACCACTGTTTCGACGACAGACGATCACAAAATGATGCGGCTTGTAAGGTCAAGTAAGCTCCACATCCGGGAAATTATGAGCTGGTTTCCCGACCAGCAAGCCTGCGCTCAGTGGGGTGGTCCGGCCATGCGCTTTCCTTTCACTGAAGAGCGTTTTCTTGAAGACATTCATTGGGGAAAGATGCCATCGTACAGCGCTGTCAGCGATGAATTCGGCTTACTGGGGTTTGGACAGTTGAAAGCTGCGGTCAATCTGTCACAATGTCAGGTGCCAGTTCAGCAAAAACCGTGAGATTCCGGAAATATCATCAGCAAATTCCGGTGACCGACCAGGCTGAGATGGCGGAAACAGGCAACATAAACTTGAGGTAGAACATGTCAGATCTTGTAGATGGAACCGTAAAATGGTTCAACGACTCAAAGGGTTTTGGATTTATAGAACAGGAAGGGGGAAAGGACGTATTCGTTCATTTCAGTGCCATCAACGGCGACGGACGTAAGACTCTGCACGAAGGCCAGAAAGTGACGATGGAGATTGTCGAGGCCGACAAGGGTCCCCAGGCGGAAAACGTAACCGCTGTCTGAATTCAGATTACCGGAGCCGGGGGACCATCAGGTTCCCCGGTTCTGCCCTGCCCGATTGAATAGCGTGCAACGAAAAGAAATCTCATACCGCTTTTCTGAAGCCCTGGTGCGCCGGCCTGGCAGGAGTGTCATTAACGGCCTCAGTGCGGTCGATCGGGGCCGCCCGGATGTCGAATTATTCCGGGCCGAGCATCAAACGTACATCAGCGCTCTGGAGCAGGCAGGCCTGAATGTTACAGTGCTGCCGCCTCTGGAAGCATTCCCGGACTCCGTTTTTATCGAAGACACAGCCCTGTGCCTGCCGGAAGGCACCGTCATTCTGCACCCGGGCACGCCTTCGCGCTCGGATGAAGCCGGGGCGACTGCTACGACTTTCTCCAGCCTCGAACATAAGACTCAAAATATCGGTCAGCAAGGTCATGTTGACGGCGGCGACATTCTGGTAACCGATTCGGTAATCCTGGTCGGTTTGTCTCACCGAACCGATCGAACCGGCTATGAAGTGCTGAAAGCCATACTCAACAACTGGGGCTACAAAGTAAGGGCCGTCCACACTCCGGAAAACGTTCTGCATTTCAAATCCGACTGCTGCGTGCTGGACAGCGAAACCGTTCTGGCCACTTCCCGGCTGTCCGGGGCAGAGTGCTTCAGCCCATTCCGGGTACTGACTGTGCCAACAGGTGAAGAAGCAGCCGCCAACGCGATTCGCGTCAACGACACTGTGCTCCTATCGGCTGGATTTCCAGCCACTGCTGATTTGATTGCACGCGAAAATTATCAGATCGAGCTGGTCCCCACCCGTCAGGCCGCTCTGCTGGACGGGGGCTTGTCTTGCCTTTCCCTGAGGTTTGGATAGATGCAGACGGGTGAGCGCTGATGATCGAAACCTACTTAGCAAATTCGTGTTGCAACCACTTTCTGGAATAAGCCGGCAAAGAGGGTTTCCTTGCGCCAACTGAATTGTTCCGGGTTGCTAGCGAAATCCTTGATTTCGTTTCGCCACAGACCCTTGGCAAAGGGTTCAAGGGTATCGAACACCAGGCTGGTAATCAGTTTCAGCGGGTGCCACCAACGCGGTTTATGGTAGTCAACAAACACGACCTTGCCACCCGGAACAATTTTGTTCAGGAATAGATCCACCGCTTCCCGCTTGTACGCATCGGGGAGTTCATGCAGCAGGAAGTAGCAACACACTCTGTCAAAAGGCTTGCTGTTTAAATGCAGGGCATTGCCATGGTGGACTGTTGCCTGTGGGAAAGCCTTGAGCTTGCGCCGGGTGTTGATCACCTGTATCTCGGCCACATCGACAACGTCCAGGCTTCCTTCCCGTCCGATATGCTCTGCCAGGCAGGCTGAAAAACTGCCATAAACGCACGCTGGCTGCAAAACAGTCTGGCCTGGCACGATCTCGACAAAGGCAGATCTCTGCAACTTTCGATGTTGTTGCCAGAGAATGGTTCTGACCACGAAGTCGTTATCCAGATACTTTACATTGCGCGGATTGATATAGGCCCAATAGTAGGTTTCCTGCAGATAGGCAGGGATTTCCGGCGTAATTGCAACTGGCGCCAGAGTCACTGGCTTACCCGTAGCCGTGATCCCTGGTGCAGCCAGAGATTGAAAGGATTCAGCTTGTTCGGCTGAACGCAAAAAATCATCCATGGTGGGTACCCACTCGTTAGGCTTTTGCCGAACTCTATCCGCGGGTCCGGCAGTCGACAATGACCTGCGTCATATGTGTGAGGCGCTATGCGTGAGGTGCAGCTTTTCGATTACCTTGCTTATGGCCTGTAAAAATTTTCGCAAAGGCATGGGCAAGTCATCCCAATCCATGCTGTCCATGGTGTTTTTGACACCCAAGCCCAGTTCGGTATCACCTTCTATCCGAATCCGGCGTTGAAAAAACAGGCTGTCGGGATCTGCCTGGCGTGCGGCAAGGAGGACAAAATCCAGGCTCTCACCGCTGATACAGACGTCTTCATCCAGATCGCGGTCGATGGGAATAAACCGATTGACGCCGACCAGGATTAACCAGTCCAGGCACAAATCCGTTACCTTGATCCGAATCTTGCTGTGTTCCAGAAAATCCAGTTCACCGTGCTGTAATGGCTCCCGGAAAGCCTCGTTCAGAGCAATTGACAGCACAGGTTTTTGGGCGGAATAAGGGATGAAACGGCCCGGAATGCCTATCACCTTCCTGGCTATTGGGCGAAAAAATTCGGGAATTGGCAGCATACAGCTCAGTATAATTCCCTCTTCAGCTGATGTGTTGATTCCGATCAATGTCCACACAGTTTTTGTACCTAGAATGTGATACCTGTAATTTTTTTAAGGCCATGTATGGAACTTGTATGCCCGGCGGGTAACCTGCCTTCCCTGAAAGCAGCTGTCGATAACGGTGCTGATGCCGTCTATGTCGGATTCAAAGACGACACCAACGCGCGCCATTTTAGCGGATTGAATTTTACCGAACGTACCTTTGAAAAGGCTGTTCGATATGCCCAGGACAGGGGGCGGAAGATTTTCGTCGCGGTCAACACCTTTCCTCAGCCCAGCGGACTCGAACGCTGGAAGGCGGCTGTTGACCAGGCGGCGGACTACGGAGTCGATGCACTGATACTGGCCGACATGGGCGTGCTGGATTATGCCTGTGAACGATGGCCGGACTTGCGCCTGCACCTGTCGGTTCAGGCTTCAGTAACCAGTGCTGAAGGCATCTGTTTCTACCACGAGAATTTTGGCATCCGGCGCGTGGTCCTGCCTCGTGTGCTGTCAGTCAACCAGGTCGCCCATGTGACTGCGGAATCTCCCGTTCCCGTGGAGGTATTTGGCTTTGGAAGCCTGTGCGTCATGGTAGAAGGCCGCTGCCTGCTATCCAGTTACGCCACCGGCAGGTCACCGAATACTTACGGCGCCTGTTCACCCGCTTCCCATGTCCGTTGGGAAGAAACAGAAGACGGCACCGATACACGGCTCAACGGCGTCTTGATCGACCACTACGGTGAAGGCGAAAAAGCAGGCTATCCAACTCTGTGCAAAGGACGGTTCCAGGTGGGTGAGCACACTTTTTATGCACTCGAAGAACCTACCAGCCTCAACACTCTGTCCATTCTGCCCAAACTCAGGGCGATCGGTGTCAGTGCAATAAAGGTGGAAGGCCGCCAGCGCAGCCCGGCCTATGTGGCGCAAGT
>PVMS01109007.1_pt1 | contig 12037 bp, 13 predicted proteins | sample 1853461 | NCBI WGS metagenome assembly PVMS01 (sample SAMN08582032, study PRJNA380276) | Marine sediment metagenome, whole genome shotgun sequencing project. | isolation source: ocean sediment barecode stripped | collected 2017
AACTGAAATTGGCTGACCTTCGTAAAAAGAGGTGATCACAAACAAATCCTATAATTTCAATATTTCAGGCACATCTCTTCTTAATCCAAGAAAATGTACTTTATCATCTGCGTCATAGGTCGCAACCGCCTGGTCGTTCCCCCATACGAACCACAGCCCGATCTATATCACAAGATGTGGTATCGGGTCCAATGGAGCACTACACAGCGATCCAGATTACTCTCGAACTCCCTTCTATCGCAGCTTCCCTGAATAGTGTTAGAGTTCCCCGCCCCCGGCGTTTGTCAGAAGGTGAAAAATGAGTAAAAACGGGGTGTCTCGGCGGCAGGCCAAAATAGAATTTCCTATTATTTCTATTATTTTCTTCGAGGCCAATCACGGTTTGAAAACTGTCTTTGCACGGCTGAGTTGGCAGGGAAAATATTTTGGTTTTTTTCGAGATCAATTTGTCACTTGAATCGCCATTGCAGAAGAGGGTGAGATTATGTCAGTCAAGAAAGTCGCATCTTTGGTGCTTCTGTGTTCCTGGACTTCAGTCCCAGCTCAGGCTCAGGCAGTTGAAGCACCTCCAGCCGGAACCCATCTAAGAACAAAAGAAACGGTAATCGTTCTGGCAATGCATGGTGAGCCACCGGAGGACTTTCCAAAGGAGGAGTTTGGTGAGTTCTTCAGACTGCACGCTCAGGTCGAAATGGGCAGGCTGCAAGATCCACAACGCCGCGAGCGGTACGCCGAGCTGGATGCTCGAATTCGCAATTGGCCGCGGACAGCAGGAAATGATCCCTTTTACGCCGGGTCACAAGCGATGGCTGATCAACTAAGGAAGGCCACAGGGAAGGAAGTAATAGTCGGATTTAACGAGTTCTGTGGTCCAAGCATCGATGAGGCATTGGAGCAAGCTGTTGCACGCAAAGTAGCAAAGGTCATCATCATTACGCCAATGATGACACCTGGGGGCGGACATTCCGAAATAGAGATTCCAGCTCTCGCTAAGCGGGCACGGGATCGGCATCCAGATATTTCAATTGTGTACGCATGGCCGTTTAATCTTTCCAAGGTGGCACAATTTCTGGCTGAACAAATAGATCGAATAAGTGAGGAGACGAATTAGGTCGGGACAATAACCAGCAGGTGAATCTTCTCAAGCGATCCAAGACCGAATGAGAAATTAATTGGTATCAACCACTGGATTCGGCGCCCTCGCTATTCTGTGGGATTTCTTTTGGGATCGCCTTCATCTTAGCGTCTTCCAATTGGTTTATCCTCGCTAAAGGAAAGGAACTGGTAAAGGAAAAAGTGGCCAGTAGAACAACCAGTAAAATCAGAGCGGTCCCCTTCATTCTCTGTGCTGTTTGGCTGTCCACAACAGTGGCGTTTTTCGCCATGGTCACTTCCGATGGAGGAGCGGACATGGAGCTAGAGTTAGGGACTCTCTTGTCGCTCCAAGGTAGTTCGGCAACGCTTTTCGTCCGAGGGATGCTGGGTTTTGGCCTGATCATGCTAGTCCTCTTCATCTGGAGGCGTCGCCCGGGTTTTGTTTTGGCAGTTCTCTGGAGTGTTGGGTGGGCGATCATTCTAGGTAGCGCCGTGTTCACTCCCATGGATTGGTCTGAACGCATCAATATTTTTGTCGTGGTTGCATGTTTTGCCGCTTCGGCGTGGCTTGCTCTTGTGAGACTGAAGAAATCTATTCAATAAACTGATGACCACACTGGTCGGAAATCTAACCAGCGGCTCGGCAAAAAATCCAATCGCTCGCGTTTTGAACACAGCACCGGGAAAAGTGTTCGGCATCCTACTGATGCTGCTTCTCTTCAATCTCGGCTACTGGGGATTGCGGGTGTGGGGACACGGGCTATGGGCGGTCTACTTTTCCCTCGCGGCTCTTGTCTGGTGGCGCTATCCGAGGAGGTCTGTTCGAATCCGGATTGCGGTCTTACTGATACTCCACCTTTGTTTCGAGGGCCTGCCTCGCTGGGTCCCAGTCAGTTACGGAGGCGGTGACGGAGGATACACCTGGATGCTGTTCCTGTACTGGCCCCTGAGCCTGCGCTCAGTTTTCACAGCGGCAGACCATGTTGGGGAACAAACAGCACTCATTTACACGGTCTGGGCCCTTGCCGGTAGTGCGATTGTCCTTCCGACAATTGCCTATTTTAGGGGCAAGCGCTTCTACTGCACGATGCTGTGCCGTTGGTCGTTGATTGCTGAAACGCTCGGTGAGCCATTTCGATCAAAAGCGCCCAAAGGGGTCTGGGCCAAACGACTTCAGTTGGTCAGCTGGGGGATACTGGGTCTGGTTGTGATTCTGACCATACTTCGTGCAATTGGACTCGATGCACAACTGGGAGCACGAACACTCACTCAGTGGTATCAGTTGATCTTTATCTACTACCTTACCTTTCAAGCCGGCATCGGCGTGATTCCGTTCCTAGGGGGACGCGCGAAGTGCAGATATAACTGCGCGATGGGTGCTTACCTAGGCTTTTTTCAAAAGCTGGGAAGATTCCGCCTGGGCGCGGACGCTTCAAAGTGCATTCACTGCTCCAAGTGTGACGAAGCTTGTGACATGGGCATCCCTGTGATGGAGTTCGCTGTGCGCGGCGGAATGCTAAATTCGCCGGACTGCACCGGATGCGCACTCTGCACCAGCGTCTGTCCAACCGACGTCCTGAGCTTTTCATATACTTCCAGAAATCCGGCACTAGAATTGGTGCAGCTACAAGGAACGACGTGAGGCTAAAACAGATAAAAACTCTGATTGATAAAAGCATGGTCTGGCAGATGACCCAGCTGGACCGGATCTACCAGCGCTGGTTTTTCAAAGGTGAGGAATGGCCGGTCGTGTCTGGACAGTTTTATGTGGGTCAAAAAGACAGTCCTGTGGCAGTCTGCACTTTGAGCAGCCTCGATCTCATGCGCAAGATTGGGCGCAGAGACGAGATTGCCATTATCGGGAAAACTTTTACAGAGAATCTCGGGATAGAAAAGATGATTCGCAATATCGTGACGAATCCGTCAATCCGGTTCCTGATTCTGAGCGGTAGAGAATCCCCTCACCGAGTAGGCCAGTCGCTCATCGCCCTAAAGGAGCACGGGGTAGACATAGGCGGAAGAATCATTGAATCTCTTGGAATATTGCCGGTCATCAAGAATGTCGCGCCGGAGGAAATAGCTGCTTTTCGTAAGCAAATTGAGATCATCGATCTCACCGGTGAGACGGAGCCGGATACTGTGCTCAAGGTTGTGCAAACGGCAAGGCAGCGCAATCCAGGAAGATTTGAGTCCTTGAAAATCGCGGCCTCCAGTAAGGCCGGCGCTCAGGTTGAAAACATCAGGTGCTGGCACCGCGAAAGCCAAGACTATGAGGCGGATTCGGCTGGGTTCTTTGTGATTCAAGTAAATACACAAGAAGGGGAAATTGTGGTCGAGCACTACTCGAGTGAGCATGAGCTTTTGAGAGTGCTTCACGGGGAAAACTCACTGGCAATCTGTTCCACCATTATTCGCAATGGCTGGGTTACGATTCCCGGTCACGCTGCATATCTGGGCCGTGAACTGGGCAAGGCAGAACTGGCTTTGAAACGCGGCTGGCTGTATGAGCAAAACAAAGGGCTGATTGAACTGTGAATCGGTGGCACTTATGAAATTTGAGACCAGTTATCCCGCAATTCGTTTTGTGAGCAGTCTTTCGCAGGGAGCTTGGCAACTGGTTTTTCCTTTGACGCGCCTCCGATGGTTTTCAAAGATTCGAGGATTTCTGACTTTGGTCCGACCGGGCCGCGTTCTCATGGTTTCCTCTTTGACCTGGGTGAGCGCGTTCGTAGCCAATGTGCCTTGGCCAGAACGGTGGATCATCACCTTTGGAGGGGCCTTCCTGGCGATGGCGGGTTTCGCTTTGGACTTCTATACGGATAGGGAGGCGGACAGAAAGGCGCCGCGACCCTGGCCAATCAATCCCATGTCCACTGGAATGATGGAAGCGAAAGCGGCCGGGAAATGGATCTTATTTTTCGTGGTGTTCGGGCTCTCACTTTGTGTGTGGGCCGATCCTTTCACGCTTGTCCCAGCCGCGGTTTTGCTGTTCACCTATTGGGGGCTGGCGGCAGGATTCCTGGATGGACCGGTAGGACGCGCCATCACGCTTGGCCTATTGCAGGCTTTATACGTCCTGATGGCAGCCGCAGCGACAGGAGGGATTCCCGCATTGATGCTATGGATTGCTGCGGTCTTTTTCGCCGCCATGGTTGGGGCCCGAGCTGCAGCAGATATTCGTGATTTACCCACGGATCTGTTGACGGAGACAAGGACTTTACCGAAGGTGATTGGGGTGAAAGGAACCAGCTGGATTATGCCGATAGCTATAACGATTTCGGCACTGATCAGCTTGGGGATATATGTATTCGGCCCCTTTGACGAAGACTATCTAATGTGGACGATCGTCAGTTTTGGACCAGCAGTTGTTCTAGCATGGAGTTTTCCATTCAGGCCTACACCCAATTACGCTTTCATACTCGTTTGGCCGTACTGGGGAATCGGCATCCTCTATATGGTAGCCCTGGTAACCGGCAACTACTAAAGGAGAAGCAACCATGAACTATTTTCAAGAGCGTAGAAGTTTTCTCTGGACCTTAATTGCTTGCTGCACAGAAAAACTGATCACTGCTCCAGTCTATTCCGCAGCGAGAGCCACCTTTCAGGAATCTTCAGAAAACACTCTGAAAGAAAAGCTCTTAGGCTCATGGAAACTACAAAGCTATACCTACACATCCAATAACAGAACGTTTAACTCCCCGGACGAGATGGAGGGTGTAGCTAATTTTACTGAAGAGGCTTACGAGGGAGATTTTTCAACTTACATCTCGGCAGTGGGTATAAAGCGCACACGGCGCAAATCAGAATCGGGAAGGTTCTCGGTGAATGGCAACAGCATACGGCTCTTTGCCGAAGAAGCCAGTGAAGAAGGTGAAAAGGGAGAAGAATTTCTCACAGAGGTGGAAATTAGCGGAGCTATGATGAGCCTGACCTCTAACAACGGCAGCAATAAGGAAGTGTGGCAGAAGGTTTAATCGTGAGACGCTAATGGACCTTGCCTTTTTCACGACCAGGTTCTCCCCAAACTCCATTTCGGCATGGCTACCTATCCGGCCGATGTGAAAGACTTCGAAGAGTAATGGTTTCTGGCGTGGGTGGACGACCCCGATGGGTCCAGGCGGCAGGGGGATTCTGTCCAGGCGGCTAAGTCGCGTGCTTCGCGATCGAGCGGCGGAGGTCGCGCCCCAGAATGGCCGAGGCGCTCAGCAGGCCACCGAACATGGCACCGACGACACCGAGAGTGCAGACATCTGCGCCGGTGAGGTAGAGTCGCTTGACGGGTGTCTGCGGGCGCAACCATCGCTCGCAGAAGTGCTCCGGAGTCGCCGCCAGTCCGTAGATCTCCCCTCGTGGGTGGCCGGCAAAGTGGCGTGTAGAAAGCGGCGTCGAAAGCTCGGCGTAGTCGATCTTGCCTCGCACCTGAGGGCAGTGCGCATGGAGCGGCTCGAGAAGGCGCTCGGTGAGCTCGGTTTTTAGCTCTTCATAGTCCTTGCTGCGTTTCTTCCAAGCCTCGCTTTCCCATTGCTGGAACCACGCATAGGGCACCAGGGTGACCACCTCGATGGTGGATCGCCCCGGATGGCGTTTTTCGAAATCCGGGTCTTTAGCGGAAGGAAAAGAGATATAGGCAACGGGAAGCGGCGCCTGTTGATCTTTGAAGAAACGCTCCAGGTTTCGATCGTGATCGTGATGGGGATAGATCCAGAGGTTCGTCTTTTCGAGACCGAGCTCCCGGGCGGTGGTGCGAAGTCCGATGTAGAGAGAAACGTGAGCCGCGGAGGGCCGGTGGCGCTCCACCAGTCTGTCGAGACCGAGCCGCGAGCGGGAATCTACCGGCAGCAGCCGGAGATAAGTGTTCGTTGCTCCCGCGTCGCTGATGACGAGAGGCGCACGAATCTCGTTCCCGTCGGCGAGACGAACGCCCACGGCGCGCTCGCCCTCGATGAGGATCGAGCCGACTTCAGCATTTGTGAATACCGCACCGGCGGCACTCTCGATGACGGCGGTAATGGTGGCCGCGATCCGGGATGATCCGCCCACCGGATAGGCCGCGCCCTCGAGATAATGGCCGGCGATGAGGGCGTGAATGAAGAAGCTGCTTTGCCCGGGAGGAAGCCCATAGTCACCGTACTGTCCGGTGAGAACACCCATCAGGCGCGCATTGCCTGTGAGCTCGGAGAGGACTTGGCGCGTTGTCTTACGAGCCTCCCGCAGCAACGACCACCGCATGGCGCCCCCAATGATGCGGGACAGGGGCTGCGGAATGCTCTTCTCAGCAAAGAAAAGCCCTCCCTTTTGAACGGTTTTGATCACCCGCTCGAGGTAGCGTTCGATGGCCTCCCTCTCCGACGGGAAATACTCCAGCATCCTTTCCTGAAACCGCTGCTTCCCCTTCACCAGCTCGTAGGAATCGTCGCCGATGACAATCTTGTCGTAGATCTCGCCCATATCGGCCCACTGCAACTGATGGCCGGTGACCTCGTCGAAGACCTGCAGTACGGGTGAGCCGCGGTCAGTGACCTGACCGATGTAGTGAACCCCCACGTCCCAGTCGTACCCAGGGCGATGAAAGGTATGGGTGAATCCGCCGGCGGTGTAGTGGCGCTCGAGCACCAGGACTCGCTTTCCGCCGTGGCGGGCAAGGAGGGCCGCCACAGTGAGCCCTCCAATGCCCGAACCAATGACGATGGCATCATAATTTCCCACGATGTCGTGTTGTCGATAGGACTTTCCGACCCTCATGATTCCCTCCTGGGCAAGCTCACTTCTCGAGAATGGTGCAGTCGAGCGATTCAACGCGCTTAAAGTCCCCGTCGAAAGTCAGGAGGTGCCCACCACAATCCAGAACCGACGCAGCGATCCAGACATCGTTAATGGGGATCGGTGTACCGGCGCGACGCAGCTGGGCAAAGACCTGACCGTAGCGACGAGCCACAGCCGGCGTTGTCGGCAAGATCGTGACAAAAGGTTCTTCGAGGAATTGGCTGAGTATGATTCGATTTTCTTTCTTACGAGAGCCGAGCTCAAAGCCTGCCTCAAGTTCCCCCAGAACGGTTGCTGGAACGAGGATCAAGCCCGCAGCGGCCACGAAGTCGAGAACCATCTCATGTCCGTGCCGGAAGTGAGAATAAGCGGAGGTGTCCAGGACGAGACGCGCGACGAGCTCAGTGCCAGAGTTCTTCATCTATGACACGTTGCGCAGATAGCGCCTCGTTGAAGTCAGCAAGATCCTCGTCCGTCCAGGTCACGTATCGCTCAAGGCGGGCGCGTCTTTCGCGCACGTCGACGGCACTTTTGAGGATCTCTACAATCATGGCATTGACGCTTTTGCCGCGCTCTTGGCTCAGCTTCGTCAGACGCTTGGCCACCTCATCCGGCAATCCTCGGACGGTGAGCTGCTTAGGCATGCCATCATGATATCATAAATCAGCAGGCATGACATCACACGTCCGGGCGGAGTTGCCCTCGTCAGCGGCTCCAACCTCGGATCCGCTCGGGCTTCCCGGCACCTCACCATCCGGCAAGAACCGTCTCCCATAACCGGTCGCGATCGCCAAAACCACCGCGAGTAAAAGCAGCCATGAGTGGTAGTTATTCAAGCCGACGATGAAAGGAGACAGTCGCGGCATATCGAACTCGGCTCCGGAAGCGGTCATGCTCGCCGCGAGGATAACGGGAATACAGTAAGGCAGGTTGAACGGGTAACTGCAGACCGTCACCGCGAGCAGGTTGGCTCGCCGGTACGGAGGGATGCCGTACCTCTCTCCCACATCCCTCGTAAATCCGGCCACGGTCAGAATGGACACCACGCTGTGGGTTGTAAGCAGAACCGCCCCGGTCACCGTCCCGAAGATCCACCACTCGCCTCCCCGGGCGGTTCGGGTTCTCGCCCGGGCAAAATCTACCAGGCGGTTCAAGGTACCGGTGGCCTCGAGGCAAGCCACCAAGCCCATCAGGAAGAGCGTGAATATGGACGCGCCAATGCCGCGCTCCATTCCTTCGAGGATGATACCTGTGGCTCGGAAGCTCTCGGTGTCGATTTGAAGAAGATCACCCCAGGTGAGAAGGCCGAGCGCCAAGCCCAAGCCCACCGCGACCAGGATCCCCAACAGTAAACCTTCCATTAAATGACGTCGCGCCAGAAGAAGGCCGATGACGAGCACCGGTGCAACCAGCATGGGTAGGCCGGCCGGCGAGGCCTCGACAAAAGCCTGGCCGGAAGAAACTACCTGGCTCGAACCTCCAAACACCGCGTAGACCGCGGCGGCAAGCGCACCGGCCGGTAGCGCATACTTGAGACGACTCCTCACGGTGCCACCAATGTCCGCACCTTGAGGCAAGGCCGAGGCAATGGTGGTATCGGAGATCGGAGAGATATTGTCTCCAAAGGTTGCGCCGGCAAGAATGGCTCCCATGAGCATCGCCGGACTGGCGCCCAAAGCTCCTCCCGCCGGGTAGAGCAAAGGGCCACAAATGAGAATCGTACCGAGGCTGGTGCCGGTCGATGTGGTCATTGCGCAGCAAATAAGAAACGCCGCGGCGGTATATCCGCTGCCCGAGACCCCGGCTTGCTGCGCCAACCATACCAGGGCTTCCACGAAGCCGGTGCTTGCCATGACCGTTCCCAGCACCCCCGCCAGAAGCCAGGCCATGATCATGATCATCACGATGGGCTGGCTCATACCGCGGATGAGGGCTTCCGAATAAGCGGTGCGGTCTTGGGCCAGCAGAAGCCCCAGGATTTGTGCGGCCAGTAACATCGGCCAGAACCCGCGCTCGTCCGGAGCGCCGGAAAGCGCCAGCCAAGCCACACCGCAGAGGAAGAGCACAAACGGAGCCAGGGCCCCGGCGAGACCGAAACGGAATCGCAGCGGAGGCGAAACGTTATCGGGATTGGACTTCGTCGTTGTCAATGGAAACCTCCCGGGAGTGAGTTCCCCCCTTTCGAGAAACCACCTCGATAATGGCGGTTGGATTCCGGGAGGTTGTATGGACCACCCACTCCACTTTCTTGGCGTGAGAGTTCCCCGGAATATGTCCTAAATCCACAACTTCTGTCCCCCCGACCCGATCGGCGCCCTGCAAAGAGATTGTCGCTTTGACGGTCTCGGCTGTTTCCGCCCTCAAAGCTTGTTCGGTTACGTAGGTGGGCAAGATGCCCTGGTTTTCAATTGAGGCGGTGATGCGAAAAAAACCCTCATCGAGCGCAGCAACATCAACATCCCCAACGCGTACAAGAGGCGACTGCATCATCAAATAGAGGTGCCACTTCGTGTGGCTTTCAAGCCGCTGCTCGTAGTCCGGCCCCGGCAAGCACATCACGTTGGTGTAGGTTTGGTAATTGGGGTCATAGATCTTTCCTAAAAATCCTCCGATCTCGACCCTTCCCAGTTGAGGATGATCGTACGGCTTCCAATCGACGAATAACTTCCCTTCCATATTCTCGTCGCTCCAGCGAAGCCGTTCGATCTCCTTTCCGTAAGACGGAAAGATATCGGTGACTCCGGGATAGATGCCTACTTCAAAGATCCAGGAGAAGATTCCCAGGTGATGGTAAACCCAGTCCACATACACACCCCAAATCGATCCGTGCCAGGTGGCGGGAGACGCTCCGTGAATCTTGAACACTTGAACCTTCGCATGGTCAATGAGCGCCACCGCCTTGGCCCCGAACCGTCTGTAAATGTTCTCGTCGGCGAATGGCTGCCGCACGATGTCACCGGTGATGGGATCGGTGCGCAGGTTGGAAGGAGGATAAACCGCCACGTTGCCCGACATGTGATAGTTGATGTGTCCGGTCAGATTGGTATGTGCCAGGAAAAAATCGGCCACTGCCTTCGACTCCGGCTCGGATAGCGGGTACGGTCCGGGGTGAAAGGACAGTGGGGCCGGATGCCACTGATCGGGGAAGTTCCGGTTGATGTCCAATCCCCCGACCCCGTCTTCGTTGAACTTACCATCGTGGTCGTTGTCGATCCCTTCCGTATAGACCCTCCACTCCCCTTTCCAGCTCGCGGTGTCCACACCCTGCTCTCTCGAAACCATCAAGCGTGTGTCCTCGGGCGATGTTTTCAAGGGGCCGTTTTCGTCGCGGAGCCGCATCCGGGTAATGTAGCCGTCGCCATCGAGGTCTTCGGGTGGGTCCTCATCGAGCCGGCCGTCACCGTCATCATCGAAAGGCCGTACTACGCTGCGAAGGCCGTCCGGTTTGGTAATCGCATGATCGGAGCCGTCGGGATTGAGCTTGGGCATGATATAGAAAGCCCGGGTGTCCACCAGCTCGGTGATCACCGGGTCTTCTCCGTATCGGGTGACCAGAGTTTGAATGGTGTTCAAACAAATCTCGCCACCGATCACTTCACCCGCATGCAAATTCCCGTCGATGAAAAACGCAGGTTTTTCCAAACCGTCTCCGGTCGCCCGATTGGTGATCTCCAAGACCAGGAGGTCCTTTCCCAGATAGCTCTTGCCGATTTTGTGCGTCTGGGCGATCTCGGGGTAGTGAGACACCACCGCCTCCAGGTAGCTCACTACCTCCTGGTAGGTGTGAATGTGATCGAAGCGAATCTCCGCAGCATCGGCTGAAGCAGCCACCGAAACCGAAGCGGCAAGAATCAAAGCCAGCATGTTTCATCTCCCTACTAATTCATGTGATCGTGCGGTGAGGTGGGCCGGAGCCACAGAGAGGCAATCCATCCGATCCCGAAAGTAGTTACACTACCCACCGCCACGTTCCAGGTCCAGGCCAACGGAGTCGCAACGCCGATCAGAAAAGGAGCCACCAAACCGGCAAACATTCCCACCAGAGTCCCGGCACTCTTTGCCCGACGCGTCAGGACTCCGAGCAAGAAAGCTCCCACGGTCGGCCCCGAGGCGTAGGATAAAACGGCAAGTCCCACTTCCAGCGCCGACGAGGCCCGTTGCGCCACCAGGGCCACCGCCACCTGAGCCACTCCCCAAAAAACAGTAAACGTTCGTCCCAGCCGGATCTGGCGTGCCTCGCTTGCACCGGGGTTCACATAGGGAAGGTAGAAGTCCCTGAGGGTCGTTGAGGCGAGGCTGTTCAAGGAAGGAGACAAGGCCGCCGCCACCACCGCCGCGAGAATAAAACCCATCCAAACGCCGGAAAGCTCGGAAGCCACAAACGTAGGGAGCACCTCGTCGGCGCGGGCAAAGGACCGTCCCTGGTAAAACGACCAGAGGAGACTTCCAATGATCAGGAACAGTACAAACTGTACAAAGACGACAAAGCCGGAAACCACCAAACCTCGTTTGGCCTCCTTCTCACTGCGCCCGACGAGAAGTCGTTGCACGAGATACTGGTCGGTCCCGTGGGTAGCGAGGGTGAGAAAGATACCTCCCACCACTCCCGCCCATAGTGTATAGGTCTTGCCGAAATCCAGAGATAGATCGAAGACCTGAGTCTTGCCGGCCGCGGCCGCGGCGGCCATGGCGCCCGACACTCCTTCAGGTAATGAGCGCCCCAGGGCCACCAGGATGACCCCGGCCCCTGCCAGGTAAACAAACATTTGAATCACGTCGGTCCAAATCGTGGCCTTGACCCCACCCTCTTCAGTGTAAAAAATCATGGCCGCCGCCAGAACCACGATGCAGATGGATTCCGGCACACCGACGGCAATGGCAATGACCAGCGCCGCCGCATGCAACCGAACACCATCGGCAATGGTTCTATAGACCAGAAACACCGCCGCCGCGGCGCTGCGAACCGAGGGCCCGAATCGTCTCTGGAGCAGTTCGTAAGACGTGAACAGCTCACCACGAAAATAAGCGGGAACGAGAACCACCGAAACCAGGATCCGCCCCAGCAAGAATCCGAGAGCGAGCTGAAGAAAGCCCCAATTCCCGACATAAGCAAAACCGGGGACGCTGGTAAACGTCAGGGTGCTGGTTTCGGTGGCCACCACGCAAGCGGCAATGGCCC
>PVMS01135358.1_pt1 | contig 12036 bp, 4 predicted proteins | sample 1853461 | NCBI WGS metagenome assembly PVMS01 (sample SAMN08582032, study PRJNA380276) | Marine sediment metagenome, whole genome shotgun sequencing project. | isolation source: ocean sediment barecode stripped | collected 2017
TGCGGCGCAATCTGTCACTTTGTGGGGCGAACTAACAGTTCAACCTACGGAGGATGGCTCTCCGGGGATGAACGAGAATCTGCGGCGCAATCTGTCACTTTGTGGGTCGAACTAACAGTTCAACCTACAAAAGTGCTTGCCGAGACTGAATGAAGATGCAGCGCCTCGGCCGCAGCCATGATTGCCTGTTAATGCCCGCCTTCGAGCTCTTTGAAGCGCGGATCTTGGCGTAAGCCATCTAGATCTGGATCTTTGCGAACCCATTCCATCTGCACCTGATGCCGTTCTAAGGCAATCTGCAATAAAGACAGCGCCTGATCGTTATTCCCGGCAATAGATTCCAGGCATGCCCGATTATATTCGCTTTCTTCAGCAATCAGCTCCCGGGCTATTGCGATCTCTTTGTTGTAATCACTTTGCCTACCCATCTTTCGATAAAGGCCAGCTAAAGAACCTCGAGATAAGGCATCCTTTGGATTCAGTTCAACTGCCTTTTGGTAAGAGTTTAGAGCCTCATTTGATTGGCCCATGGCGTTGTATACATCTCCCAGATGGGCATAAGCATTTGCGTTCTTGGGATCTAATGCTGTCGCTTCTCTATAAGCGCCAATGGCTTCTTTATATTCAGCGCCATTTCGATGGACATTTCCTAAGCCAACATAGCTATCTGCGTCACCGGGATTTATCCTCAACGCACTTTGATACGATTTCGACGCTTCATCACCCCGGCCCAGGTCATTGTAAATATCTCCCAACCCGCGGAAAGCCGAGCTGTTGAGGGGGTCTAACCTGACCGCCTTCTCATAAGCGCTGAGCGCATCGAATGGCCGCTTCAAATCCCGGTATACCCTGCCTAACCCAACATAGGCTGGCGCGTACTTTGGGTTGAGCCGTATTGCTCGCTGGTAGGCGGCGATGGCCTCGTCAACACGAGCAGACTGGTAATATATATCTCCCAATCCAGCTCTGGCAGCGGGATCTTTTGGACTCAACGTTATCGCTTTTTGGTACGATTCTAAAGATTCATCGAGCTTATCTAATTCAGCATATACGCGACCCAAACCTGAATAGGCCGGTCCATGTTCCGGCGCCTCTTTTAATGCTTGTCGATAGGCATTTTGAGCCTCGTTAAACTGAGACTTTCTAATGTGAACATCGCCTATGCCAATCAAGGCATCAACAAAAGATGGATCCAGCTTGATGGCCTGCTGATATTTCACCAGCGCCTTATCAACCTGGCCTAAAATCAAGAAGACCCTGGCTAATCCTGTAAATGCGCCAACATTATCTGGCGATATAGCTAGCGCCTTCTCAAACTCCTGTTGGGCCTCTTCAATTTTGCCAGAGCTCAGGTAAAGATGACCAAGGTTTATATGAGCTTTTGCATCCTTCGGATCTAATTCAACAGCGTGTTGGTAGGCTGTTATTGCGTCTTGAGAGCGACCTAGCGAAGCATAAACCGTACCAGCGCCAAGGTATGGATCAGCGTAATCTGACTGGCGTTCCAGTGCATTTTGGTAAGCCACCAAGGCGTCATAGGTCCGTCCTAAATTTTGCTGAAGGTTGCCTAATTGATAATAGGCGGGAGCATAATTCGGTTCAATCTCAAGAGCCTTGTTGTAAGCGTGAGCTGCTTCATCATTCTTGTCCATAGCCCGGAAAGCGTTGCCCATGCCGGTATAGGCTTCAGGTAGTTGGTGGTTGAGTTTAAGAGCCCTTTTATAGGCAGCTATGGCATCAATATGTTGGTTCATCTTAACATAAGCTTCGCCCTGCATTATGAGAACCTCTGGCGTGTTTTGACCAAGTTCCAGGGCGCGTTGGGTAGCAACTACTGCTAATTCATTCCTATTCAAAGCCAGGCAAGCCTTTCCCAAGCCCATATGAGCCAGCTGATTGTCGGGTTCCAGTTCCAAGGTTCGGCGGTAGGCGGCTGCAGCATCGCTAAAACGTCCGATTTCAGCAAAGCCTTGTGCTAAACCGAAGTGGCAAGATGCTTGATTTGGATCAATCTCAATCGATCGCTGAAATGGGATGATGGTCTTTTCGGGTTGGTTTTGATGTAGCATTGATTCAGCAAGACCGCCAAAGGCCAGGGCATTTTGATCATCAATTTCAGCAGCACGCCTAAAAGCGCGTTCAGCCTCCCGATATTGGGCCATCTCCAAGCAAGCTTTCCCCAAGCCTAGTTGAATTGTTAAATCTTGAGGCGCGTATTGTGCCGCGCGCTGGTATGCTTTAAACGCGCGTTCAAAATTTCCTTCATCAGCGCAGGTGGCCCCGACACCCTTCAAGGCCTCTACGTGATTGGATTCAAGATTTAGCGCCTGCCAGTAAGAGGCCAGGGCTTTTCGATGTTTGCTCATCGAGGCGTAAACATGACCCAGCCCCACAAAGGGTCCTGTTTGTTTGGAGTTAATCTTTATAGAATTCTCGAAAGCCTCCCGAGCTTCTTCAAAGTTATTGTGAGCCAAGAGTACATCTCCTAATCCATTAAATGCATCTGTATTCAACGGTTCCTTCTCTAATATTTGGAGGTAAGCATCTTGAGCCTTATCCATCTGGCCGAGAGTCAGGTAAACATTACCCAAATCGGTCAAGGGAACAGAATTACGTTCAAGCTCCATGGCTTGTTCGTATGCAGCCAATGCTTCAGTTGGCAATCCGAGGGCATAGTGAACACGCCCAATGCCTCTATGCGCTTTTACTTGGCCTTCATCGAGAGTGAGCGCTTTACGATAGCTGTCTAACGCTTTCTGATACCGGTTTAAGCCAGCATTAGTATCACCAAGACCAACATAGGATTCCGCATCTGACGGGTCTCTCTGAACCGCTTTCTCGTAGGCGACCAAAGCGTCATTGAATTGTCCAGCTTTTCTAAATACTCGACCCAGCCCTCGTCTGGGAGCAGCGCTCTCAGGAGCCAGCTCCTCTGCTTTTATGAAAGCCCTTTGAGCTTTATCGAAGCGGCCGAGGTCTACATAGACATTGCCTAAACCGAGAGAGGCTTCAACATCATCATTATTTTGTTGAACGGCATGTTTATATGCCGCAAGAGCTGCGTCAAATCGTCCAACATTCTTATATTGATCTCCAAGGTCTCGATAGGGCAAATCCCATTCAGATCTGAGTTCCTGTACGCGTTCGTAAGCCTGGATTGCTTGTTGGGAATGACCCATTTTTATGTGAGCAGCGCCTATTCCTGCTATCGGTGCCGCCCAATTTGGCGCCAACTTCAGAGCAATTTCATATGCCTGCTGGGCTTCTGAAAAATCTCCTTGCTCAAGCTTGATATCCCCCACTCCCTTTTGGGCTGCAGGATCGAATGGGTTGGCATTCAATGCCTTATTAAATGAGTTTAGCGCTTCAGCGATATTCCCCTGGGCCAACTGCATCTTTCCAAGGCTCGTTTGTGCCCCTGAACTAGAGGGCTCTATTGAGAGGGCCAGCCGGTAAGAAGCCAGGGCCTCTTCAGGCGAACCCTTCTGCCAATAGATATCACCGGTACCAACGTGTGGCCTTGCCTGGTGAGCGTTCAGCTCCAGACTTTTTTGGAAGGCAGAAGAGGCGCTTTGGTAATCGTTCAACTCGATATAGATCTGGCCAAGAGCGTTGAGCGGATCTGGCCAATTGGGTTTAAGCTCGACAGCCTTATTCAAAATCGATATGCCATCGTTATATTGACCTTTGGCCAGGTGAATGCATCCAATACCGTAAAGAGTGCTGGCTTCACCCCTATCTAGATCGAGGGCATGCTGATAAGATTTCATCGCCTCATCATAATCGCCTTGAATCCTTTGGGCGTCGCCGAGCCCAACATAGGCCGGAACAAAGTAAGGATCGGTCTTAAGAGCCTGTCCAAACGCCTGTAAAGCGTCATTAATCTTAGCCAGCCGAATATAAACATTTCCCAGCCCGACTAATGGTGAGGGATCCTTGGGGTTGAGGGCCAGCGCCTTTTGGAAGGATTCAATCGCTTCGTCTGGCTGCCCTATCTTTAAATATATGTCACCCAGCATATTAATGGCGTCCACGTTGCTGGGATCCAATTCGAGCACTTTATCAAAAGCTGCAATCGCTTCAAGGTACTGGCCCTGTACCCTATTAAGGTTCCCCAAGCCAGCATAAGCATCTGAGTTTGCAGGATCTAGGTTAATCGCCTGCTGGTAGGAGCTCAGCGCTTCTGCATATCGGGCATTATTCGTGTAGAGCGATCCAAGATTAATATATGGTCCAGGAAAGTTTGGGTTATGGCGCAGGGCTTCTCTAAACGTCTTGGCTGCTAAGCGATACTGGCGCAATCGCATCAGGCTGGAACCAAGACCGTCATAAGCGGCCGCGTTGCTGGAATCCAAAGTAAGCGCATTCTCGTAAGATTCGCGGGCGGCATTGGGCATGTTCAATTCTAAGTAGACATTTCCTAGCCCGTTATGGGGGAGGGCATCTTCTGGCGCCATTTCCTGGGCTTTTTGGTAAGCGTCAATGGCTTTCTTATATTTGTGGTCAGAGAGATATGCATCGCCCAAACCGATTTGGGCAGAAAGGTCTGACGGATTCAACTCAAGAGCACGTTGGTAGGCAGGAATTGCCCTGGCTACCTCGCCCTTACTTCGGAAGATGTCACCCAAGCCCTGATGAGCCGGAGCATGAGAAGGATTGATATTTACAGCTTGCTCAAAGGCAGAGAGGGCTTTTTCCTGGTCATTCAATTGAAGGTGGGAGAACCCCAAGCCTGAATAAGAGCCTTCGTTGCTTACACCGGAATCTACGGACTGGCTGTATGCTTCTTGGGCGTCCTCATAACGACCGAGGGCCATATAGATATCACCCAGATTTTCAAAGGATATTGGTTGCGTATCCTCTAAGCTCAGGGCTTTTTCGTGAGCGTCGAGAGCGGCTTCAAAATTTCCTGTGGCCCTGTATACTTGGGCTAAACGATCGAAAGTCCGGGCATCACGATGGCCCATGTCGACTGCTTTTTCGAAGTAGTTTATCGCTTGTTCATGCCGGCCTTCATCGGCATGGATATGGCCTAGCCCAGAATAGGATGCCGGGTAATCTGGTCCCAGCTCAAGCGCCTGGTTGAAGGTCTTTACAGCAGCTTTTTGTTCACCCATCATCCTGTAGGCATGGCCCAGGCCGACTAAAGCGGCGATATATTTTGAATCAAGTTCAAGAGCTCGTTTGTATGACCTACTGGCTTCCTCTCCCCGGCCAACAGCACAATATGCATCTCCGAGATTGCATTGAACAGATGCCTGGTTGCCCCCCATGCTTTCGGCTTTTTGAAGAGCTGACAGGGCCTCCGAATCCCGGCCGAATGTGAGATATACTCTGCCTGCACCAATGTGCGCCGGCATGTATTCGGAATCTTCTTCGATAGCCCGTTCAAAGGCGCCAAGCGCTTTTTCAGGCTGGTCCAGTGCGATTAGCACATTACCCAAACCAGAGTGGCTGATCGCCGAATTAGGATCCAGGCTCAAAGCCTTGTTGAAATATTCCTGCGCCTCTTCGTTTCGATTTAGGACAGCAAATATGCTGCCCATTGCGTTATTGGCAGCGACATGTTGAGGGTTTAATTCAATGGCCTTTTGGAGAGCTTCAACAGCCCGATCATATCTATGGGCGGCGCCTTGATTTACTCCAGCAAGATACCAGGCATAGGCCCTTTCCGGCTGCCAGGCTAATATACGCGATAGGATCTTCTCGGCCGTAGGATCGAAAATCGGCTGGTATCGATCTTTTTGCCAGATCAGTTGCCTGCTTAAAAGCTCATAAGCGTCTACCAGCCGATCTTTCAGCATCTCCCCGTCTGGAGGTATTCTCGCTTCTGCTTTTTGGAAAGATTCGAGCGCATCCTGATGATTCCCTTTGGCGATAAGTTGATAGCCTCGAAATACCTCTAAAATTGCTTCTCTTTCCTCAGCGCCTTCACCCTCTAGCCAGCCACGGTCGGCTAGTTGGGTCAATACTCTTATTAACGAATTTCGATCCTCCGTCGCCCTCTCCAGGACCCGCAGCAATTTTTCTGTGTTAGAGCTCAACCCGCGCCAATCAGTAACAATTTGTACAAGTCCATCCTGGAGATTCGGGTTGTAGGCCAATCCTTCAACGAAACGTGGAATGATCCAATGCCAGGCATCATATTCATTTGTCCAGAATAAGAAATGGGTTAGGGAGAGCACATTTTTAGACCAGTTGTCATCCTGGCAGCGATCTTCAGTGCGTGGCAGCTCGGTTTCGATTTCCTTGAGACGACTCTGTAGATGAACAACAGCGCGGTTATTCAGATTTATAACCCGGTCGCTGGTCCGTCGAACCTCGGCTTGCAGGTATTCCCTGAAGAACATTGCCGGATTATCATGGAGGCGGGCACGGCTGGCATGAACTGAAGCATAGTCCCTCTCCAACCTACTGAGCAGTTCTTCCAAATCGAAGGGAGCATCATCATCCGGTCTTAACATGCTGCGTAAGAGGTCGACATCCCCGTCGGCCAGGGCTAAAGCAAATAATCCCTGCTTGTCTTCCTCGGCGACAACATGATGCATGTAGCGATCAGTTATCTTCTGAACGATCAGGTTGGCACCGCTGGTTTCGTTTATATCACCAATAATCTCATTAAGTTCGGCCCCAGCCTTCCATATATCGACGGCCTCTTTTACTGCCAGGGGAATTCCCCGAGTTACCCGGCTTATCGATTCAATTTGGTCTTCAGTGAGGGGTCTTTCAGGCACGCTAATTTCAAAGAATGTCTGTATATCTTCTATGGAAAGAGGTAGCATTTTGTATGACAGCATGCGCCTGGGTGAATCATCTGCGTATCCCTTAAAATATTCAGTGCCAAATCGCCTGCTCTGTACGAGGTCATTCCGGCCACAAATCACCCAGATAATTTTTGGGCCAGCGGCGCGTATTACTGCCCTGAGCCAGATATCGGTTCGATCGATAATCTCATAGGTATCGAGGATGACCAGAAGACGCTGCTTTTTCGCCACCCGATCTAACCCACGGGCAAGGGCCAGGGCTAACTGCTCGTGGGGATTTAGGAAATAATCGAAATGATCACTCTTTAAGTGAACGCGCAGCTGGTTTTCGATCACCCGTCGAATTTTAACGGCCTGATCTGCCCCAACCCGAACACCGGCATCCAGGAATGCTTCCACAATTTCCTCGCCCGCGTCGCCAATCATAGGAATCTTTGAGCGGACGATTTTTGCTAAAGCGTCAACGCCGATAGAGCGCAATATGGCCAGCTCATCCCAGTCATTATCCGTTGTTATTGCCTGGGCGACTTTCTTAGAAGCTTCATCGCGGATCTTGATAGCTTTACGATAAGCCGCGAACTGGCGACCCCATTTTTCACGAACTGCCGCCGCGTGAATCACCCGAAAGACCGCTTCAGGATTGATCTGCTGGCGCCGGACCTGGAGGTCGGGGAATTTTTTACGTTCATCTTCCCAATCGATCCACAAAACCTTGTACTCTCCCTCAAAGGGAGCTTCTTTCGAGGCAATATCTCGAAAACGTTTGGCAAGCGTGGTCTTTCCTGAACCACCCTCGCCATAGAGAAGACAGATGTAAGGCAGAACTTCACGAGGAGGGGGATTCAAGAGCTCGGTTAGAGCAGAACGAAACTGCTTTTGTTCCTCGACTCGACCGACGAATAATTTACCGTCGACGGTTATAACCTGTTCGGGCATAGCACACTCCCGCTGCTTTCCTGTTTTTGGCGCCAAAGCCATCTCAGTCTGAACTGGATAGTAAAAGAGTGCAGCCTCTTAAATGGGGCACCGGATTGTGAGATTTATTTATTTTTCGGAACTACAATCTGAACATAGATACCTCCTAAAGTTACTAGTAAAAATAAGCGGTGTCAATAGTTCAGAGGTCAATTAGTACAAATGGGTACTTAGAACTATTGACCATCATCTACCCCATGATGTAATGTTGCGTCATAGTCAGCGAGTAGTACCAACATTTGAATATTATTGCTGTACCGAATATTGAATTATTCTGTGAATTTGCCCCCCACAAAGGGCTGGGTGGAAATCACTGTCGATTGATTAATGATCATCAACGGGAGAACATCAATGCAAAGACCACCGGAAATGGATAATCTGGCAGTCATTCGTGTAATCGGTGTGGGCGGCGGCGGCGGCAACGCTGTCAACAGGATGATTAACGCTGGCATGAGAAGCGTCGATTTCATATCGATGAACACTGACGCTCAAGCGCTCCTTCTTTCAAACGCGCCCATTCGAATTCGACTTGGCGACCAGGTTACCAATGGATTAGGGTCCGGAGGCGACCCGGAAGTTGGTGAAAGGGCAGCGAAGGAATCCATCGAGGATATATATGAAGCTGTGAGAGGGGCCGATATGGTCTTCATCACTGCTGGACTGGGTGGAGGGACTGGCACTGGCGCTGCCCCGGTAGTTGCCAGAGAAGCTCGAGAGCAAGGGGCCCTAACAATTGGCGTGGTGACCAGACCTTTTTTCTTTGAAGGCAGTAAGCGCGCATCTGCCGCCAATGCCGGTATTGAACGGCTAAAAGAAGAGGTTGATACATTAATAGTTGTCCCAAATGACCGCCTTCTCGAGTTAACCAATAAACGAATGACCTTAACCGATTCCTTTACGTTGGCTGATGATTTTCTCAGACAAGGCATACAAGGCATCAGTGAACTCATAACAGTGCCGGGCATCATCAATCTGGATTTTGCCGATGTAAAAGCGATTATGGCTGAAGGGGGTGCAGCCCTGATGGCAGTGAGTGAAGCGGAGGGTGATGAGAGAGCCAAAATCGCAGCGGAGCAATCGATAAGCTCTCGTTTGCTAGACATCACCATGGAAGGAGCAAAAGGCATTCTTTTCAACATTACGGGCGGCTCCGATATGAGTCTTTACGAAGTTCAACAAGCTGCGGCTGTGATCAGGGAAATGGCCCACCCGGATGTCAACTTAATTTTTGGCGCCGTTCTGGATGAAAACCTTAACGGTAAGATCCGGATCACATTGGTCGCTACAGGGTTTGATAGACCTGAACCATATTTACCGATTGTCGATTACCAGAAAAGACGAAGAGCCATTTCTAAAAAGGAAGAAAGGGCGCCGGAGATGGCTGGGGTGGCGGCTGGTGTTACCGCTGATGCTACCGCCGGTGTTACCAGGGGTCAAAGCACGTGGGCTCGCCCCCGCTTTTCGCCAAATGATTTAGAGATACCAGCGTTCTTACGACGGCGATAACATTATTTTGTTCGATAAATTACAGATGTCCTCATCTACATCCCTTCTGCATGCTCCCTCTGTCACGAGGCAGAGGGAGCACCTGTTCCCGATAATCTCGGGTAACGATGGAGGGGGAGCAACACTTTTCTCCTCTGTGCCGGGGAAATGTGGAACAACCAGGGAGTTGGGCAACTCGACTCTTCACAGGCCAAATCGACGGCAACCCAACTCCCTTTCCGCATTCTAAGGAAGGAATAAAAGAATTTGCAGCGCCTTCAACAAACTCATGGATATGCACGAATTCGAGTTGTCGGCATTGGCGGCGGCGGCATCACGGCCGTTAACCGGATGATAAATGACCGGGTCTTTGGCGTGGAATATATCACTGTGGATACGGATCCAATCTCCAAAAAGGAAACGAACGCCCCAAAGCATTTACAATTAAGAAGCGGTTTTGCGATAAATCAGGGTGCCAATGATGATGCGCCTGCTGGTCTCCAGGCGGCTTTCACTGCAGATAGTGATCTTCAAGAGAGTCTCGAAGGGTCAGACATCGTTTTTATATTAGCTGGGCTAGGCGGAGGTACGGGAAGCGGCGCGGCGCCGGTTATAGCACGAGTGGCCAAAGGGGTTAACGCCCTGGTTATTGGCATTGTCACTTATCCTTTCTCCTTCGAAGGGGATAAAAGGGCCCAAGCGGCCGAACAGAGTATTGGTGCTCTAAGGGGTTGCACGGATACGCTAGTTGTTGTCCCCAATGACCGGCTGCTGCTGCTTTCCAAGGGAAGCATCGGCTTTCACGAAACTTACCGCCTAGCCCATAATATATGGTGCGAGAGCATCCGTGGAATTAGCGAGTTAATAAATCGATCAGGGCTGATAAATGTCGATTTTGCTGATGTCAGGGCTATCATGTCCGATGGACGGGCAGCAGTCATTGCAACTGGCAAAGGACGCGGTGAAAATCGGGCTCGTATTGCTGCTACTCGAGCGAGCCGCTCAGATTTGTTGGACCTGACCCTGGATGGCGCCCGGGGACTGCTTTTTAATGTCATCGGCGGGCCCGATATGACATTACATGAGGTAGAGCAGGCAGCTCAGGAGCTTACCCGTCGCGTTCACCCCCAAGCAAATGTAATCTTTGGCGCGGCCGTCGACGACAGTCTCGGCGACGAGATAAAAATCATCGCGATTGCCACGGGCTTCGGATTGGGAGATATTTTCAATCAACAAACGAGTAAGGAGCTCTCCCTGCGGGAATCCTGGAGTGCACTCTGGAAGAAAGCTGAAAATGCATATTCAACATTACCTTCCTGATAGCCGACCTTCCCTGGCAGCGTCGATAGTAATTCCAAAGAGTGATTAAATCCCTGTCACTGCCGCAGTCAACTCTTCCCTCCACGATTCTTGTTCAAGAAGGGCCCATTGGGATGGAAACTCTGCCCGCAACCTGATAAGCTCCCTCTCTAAAACCTCCAAATAGAGAACTGCAGCGAAATTTGAATCTAATTCCTCGTTACCCGCTAGCATGCCAATATGAACCCTGGCATCATTTAGATCACCCAAGAAGGTAAGCAGCTCCTTTATTCTTTGAATAACTGGAACGGCCGAGGGCCCCATCAAGGGCTTAAAGAATTCCAATGTATAGCGCAGTTCCTTCAACTGGATACGCAAGGCGTGCAATTGGGCGAGAGACATCCTTTGGGTTTCATCGTTGAAATCGCTGACGGCCGCAGCTTTCCCAGAAATCAAGACCGGCGCCGTCTGACTCACACTATCTTTCGAAAAATCTTTTCGGCTGCCTTGTTCAAACCTATTTAAGGTGACGCCAAAATCCGATAATATGGCCCGATATTTACCTTTACCGAGAATAATTTTAGCCTTCTTATTAACCTGGACCTTTCTTTCCTGCCAGGATTGGTCCAGGCGTCCATAGGCAAGCTCGTCGTCCTTGGACAGACCCTCTTTCACTAATCCTTCTTCCATGTATTGTTCAAGTTTCAACAGGAAGACATCATAGTCCCTGAGGCGAGACAGGCGTCGCATTATTTTACGAAACCGCTTTTGAAAGCGATTGAGCTCTTTTGAATCAAAGAAGGGTTGGAAGAGCCTCAAGGCGGTCCGAAGCCGGCGAATATTCTTGCGAGTTTCGTGGACACTTCTAATACTTACCGTATTCTCTAACTCCTCCTCAAGGACCAACAGTCGAGCTAAGAGCGTGCTGAAGATCACAAATCCTGCATCGGTGATAAGATCGTCAGGGGAGAAAGGAGGTTCAATGGTAAGTACTTCACCCGGGAATGAATCCATACCCTGCCGGTCGAAAACTCGCAGCCATTGGCGCACCCTGACTAGTGGAACGTTGAGTTGAAGCGCAATATCTTCTTGATCAAAACCTTCATTGTTAAGCAAGGTAATTAACGCCCGACGCAGATATGGTGTGCCTGGCGGGCTTTGATCGGCGAAATCCTGTAATAATTCATGTTCATCCTGGCTCAGCATAGCGTTATTATAACAAAATGAGGGAAGTTAAGTGTACTGAATTCCATTATTAACCCTGATCCTGTCGATTATTAATCTGAATGTCGAACGAAGAGAGAAATCCATGATACCTCCCAATTCCGCATGGATTCCTCGCCCTCGGTAAAGATAAGGCAGGCTCTTCGCAGACCCGGGTTCGGAATAACGGTAAGGGACTTGTCATTTCGAACGAAGAGAGAAATCCATAACACCTCTCGAGGCCGTATGGATTCCTCCCCCTTTGGAAATCACAGTGCAGGCTTTAAGCAGACCCGGGGTCGGAATGACA
>PVMS01156165.1_pt1 | contig 12035 bp, 11 predicted proteins | sample 1853461 | NCBI WGS metagenome assembly PVMS01 (sample SAMN08582032, study PRJNA380276) | Marine sediment metagenome, whole genome shotgun sequencing project. | isolation source: ocean sediment barecode stripped | collected 2017
AGGCGTTTTCGGATGTCGGGCGTCCCATGTTCTTCCCGGGAGGCGATGTGGGGACTGTTTAAAGACCAGGAGACCACGATCCGGTTCCGGTATGGGGATGAAAAAAGCCCTTCGATCTGGTCGGTCTTTGTTTTTACCTCTAAGACCGCGTTTTTTCTCTTTGAGATGAAGGGGATGAGAATATCGCTCCATCCGGCGATCGAATCGAGCGCGAGGCTGTCCATGAGTTCCCCGGTGCCTATGCGGAAAATCTTATCCGGATTACGATCCAGGACCTGGGCGATCGGATGGAGTTTTTCCTCCAGATTGACAAATATCCGAAGAGAAGGTTGGTTGGAATAGGCTTGAAGGATGCAGTAACTGCAATCAAAAGGGCAATTGATTCCGGCATGCAGGATTTGATACCCGCAGCAGATGTAACCCTTGGTGCCGGGACATGGCTTGAAAAATTCACCCGGAAAAGAGACCAACCGGATGGAGGTCTTATCCATATGGAGCGGCCCGGGATGCTCTACTTCCCCTTTGGGCGACACCCTCTCCACCGGAATGCCTTTGAGTTTATTTAGAATTCTGAGCCCTGACGGAAAGCGGTCCGCTCCCTTTTCAACAAGAATTCTCTTCCATGGAGGTTTGGGCATTATGGTTTCTCTTCCCAGGGATCACCGATACCCTCCAGGTCTGTTAACCTGATAAGTTGCTTGATCGTCTCTCCCAACATGCCGCCGTTTTTAAACAAAATCTCGAGACGGTAATGGGGATTCTCAAAAAAGGGGGGATGTGAGATTTTTACCTTTTCCGGCAGGCCCAAGTTGGAGACCTTTTTTTCAAAGGCTTCTTCGGCACGGGTCAAGAGAGGAAACCGTCTGGACCTCAAAACGGCAAGCACCCGTTTTGCCTTCTGAGGAGTATTAAGTTTTTCATCCTCTCGAACTCCTGTAAGAGACTTCTCTCGGAGCACCTGTGGTATGGTCATGTCTTCGTTAATCGAAATATCTCTTGTATTTTCAATCAAAAGAAGCTGTTGATTAAAGTTAAATTTTAAGTCTTTAATCCAGTCGAAAAGAACGGAGCGGGACTCAGGATCCGTCTCAAGAAGGGCCTTGATCGTTTTAAGGGAAAGCTCTTCATCTGCACGGGAAGCCTTGAGAGCAGGATCAAGTGCCTCTAATTTTTCATAGATCCGGCGTGTCTCTTCACGAGGGGGAAGGCCGAGCAAAGGCATGTATCGATTAAGAATCTCCTTTTCAGGGAGATGGGATTTTAGACGATTCAAGATCATGCCTTTCTCCACGTCATTAAACGAGCGAACCGAGAGATTGTCATATAAATTGAAAAGGAGCAGGTCCAAGGGCGAAAGTCCAACGTCGGAAAGGTCTTTCATCGGGGCCTTTTCACATTTCAGAGATTTCAAGGCTAGAATCCGTCGGAAACCGACGACCACATCCATTTTACCCCCATCGCCCTCTACCACCAACACCGGATAGATGAGACCTGAATTTTCAATGGACCGGACCAACGGACCGAGATCAAATCTGAAACTCATACAATAAGGCCCGGGATCTTCAGAGATATGGCTCAACGCGATCAGCCTTTCGGGTACATCTGATAAATTCTTCATGGCGAATGTCCTTCTCCTCTGGTTCTTGAAGTCACCAGCTCGTCGGTTTTGCGGTCCGGGACGGCGAAGCTTCGCTTTAAATATCAAAAAAAGGGATTCGTGGTCAACGAATTTGCATAGGATCTAATCCTCTTTTATTTTGACAGGAAGGTGGCCCTCGAATATATTTACGTAAACGGGCCCAATACCCTGTCCGGAACGTTAGAACCTTTCCGGGCCCATCGTTAGAAGCGGAGGGTCAGATCAAACTAACCGGGTATGGAATAGAAGAGGGATCAACGAGGAGGAGGCTTTTGGTGAAAAGACTGGTAAAGATATTTATGGTCTGTCTAACGGCCGGCTTTTTGTCCCATCCTGCCGGCATACCGGTCTATGCTGAAAACATCCGGGTGGGTGTGCTTCTTCCCCTTACCGGTCGGCTGTCCGAGCTCGGTGGGGCAACCGCCTATCGGTCATTTCAGATGGCGGCCGATGACATCAACGCGGGGGGAGGCATCTATGGAGATAAATTAGAACTCCTCTTTGAAGACACCACCGGAGATCGGGGCGTAGGCCTCTCCGCCGTGGAGAAATTGATTACCCAAGATAACGTCATCATACTGGCTGGAGGCTTTTCCAGTACAGTCACCTGGGCCGCTACCGCTTTGGCCCAGAAGCGGAAGATCCCTTTTTTGGTAAGTACCGCTTCTGCGGATCGAATCACAGAGTCGGATCGTGAATATGTCTTCCGGCTGAATACCCCTGTAAGCGAACAACCGAAGGCACTCGCCTCCTTTCTTAAAAGGGTGACATCCGTCAAAACCGTTGCCATTCTCCACGAAAAAACCATTGTGGGAGAGTCTTATTCGAAAAAAGTCAGACAGAGATGTGAAACCTGGGGTTTATCCGTTATCCTGAAGGAAGGCTATGATGCCGAGGCCTATGATCTCAGGGCCCTTTTATCAGACGTTAAGGCCAAGTCCCCGGATCTTATCTATATGATCTCCCGGATTCGGGATGGCGCCCTGATCATGCAGCAGGCTAAAGAGCTTGATTTGAATCCCAAACTGTTTATGGGGGACCCTTCCGGATTTGCCCCTGTTGAATTCAAAGAGCAGGCTGGAGAGGCTTCCGCTTTTGTATACTCTCCTGTAATTTGGACACCTTCACTCCCCTACCCTGGCGCAAAGGAATTCCATAACAAGTTTTTCATCAAGGATGAAAGCCCCCCTGATTATCATGGGGCCCAGGCCTATGCCACCATGCAGGTCATTGCCGGTGCCCTCAAAGAGGCCAAATCCCTTACGCCTAAAGATGTGAGAGACGCCCTCGCCGAGATGAATATGATGACCGTGCTGGGTCCTGTTAAATTCGTCTCCTATGGCAGGAAGACCCAACAGAATCGTCTACCGACCTATATGGTTCAGTGGCTGAATGGTCGGCTCAGGACCGTTTGGCCCAAAAAAGTAGCTACTGAGAGCTATGTCTACCCGACACCGGCGTGGGATGAACGATTTTGAAAACCGGGGCCTCTCTCGTTCCTATTTGACAAGACATCCAAAATTCAGAGTCTTACATGGGAATTTTTAATGCATAAAGAAACAGTGCGGCTTTTTGCCTTTATTCAAGATATCTACCCTAACCAGGAAAAAAAAGAAGCATGATAAAGAAACTATTCTCGCCTTTCCAACTTAAAGGTCTCCGTCTGAAAAACAGGATTGTCATGCCGGGCCTGGCCTCTTTCCTTCTCGAGGATGACGGCTCCGTGACGGACAAAACCATTGAACATTATCGGAAAAGGGCGGCGGGAGGACCTGCCATGGTCATCGTGGAGGCCCATGCCGTTACGCCGGAGGCGATTGTCTCCCCCCATCAGGCAAGGATTTATGACGATCGATTTACCGAGGGCATTTCAAAAATCGCCCGTGTGATAAAGTCCGAGGGAGCCATAGCGGCCCTTCAGATTCACCACGGCGGCAGGCAGGTCCCTTTCAGGGTCATCGGGCAAAAACCTTATGCCCCTTCGCCGCTCCCCTGCCCCACCATCAGAGGCGATGTGGAGCCCCTGACCCACGAAGGGATTCAAAGGATTATTCAAGCATTTGGAGCTTCCGCCGAACGTATCGTGGAAGCGGGTTTCGAGCTGTTAGAGATACATGGCGCCCATGGTTATCTTATCAATTCCTTTCTCTCCAGATTTTCCAATATCAGAGAGGATAAATATGGTGGAGACATCACCGGGCGATCACGATTTGCGCTGGAAATTATCCAAGAAGTGCGAAAACGGATTGGTGATTCATTCCCTCTGTCATTCAAGATCAGTGCCCAGGAGTTTGTCTCCGAGGGTCTCACCACGGAAGAGAGTATAGAGATCCTCAAGGCTTTGGTACCCGCCGGTATTGATATCGTACAGATATCTGCCGGAAATGATGCGACTCCCGAGTGGATTTGTCAGCCCATGTTTATGGAAAAAGCCTGTCTGGCCGACTCTGCTCAAAAAATAAAACGGGCATTAAATATCCCGGTTATGTCTGTGGGGAGGATTAACGATCCCCTCGTCGCCGATGACATTATTGTGGAGGAAAAAGCGGATCTGGTCTGTATTGGAAGGGGTCTTCTGGCAGACCCTGAATTGCCCCAAAAAAGCAAAAGAGGGAAATCTGGATGACATCATGATCTGCATTGCCTGTAACACCTGTATGGAATCCATCTTTCGGAAAGGTCGTATTGAATGTCTGGTCAACCCGACCCTCGGCCGCGAAAAGGAGATGGAAATCCATCCCACGGAAAAGCCCAAGAAAGTCATGGTCGTCGGCGGTGGACCGGGAGGGTTGAATGTGGCATGGATCTCAGCGAAACGGGGGCATGAAGTCCATCTATATGAAAGGGAAGCCACCCTGGGCGGACAATTAAATTTAGCGACTGTCGCGGTTTACAAGAAGGAATTGCTCAACCTCATCGGATTTCAAAAAAGGCAGGTCGAAAAATTCGGCGTCAGGATTCATCTCAACACTGAAGTCACCCTGGATAGGGTGATGGAGGAAAGTCCGGATGTGGTTATCCTTGCGCTCGGTTCCGTCCCCCTCCTACCTCCCATACCGGGCATTGAGAAGTCTATCATCCTTACACCCATTGAAATTTTTAATGGCAGGAAACAACTGGAAAAAAAGAAAACCGTTGTGGTAGGAGGTGGTCCCACCGGCTGTGAGGTCGCCCACCATCTTTCAGAAAATGGATGCCAGGTGACCATCGTGGAGCTCCTTCCAAAAATCGCCGGGCAACTGGAATCCATTACAAGAAAAGTGTTGCTCAGCAAACTCAAAGCGAACAACGTTCAGACGATGACGGAAAGCAGGGCCTCCAGGATCGAAGAAAACGGCGTCGTCGTGATTGGGGCGGATGAAAAAGAAGTGTTCATCGAAGCGGAAACCGTTGTTATGGCAGTAGGAAATAAACCGGTCAACGGCATCTCTGAAGAAATAAAGGCGAAAGGAATAACTTTCTATCAAATAGGCGATTGTCTGGAGCCCAGAAGTGCGAAGGCCGCTATTTATGAGGGGGCGGTTATAGGCAGGACGATTTAATGTTAGACCTTACACCTTTTACCTTGTACCTTATACCGTTTATTTATCTATACCTTTTCTTTACCTCCTGATAGGCCCTCTGAATCTCCTTAAATTTCTCTTCGGCAAGGACCCGGAATTCCTCACCGAGGTGTGTCACCCTGTCCGGGTGGTATTGTCTGGAAAGACGCCGGTAAGCCCCCTTGATCTCTTCAGCGGAGGCCCTCTTCCCTACCCCTAGAACCTCGTAAGGGTCCTTTTCTTCCTTAAAAGAGTCTCCTCTATGGGACCTTCTCCCGCTTTGATCCGTTGATTGACGATATCGGCTGAAAGGATCCTGTTGGGACTTCCTCTTCCTATAGAAAAAATGATACCAGCCCAACAGGCCCAGGAGTATGATGTCATCGATCCATCCCACGCCGAGGAGGAAATCGGGAATGAAATCGAAGGGAGAAATCACATAAAGAAGTGTCAGCAAATAAAAAAAGAGCCTCATGAGCTCCAGCCCTCTTTAAAGACTCCCAGCCTTGGCGCGTTTGATCAATTCCGTTCCGAATCGACTCAGATAGGCTTTTACATCCTTTTCCCATGCAGGCATAAGGTTGAGGCCCTGTTTTTTCAGTAACCGGTTCTCAAGGATACAATTAAGCGGTCTTTTAGCGACTTGGGGATAATCAGACAGGCTACAAGGTTCAAACGATATTTTAATCTTTAATTTCTTGAAAATGGTTTTGGCAAAATCAAACCAGGTACAATAGCCTTCCGATGTGACATGAAAGGTCCCTTTTGCGTCATTTTTTAACAGCTCTTTTATCTGAAGGGCGACACGGTAGGACCAGGTCGGAGAGCCAAACTGATCATTGACGACTTTAAGGGATTTCTGCTTTTTACCGACGGCATTGGCAAGGACGGTATGGATAAAATTTTTCCCATGCCTGCCGTAGAGCCAGCTCGTCCGAACGATGATATAATCGGGCGCATTTTCCCTCACCCCCACCTCACTGTCCATTTTGCTCTTTCCATAGGCGGAGATTGGATCCGTGGCATCATCTTCAAAATAAGGCTGTGGGATATTTTTCTTCCCGTCAAACACATAATCCGTGGAGATATGAACCAATTTACAATTAAATCTGGCACATCCCTGTGCCAGGTTTCGCGGGCCTTCCACATTTACCTTTCTCACTCTGAAAGACTCGGTTTCACAAGCATCCACATCTGAAAAACCGGCGCAATTCAGGACGATATCAGGATTAACCGTTTGAAGGGTCTCAATGACCCGATCCCAGCTTATTATGTCTAATTCCTTACTGTCTGGTGCAATAATCTCATGATTTTCGCTGAGAACCTCTCTGCAATCGCTGCCCAGCATACCTGTGCTCCCTGTGAGTAAAATCCGCATCTTTAACCGGCCCCTCCTTGCAGTTATTAAGTATCTTCTAACATAAAAACATGAAAAAGTCTGCGAAATCTTTATCTTAACCTGATAATTCTCCCCGAATCCCGGATAATATTCTAATTGACTTGCTAAACTTTTTAGATTTATGGTATTTTTGTTCATCATTTATCTAATCATCTCCATTTGCAGGTATGGCACCCGGCCTGCCCCCGATGGCGTCCATTGGAAAGGTGGGTTGGGTGGACCATGCATCCGAGTCTGAACGATGCTTTCTAATCATCCCAATCGTCGCTTAAAAAAATATCCTTTAAACATGCCTCGCATCTGTTGCGCCCTTTTCCTTTCACTCTGCATCTTTCTGGCAACAGAGAACTCGTTTGGACAGACTCAAACAAGCCCACCTGTCAATAAAGATGTCATTGGGGGAATTGAATTCCTCTATAACTGGGAATTCGATCGAGCGGAATCTCTATTCGATCGGTTGATCGAGGAAAACCCGCAGGACCCCATGGGTTATTTCTATCTGGCCATGGTGAGCTGGTCGCGTCTCGTCTCCGGTACGTGGACGAAAGAGATGGTGAAACAATATAAACGGCGGATTGATCGAACCATCGAAGTGGCCAAGAAGGCCGTCAAGAAAAACGAAGATGACTGTTCGGCCCATTTTTATCTGGGAGGCGCACTCGGCTTTGAGGGACGATTTAAACTGGCGAAGAGGAAATATCTCTCCTCTTTTTTCCTCGCCCAGGATGCTATCAAGGCGTTGAAAACCAGCCAGGAATTGTGTCCCGACAATCAAGACGTTCTTTTCGGACTGGGAGTCTTCGACTATTATACCGCCCGGCTCTCAGGCGTCCTCAAATTTCTATCCTACCTTCTGATTCATAAGGGGGACAAGGAAGAAGGCTTGAGGAAATTACATATCGTGGCAGACGGGGCCACCCACTCATCCATCGAGGCGAAGAGCCTCTTACTCCATATCTACCTTTTCGGGGAACCGGACCGTTACGACAAGGCCCTTGTTCTGGCAGAGGAACTGACGGAAAGATTTCCGGACAATGCCCGTTTTAAATTTTTTGAAGGGGTCTCATACATCAGGTTGGACAAAGCTTCCCGATATCGGAATACCGTAAATTTTTTTCGCGAAAAAAGCAGCAACATGCCGTCCAGGAACAAGGCATTCATTTGGGGCAGTCGCGGCGTTTACCTGGAAGTGAGTGATGACCTTTTCCATGATCGAATCGAAGAGGCGAAATTGAAATTAGAGGCTATTCTGTCCCAGGTAGATCCCGTCTCAGATCCCTCTATGCTCGCCTGGCCCCTGCTAAAACTGGGGATGAGCTATGACCTGGAGGGGAAAAGAGAAAAGGCGTTAAATTACTACCTTCAGGTCTTGAAATTGGAAAACGGGGCGGGCGCACAATTTCTGGCAGAGAGATACAAAAGAAAGCCCGCCAAACCAAAGGATCCCTTTCTGGGTTATTGAATCCATGTCAAAAAGGTTGGCTGTTCATATTGTTCTGACCTGTCTCTGTCTCTTCTTTCTCTTGGGGTGCATGAAATTTGCCCTGCGTTTCTCCCCTGCCCTCCTGCAGAATTTCTCAGACACCATCTTTGAAGAATGCGACCCGGACCTGGCCAGGGATGCCATCCCCGCAAATCTGAAATTAATGGAGGGGCTTCTCAAGTCCGATCCGAACAATAAAAAGATTCTGACTATTTTATCCATCGGTTTCAACGGTTATGCCATGCTTTATTTGGAAAATGATGAACCGGAAAGGGCCTCGCAGCTCTATCTTCGGGCCAGACGGTATGGCATTCAAGCGCTCGGTGACAAGGGAAGCGCCCTGGAAAATCCGGGAACCAAAGTTGAAGATATAAAAGCGGCCCTGGCGGCCATGGGAAAGGCCGATTTTGAGGCCCTATTCTGGACCACCGTCGCCTGGAATGCCTGGATCAATCTAAACCTAGACAAACCTGCCGCCTTTGCCCAATTGGGGGCTTCAAAGGCCAGTCTCGAGAGGGTCCTGGAAATCGACGAAAACTATCTATATGGGTTCCCCCACATTTTGATGGGGACAACCATGGCAGCCACTCCTCCGATGCTCGGCGGAGACGCTCAGGGGGCCAAATTCCATTTTGAAAAGGCCTTGGCACTTGCGGATCGTAAGTTTTTCCTGGCTCAATACTATTATGCCCGGTACTATGCCCCCCGTGAACAGGATAAGGCGCTCTTTTTCGAACTCCTCGAAGAGATCACCCAGGGAGAACCCAACAGTCTAAGTGATGTCTGTCTGATTAATACCGTTATGAAATCCAGGACCGGCCCGCTTCAGGAAATGGCCGATGAGTTCTTTTTTTAAGGAGGATGTCTTGACCAAAAAGATCACCCTGATCGTCCTGTTTATGCTTCATGCTTCCTTGGCACACCTCTTTTTTCATCCCGGTGTCGGGCATGCCGCGAAAAAATTCCGGATAAAATTCGCCACCATCGCCCCGGAGGGCTCCACCTGGATGAAACAGATGAGACGCCTCGACCAGACCCTTAAAAAGAAGAGCAACGGAGAGATCGGTTTCAGAATTTACGCCGGTGGCGTAGCGGGAGACGAACTGGATGTCCTTAGAAAGATCAGGATCGGCCAGATCCACTGCGCCGCTTTTTCAGGGGTGGGTTTAGGACGGGTCCTTCCCATGGTGAGGGTCCTCGATTTGCCGTTTCTGTTCAAGAACAATCAGGAGATTGATCTCGTCCACAAGGCGCTCAAGCCATTTTTTTCAGAAAATTTCCGGAAGAAGGGCTTTGAGTTGCTCGCCTGGTCGGAAGTCGGGAATGTCCATATTTATTCTAAAAAGCCGATTCGCAGGGTAAATGACCTGTCCCGGCTAAAGGTCTGGACATGGTCGGGAGACCCCATTTCCAAGGCCACCTTTTCCGCTATGGGAACGAATCCCATCCCCCTGGCCATCACAGATGTCACGACCGCCCTCAGCACTGGAATGATCGACACGGTCTACGGCCCCTCTTTAGGGGCTCTTGCCCTCCAGTGGCATCTGTATCTAAAATACATGACTTCCTTTTCACTCACCCATTCTACGGGTGCGGTTCTCCTCTCAAGACGTATTTTAAATAAATTACCCCCACATCTATCCAAGATGCTGTTTGAAGAGTTCGAACCGGCCATGGCCGACCTTACGACTGATTTACGGGTCCAATCGGACGAAGCGGTAGAACTACTTGAAAAGAGCGGGCTTACGATCATCCCCATGCCCTCTGAAAAGGATCGCAAAGATTTTTTGAAAATACATGATCGGGTCGCCAGGGAACTCACGGGTAAAATTTACTCGCAAGAGCTTCTTGAAAGGGTATATAGCCTCATAGGTCGGACGCCATAGCCTGTCAGCCCTCTGCCATAGGCCGCGACAGAAGGGAGCACTGTTTCATCCAAAAGCATCATCTGAACATATTGAGATGGCTTGACCGGGTCATTGCTGTCGTAGAGGGATGGCTGATCGTCATCTTTCTCGGGCTCATGGTCACATTGACATTTTTCCAGGTTATCCTAAGGGGCCTCTTTACCCATGCCCACATACAATGGGCCAATGCCGTCATGGGTTATTTTGATTGGACCGAACCGATGGTCAGGCTGTTTGTCCTGTGGCTCACTTTTTTTGGGCGCCTCACTCCTCACCGGCGAGCGCAAGCATATCAAAATCGATCTGATGTCAACGCTCCTTCCAAAGCGGTGGCAGCCCTTTCGGGAACTGATCCTTTCTTTGACCTGTGTGATCGTCATGGCCATCATGGTAACGGCCTCCATAGGGTATTTAAGACTGGAAATGGAGTTCGGGGGAACGATGTTTCTGGAGATACCCGCCTGGATAGGCCAGCTGATTTTACCGGCAGGTTTTTCCCTGATACTCTTCCGTTTTTTTTTACAGGGCTTTGATCAGGTCATGGCCTTACTCAAGGGTGGGCCGACATGATCCTTTTGGCGGCCATACTTCTGATTCTTTTGATTATTTTCGGTCTGCCGGTCTTCGTAGGGATGATCGCCGCCGCCATGCTGGGACTCTATGTGAGCCAGGTCGAATTTTCGGCCATACTCATAGAATTATTGCGCCTGGCCAACGCCCCGGTCCTCCTGGCCATTCCCCTCTTCACCCTTGCCGGCTATCTCCTGAGCGAAGGGGGAACGTCCGCACGCCTGGTCCGGTTTTCGAGGAGCCTCTTTGGATGGGTCCCGGGGGGACTGGGCGTGGTTGCCCTGGTCACCTGTGCTTTTTTTACCGCCATCACCGGCGCGACCGGAATCACCATCATCGCCCTGGGCGGACTTCTTTTACCCGCCCTCATCTCTGAAAAATATGATGAAAACTTTTCCCTTGGGTTGATGACAATCTCAGGGAGCCTCGGACTCCATTTCCCCCCCAGCCTGCCTATTATTCTCTATGGATTTGTTTCGGGCGTGAGTATTGAAAAGCTATTTATAGCGGGCTTGATTCCGGGAATCCTGATGGTGGGGATCCTTTGCCTCTTCTCGGTATTCATGGGGAAACGATGGCGGCTCGAAAAGCCTCCTTTTTCACGCCTTGAATTCTTCTCCGCCCTCAAAGAAGCGGCCTGGGAATTGCCCATACCATTGTTGATCATTTTCGGGATTTATTCGGGCCTTTCCACGGCAACCGAGGCGGCGGCCCTGACGGTTGCCTATGTCCTGCTGGTCAAAATCCTGGTCTTTCGTGAACTGAGTATAAGACGCGACCTCCCCAGAATCATGAAGGAGAGCACCAAAATGGTGGGAGGGATCATGATCATCCTTGGCGCCGCCCTGGGGTTTACAAATTATCTGGTGGACGCCTTCATCCCCATGAAGATTCTGGAAGCGATGGAGGGGATGGTTCAAAGCAAAATCGGGTTCTTGTTGATACTGAACCTCTTTTTGATCCTGGTGGGATGCATGATGGATATCTTCAGTGCAATCCTGATCGTGGTTCCTCTTATCATGCCCCTTGCCGACAAATTCGGGATCGATCCCATTCACCTGGGAATCCTCTTTCTTGCCAACCTTGCCATTGGCTACAACACTCCCCCTGTCGGCCTGAATCTCTTTATCGCCAGTTCCAGGTTTGACAAGCCCATCATGCAATTATATAAAGCGACCCTACCCTTTCTACTTTTACTCCTTATTACCTTGTTTCTCATCACCTATTGGCCCGCCCTAAGTCTTTTTTTACCCGGTATTTTGAAGCCGTGAATTAAACCCTAACGACAGGGTAAAGGTCCCCATTGAATCAGGCTTTTTCCGGCTTTCTGTAAAGAAAGCTGTCTACCTTACAGAAAGCAAAGAACCCCGACCAGAGGTCGCGGTTTTTCACTTTTGTTTTTTTTGATGTTTTTAGGGAGATTGTGGGAGGATCCTATAGAGGATGAATCCCGTGAGGATCATGGCGAGGCAAAGGACCTGACCCATGGAGAAAA
>PVMS01040417.1_pt1 | contig 12034 bp, 8 predicted proteins | sample 1853461 | NCBI WGS metagenome assembly PVMS01 (sample SAMN08582032, study PRJNA380276) | Marine sediment metagenome, whole genome shotgun sequencing project. | isolation source: ocean sediment barecode stripped | collected 2017
AGATCGAACGGCCGCAACGGCGGCTCGTCCTCGAGCAGGCGGTCGCTGTCTTTGAGCGCTGTCATTTCGCGCGAGAAGACAGCGACCGCCTGCTCGAGGACAAGTTCGCCGAAGCACTGCGACGGGCAAAAGAAGAGCCCGAGGACGAGCCGCCGTTGCGGCCGTTCGATCTCGACTAGCCGAAGAACCGACGGACGGCCGTCAGTCTGCGACCAGGAAATACCGAGGTGAAGGAGTGAGCGTCACCTCCGTGCCCGAAGTCGGTGACGACTCGCCATCCCGGCTCACCCTGACGGTGACAGGCCTCGGCAGTTGAAGCCTGACCTCGCCCTCGAGCGACCAACCCACGAAGACCTCACCGCGCTCGGAGTGGGTGAAGCGATAGAGGCGCACCCCGTCGGCCGTCTTCACGGGCCCCACGCAGAGGGCGCCCTCGAGTTGTGAATTGAGCGTCCGCAACGCCGCGAAGCTCGGCCGATGGCGAACCTGCCCCGCCCGCTTGTCGACGAGGCCGTAGCCACGCGCTACCAGTTGCCACCAATAGGCCCGTTCGGCCAAGGCACTACCGAGCAGCGGCACGAAATAGCGCACCAGGAAGTCGGCCTGCATCTCCTCGTTCACAGACACCGTCTTGCCGGCTGGCGAGTGCGGCCCTTCCCACAGCGGCCAATTGACCTCGGTGACCCAGAAGCGCCTGGAGCCCCCGGGGGCGGTTTCACCAACCGCCCGCATCAGCGCCGCTTTGCCGAGAGCATCGAAGCCCAGTTGGTGGTTCTCGGGAGCGCCACGACGATCGACATAGAGCAGGCTGGCGATAACGTCGAATTCCGGCGCGCCAGGATAGTTGAGCGCTGCCGCCAGCGCGTGCGGCTCGAAATCGATCACTCCGGGTCCCAGAATCTCCACACCCCCCATCGAGCGCAGGATTCCTGCCGCCGTCGAGGCGAACTGCGCGAACTCCCGGTAGTTCCATACCCCCCACTTGCTGCGATTGATTGCCTGACCGATTTGAAATCGCTGTCCGTATGGGATGAGGCGATTGCCGATCTCTTCCACCACCGCCGCCCATCGAGCGGGATCGCGTACCAGGTCCCGCACCTGCGGCAGGGAAAATGTGAGATCGAAACCGAGCGCCGAAAGTTCCTTTGCCAGGCTCTCCTGGGACTCCCAGCTTCTCTCCCAGGGATGAATTCGAAGCAGCACCTGGCGAGCCCCGGAATCTTCGAGCGCTGCGACGACGGTGTCGATCGGAGCGGTTCCGGGTCCCAGGGCAATGCCCGCCCCGGGCCACGGCGTCGGCTCTTCCCACAAATCCCCGGTGAGTTCACGATAGCGGCTCCAGGCGCGCGGCATCGCCACCAGTGCGCCGCCAAGAGCGCGGGCGTGGATTCCGGAATCTGCCAGTCGCACTCGCAGACGCTCGCCCCGGCTGGCGTGTTGATGGGGTTGGTCCGAGAGCTGGTCCCAGACCGAACGCTCACGCACCCCGGCCGCTGCTGGCGACGGCGGAATATGGGCATGCACCTGGCGTCCGAACAAGACCCCCCGAATCGAGGCCGTCAAACCCCGTAGCCGCTTCCTGCCTTCGACCCGCGCCAGATATGCGTTGCGGTAGAGGCGGTAAAGACCTTTCTTGAAGCGCAGCCCCGAGTCTCGCTGCTGCCAGTAGGCCTCGAGCATGCGACGCTCGTCTCCGGGGTCGGGAAAACCCATGCGGCACAGGTCCCTGAGCCGCTCACTCACCGTTACCCGTGATCTCCGGCACGCTCGATTGAGATCGATCACCCACATTCGCGCCACTCCCTCCGGGCCCTTTTCGACCAGCACGTTGCCGATCGAGAAGTCCCGGTGCCAGAAACCGGCGTCGTGCATCTGTCGTGCGAGCCGGCCCAGGCCGGTGACGAAGGTGTCGGGGTCGAGCCAGGGGAGCTCGCTCCTCAGCGTGCCTGACGCCATCGCCCGGAAGACGAACCGGGCCTCCACCGCAGCCGGTACCTGTCGGGTGACAAACAACGAGGCGCCGTCGGGATGACGGGGCTCTGTCCACATCACCGGCTCGGGCGTCGGCAGCCCTGCCCGGTACATCGCCAGCGCCATCCGCCAGCTTCGCTCTGCCTTGCTGCCCCTGAGGCGCAGGTCCAGGCGCTGACGCATTCCCTGGTGGCGGAACTGCTTGACGATCACCTTTGCTTCGCCGCCATCGGTTTCCACGACCGCGCTGTAGAGGTAGTTGCGCCCCCAGTGAATCGTCTCCAGGGCGTTGGCCGGATCGGCGAGCCTCGCTGCCGCGGTCTCGGCTGACCGCAGTCCGACCTGGCGCGAGACCTCACCCCGGAACTCGTCGCCCTCGAAGCGATCAATGCTCACCGTCGCGGCCATCTGCGCTACAGCACCTCGAGTTCGAAGGCGTCGCGGTCGAGCGACGCATCGGACCGGATGACCAACTTGCGACCCAGGGCCTGCTCCATTTCGATCAGCACATCAGTCTCGCTGCCCGTGCGCAGGGCCTCCTCGATCACCGGGTGCGTCTGCAGCAGAACTTCCTGGCCGGCCAGGTGGTCGAGCGAACCCAGAAGCTGCCGGCGCAACTCCAGGCACACCGTCACCACCGACTTGATTCGGCCACGGCCGCGGCAGTCGGGACAGGAGACGGTCAGGACGCGCTCGAGATTCGCCCGCGACCGCTTGCGGGTGATTTCCACCAGACCGAAAGCGGACAGGCTTAGCGCCTGACTGCGAGCCCGGTCCTTATCCAGTTCGCCTTCCAGTTCCGCGAAGACCGCCTCGCGATTCTCCGGCAGCTCCATGTCGATGAAGTCGACCACGATGATGCCGCCCAGATCGCGCAGCCGAATCTGCCGCACCACCTCCCGCGCAGCTTCGAGGTTGGTCTCGAACACGGTTTCCTCGAGATTGGTCCTGCCGACGAAGCGGCCCGTGTTGACGTCGATCGCCACCAGCGCCTCGGTCGGGTGAATGACCAGATAGCCCCCCGACTTCAGCCACACACGACTGCGGAGCGCCGCATCGATCTGCGCCTCCAGCCCGTAGTGCTCGAGCAGCGTCCCCGGACCGCCAAACTCCTTGACCCGGTCGAGGAATCCCACCTGAACCTGGTCGAGAAACGTCACCACGCGGCGAAACGTCTCCGGCCCCTGGATCAGGATTTCGCTGAAGGACTCATCCACCCAGTCACGAACGACCCGTAGCGCGGGATCGAGGTCCTCGTGCACCAGGCCAGGGGCCTTGGTCTTCGCGGCCCGCTCCTCAACGGCATCCCAGACCTCGAGCAGGTATCGGTGATCGGCCGAGAGTTCCTCGGCCGCCACACCCTCACCAGAAGTGCGAACGATCAGGCCATGCTCCTCTTCCAGCGCTGCCACCAGGTCGAGCAATCGAACCCTCTCCTCGGCATCCTCGATCCGCCGCGACACGGCGGCGCGGCCAGCTCCCGGCAGCAAGACCAGATACCGCGCCGGAAGCGCGATCTGCATGGTTACGCGCGCGCCCTTCTGAGGCAGTGGATCACGGCGAACCTGGACCACGATCTGCTCGCCCTGGGTGACCAAGTCGCCGATCGAGGGCGTCGGTTTCTCGCTCTCTCCTTCCGTTTCCTCGATCGCAGCGGGGCGATTGCGGGCGGCGCCGGCGTCATCCACGTAGAGAAAGGCGTCGCGCTCGAGGCCGATATCGACGAATGCCGCCTGCATTCCCGCGAGTACGCGAGTCACACGCCCTTTGTAGATATTGCCCACCAGTCCCCGCCGGCGATGGCGCTCGACCACCATTTCAACCAACCGCTCATCTTCCAGCACGGCCACGCGAGTCTCGTGGGGGTCGCTCTCGATGAGCATTCGATGCAGCATGTGAGTTAGCTCGATCGTCCGGCGCCCGGGAGCGGGCACCCGTCACAAGTGCGTGGTCAGCGGTTCACGTAGCGCCGGAAGTCTACCCCGAGGATCAGGCCGATCGCGATCAGGTTGGCGAACATGAACGAGCCGCCATAGGAGAGCAGCGGCATGGGAATGCCGGTGATCGGGACCAGCCCGATGACCATGGCGGAGTTGTAGAGCGCGTGAAAGCCGAAAGTCGACAACAGACCCACGACCAGTAGCACCCCGGCGCGGTCGCGCGCCCTCATGGCGATTTCCGCGCCGTTCAGAAAGCAGATCGAGTAGAGAAACAGCACCGTGGCGACACCGACGAAACCCCACTCCTCAGCCAGGACGCCAACCACGAAATCGGTATGGCGAGCTGGAAGGAATCGCAACTGGCTCTGGGTTCCCTGCATGTAGCCATTACCGAGCAGCCCTCCCGAGCCCACCGCGATCTTGCTCTGCTGCAATTGGTAGCCGGCCCCCAGGGGGTCGCTCTCAGGGGAAAGAAAGGTGATCACCCGCTGCTTCTGGTAGTCGTACATGCCGAACGTCCACACCGCACCAGCGATCAGAGCCAGCAGCAGCGCTCCGACCACGACCACCTTGCCTCGCATCCCGGCCACCAGCAGCATGCCCCCGACCAGAGGCACAAACATTGCCGCGCTGCCCATGTCGCGCTCGAGCGCGATCAACCCGATCGGTACCAGCGCGATCGCCGCCGCCCCGACGGTGCGCCGAATACTCAGGCTCTTGCCGTGAGCGGCCGCCAGATAGCGCGCCAGCGCCAGCGCTGTCGCCAGCTTGGCGAACTCCGCCGGCTGACCACCAAGCCCGCCGATGCCGAACCAGCTGCGAGCGCCGCCGGCCTCGTGCCCTATCACCAGCACCAGGGTCAGGCTCGCCATCGAGAGTCCGTAAATCGGCCAGGCAAACGCCATCAACAGCTGATAGTCGATGCTGAAAGCAATCACCATCAACACCAGCCCGATGCAAATCCAAACCGCCTGACGGGGCAGATAGTCGGTCGCCAACTCGGAACTGGCGCTGTGAACCGTAGCGAGACCGATGACCAGCAGACAAAGGGTGCCCAGCAGCAGGCCCCAGCGCACCCGCCGGAGCCTCAGAAACAGCCCGAGGGGCTCGCTAGGACGGCTCGAAATATGTCTCATAGACGAGTTTCGCCACCGGCGCCGCCGCCGACGAACCATGCCCTCCATGCTCGACAAAGACCACCACCACCAGCTGCGGATCATCCGCAGGCGCAAAGGACGCGAACCAGGCGTGGTCGCGGCGCTCGTAGGGCAGGTCCTTGTTGTCGGTCCAGGTCACCTGCTCGACGACCTGCACAGTGGCCGTCTTGCCCGCCACCTCGAGATCCGGCATCCTGGCCGCCGCGCCAGTTCCACCGTCATTGATGACCGCCGCCAGCGCCTCGCGAACTACCGCGAGAACCGCGGGGTCGAGTCCTGTCGCCTCCCGATGGACCTCGCCGACGACCAGCCGGGGCCTGACCCGGGTGCCGCCGTTGGCCACCACCGCCATCACCGAAGCGATCTGCATCGGCGTTACCAGCAGGGGGCCCTGTCCGATCGCCACCGAGATGGTCTCGCCGGAATACCAGGGAGTCTTCCGTGCCTTGAGGCTCCAAGCCTCATCCGGAACCAGGCCGGCCTTCTCTCCTCGAATCTCGACGCCGGTCGGCTTGCCGAGCCCGAAGAGCCGGGCGTAGTAAGCGATCCTGTCGATCCCGAGCCGCTGACCGAGATGGTAGAAGTAGACGTCGCAGGAGTCACGAATGGCTTTGTACAGATTCACCCGGCCGTGACCCTCTCGCTTCCAGCACCGAAACTGATGGTTGTAGAGGCGCGTCGAACCGTTGCACTGCACCTCTTGCTCCGGAGTGATCACTCCCTCGCTCAGTCCCGCGGTCGCCACCACGATCTTGAAGACTGAGCCGGGAGAGTAGGTGTTCTGCAGGGTCCGGTTCTGAAGCGGGTCGTGCGGCGCCTTGACGATCTGCTCCCACTGTTCAACGGCCAGTCTGCGGGTGAAGATGTTGGGGTCGTAGGACGGCGACGACACCATTGCCAGGACCGCCCCGGTGCGCGGATCGAGTACCACCACCGCACCCACGCTGCCTTCCAGGTATCGCGCCACCGCCTGCTGTACCCGCAGGTCGAGCTCCAGCGCCAGATCCTGACCCGGTTGGGCGCTGAGACGACTCTGCTCGCGCTTGACACGGCCCCGATAGTCGACCACCACGCGGCGCTCACCCCGGGTGCCTCGCAGGGCGTCGTCGAAGGCCTTCTCGATTCCGACCATTCCCACCAGATCGCCCTTGGCGAGGTTGTCTTTCGAGGCCGCCAATCGGGCCCGGGAAGCCTCGCCCAGATAGCCCACCACGTGCGCGGCCTGGGCTCCATAGCGGTAGAGCCGTAGGTGCCCGACTTCGAGTTCGAACTCGGGGTGCTCCAGCGACATCGCCTCCAGCCGCGCGACCTCGGCCAGCGAAAGATCCTCAGCCACCAGCGTAACGCCGCCCGGGTGCTCCCAGCGAGAGGCCAGGGAGGGAGAGAGTTCACCCACTACGCTCTCCAGAAAAGTCCGGCTGGACGCGAGGTCAGAGCTGCGACTCGGATGGAGCCAAAGATCATAGCTGGCCACGTTCTCCACCAAGGGTCGTTCGCCCCGCCCGTAGATCAACCCGCGCGGCGCCTTGATCACCCGCTTGTGCAGACTGTTGTTGAGCGCCAGTTCCTGGTAGGTCGATCCGTGCACGACCTGCACTACCCAATACCCGCCGGTGATAATCACCGTCGCCGCCAGGAAGAACAGCTGCAGACGCGGGACGCGCTCGACGATTTCCCGGTGGTGCTCTCTGGCCTTCATCGCCATCAGAATCTCAGCCTCGCTTCTCGCGCCCGGCGCCAACTGCCGGTCAACTTGACCAGGCGCCTTCGCAGCGAGAACAGACCCGCTCCGGCCACCGCCGTGAAGCCGATCTTCCAGATCATCGGCACCAGTGCCGGGGCGCTCGGTTCGGCCACCATCACGAAGACCAGCAGTGTCATCATCGCTTGCTGTGCCACCGCCGCCAGGGCGCTGACGATCGCGGCGCCCGAAGTGCTCATCTTCGAGAGGTTGGCGACCGATAACGCCGTCAGGTATCCGACCAGAGTGTTGGCGAACCCATTGAGCCCGTAGATCCCGCCCGAAAAGGCGTCGGCTGCCAGACCCGCCGCCAGGCCTACGGCAAGGCCGGTTAGCGTGGTGGCCTCGAAGGCCCAGGCGATCGTCAGGACCAGAAAGAGGTCGATGAAGACGGCAAAGTCTCCCCACAGATGCACTCCAAGAGAGTGCGCCAGGACGACCACTACCAATGACGCAAGAAACCTAAGGGCGCGCACTGTCCGGCGTCTCCATGATGTCTGTAGGTACAGAGGATCGGACGACGACAAAAGCCTGGTCCAGACGCCCGAAGTCCACCGTCGGCGCCATCTCGATTCGTGAGAACAACTCTTCGCCCGCCTCCACGCTCACCACCCGGCCGATCGGGATGCCGCGCGCAAAAATTCCGTCGATGCCCGCGGTCACCACGACATCGCCCATTCGAATATCGCTGCGCACGGGGACGAAGTCGAGGCGCAACATCCCCTCCTCGGCGCCCCGGGACAATCCCTGCCGGCGAGTGCGCCGGATCATCGCTCCGACGGTGGCCGAGCGATCGGTGACCAGTTGCACTTTGGCGTACTGGCCAACCACTGCGACGACGCGCCCGACCACTCCTCCTGGCGCCACCACTGCCTGGTTGAGTTCCACCTCATGATCACCAACGTAGAGCAGCAACGAACGCAGCCAGCTTGCATGGTCGATATAGACCACATCCGCCGCCAGCAAGCCACTACCACCAGCCTGCGAGTAGGAAACCGCGTCCTGAAGCCGCTCGAGTTGTCCCTCGGCGTCGAACCACCGAATGCGCTCGTTCTTGAGCTGTGCGAGTTCACCCCTGAGCCGCTGGTTCTCCCGCAGCAGACTCGAACGCACGGTGAAGCCGACGCCAAGGCGCCCGATCGCCGAAACTGTTGCATCGACGGTATGCGCTATCGGGGCCACCAGCCAGAGCGCCATCTTCTGAATCCGGCTCGGCGGCCCTCCGGACGGCGGCGCCTGGGCGCCAAGGAGAATCAACTGCAGAACCAGAACGGCGACGAGGATCCAGCGAACGTGGCGTTCGGTCAAAGGATGATCAACCTACAGCAGCGTCACCTTCCGCAGCAGCTCCATGTCTTCGAGCATGCGGCCGGTGCCGAGAACCACGGCAGCCAGGGGGTCGTCGGCGATTACCACAGGCAGGCCGGTGTCCGCGCGCAGCCGCTGATCGAGGCCTCTGAGCAGAGCGCCGCCGCCAGAAAGAACGATGCCGTTGTCCATGATGTCCGCGGAAATCTCGGGTGGCGTGCGCTCCAGTGCCATCCGGCAGGCCTCGGTGATCGCCGCCACCGGCTCCGAAAGCGCATCTCTGATCTCCTCATCGGAGACAGTGACATTCTTGGGCACGCCCTCGACCAGATCACGCCCTTTGATCTCGATCTCGAGCGGCTCCGAAAGCGGGTAGGCCGACCCAACCTCGATCTTGACGCGCTCCGCCGTCCGCTCGCCGATGAGCAGGTTGTACTTGCGCTTGAGGTATTGCACGATCGCGTCATCCATCTCGTTGCCGGCGATCCGAACCGAGCGACTGTAGACGATTCCCGACAGCGAGATCACGGCCACATCAGTGGTTCCGCCGCCGATATCGACGATCATGTTGCCCGAAGGCTCGGTAATCGGCAGGCCGGCGCCAATCGCGGCCATCATCGCCTGCTCGACCAGGAAAACCTGCGATGCGCCCGCCTTCTGGGCTGAATCCTTGACGGCGCGCTTTTCGACCTGGGTGATCTCCGATGGCACACCGATGACCACGCGGTAGTACATCTTGCGACCATGGGCCTTCTTGATCAGGTGCTCGAGCATGCGCTCGGTGACTTCGAAGTCAGCGATCACGCCGTCCTTCATGGGCCGAATCGACTCGATGTTGCCCGGTGTCCTACCCAGCATCTCCTTGGCCTCGGTACCCACGGCCTCGATCCGGTTGGTGAGTTTGTTGACCACCACCACCGAGGGCTCCTGCACGACAATGCCCTTGCCGCGCACGAACACCAGGGTGTTCGCGGTCCCGAGGTCGATGGCCAGGTCACTGGAGAAAAGCCTGGCAAGATAGGAGAACACGATACGATTCCTCAGCCCGAAGTGGCGCTTTTAGCCTGTGCTGCCGAAACGCCTGATATGTCTTCAACGGTAAAAGTTTGTGGTTCGCTCCAGGGGCCCTTGGCCCCCTGGCTACTGAACGCGGCGACCCGCCAGAGAAACTTGCCCTCTCCCAAGAGGCCCAGCGTCGCCACGGTTCGGTCACGATTCTCGACGTCGATCACGTTGTCGACGAAGTGGTCATCGCGGCAAATCTGCAGGCCGTAACGACTTGCGCCTTCGACACGCCGCCAGCGCAACAGCAGGCGGTCAGCGGCAAGTTCGATGGTCGCGTCAGTCTCGGGGGTCAACAGGGCCGGCGCAGCTGGCAGCTTGACCGGTGCCGCGAAGCCTGCAGCGGTCTGTACGAGCTGCTCCATGGCCCCCACTCGCCGCACGATGCCGACCTTGGTACGAATCTCCATCCCGCCCTGGAAGTTCGAAAACCGACTCATTCGACGGCCGCGATCATACGAGACCTCCGCGCGCGAACTTTGCGCCACCCGGGCAACGGCTTCCGGCGTGCGAACGCGAGTCGCGCTCTCGGTCGTGTCGAGGTTTATCCATCCATATTCGAGCAACACCGAATCTTCGCTTCTGGCGCCGCCTGCCCCACGGTCCTGATTGATCAGAATCACCGTGTCGGGCCGGATCCGAAAATTGGTGCCATCGGCAAACGACACCTCCGCTGAACCGCTGCCCGAGGTCTTCACGTAGTCGCCGGACCGCAGCACCAGTCGGTTGCGCGCCACCTGCCAGGGCCCGTCTCCGCGGCGAAACTCCACGCCTCCCTGAACCGAAACGAACTGGGCCTCTCCCGAGGGCGCCTGGTTCCTGAGATCGTCGAGCAATGACGAAAGGAGATTGCGGCTCCACCGGGCGCTGACCAGTGACTCCTGAAAATCGCCTGCCACAAGCTGTCGACGGGCATCCTGGAGATTTGCCCAGGCTTCATTGTAGGTACCTGCCGAAGCGCCCACGCCACCCTCGGTTTGAACTCGTGAGAGCAGGCCCTCGGCTTCGTCGATCACAATGCTCGCCTGACGCTCGAGGGACAGATGCCTCGTATAGCGATAGCCCATCAGGCCCAGAACGCACAGGCCGATGACGAAGAACAGGATCATCCAGGCCCGCAGCGAGTCCACGGAAAGGCTGTACCAGTCCTTGCGACCGGCCAGAGGCTTCTTTTCCCGCTTTGGCTCGCTAGTTGTGGGCACGATGATTCTCCGTCAGAACCAACACAAGAATATAGCATAAGCCCCGGGTGGCGCAGTGCGCGTAAGTCTTCTTACTACCTGTAGTTGCCGCCACCCTGAGCGGCTGGTAAAGTCCCGGTCTCGCTCCCGCCTGAAGGGGGTCAGGGGGTGGTGAATGCTCAAGGTTCTGCGTGACAATCTCAAGTATCTCAGCTGGGTTCTGTGGGGCGTCATTATCGTCTTCGTCCTGTTTGTTTTCGTCGACTTCGGCGGTGGTGTGCCCGGACCCGCACTGCGCACGGCAGCGGCAGCAGTGGTCGGAGGCGAGGAGATCTCCTATGGCGAGCTGCAGCGCGCCTATCAGCAGACCGAAGAGGCCTACCGCGACGCCTACGGAACTCAATTCACTCCGGAGCTGGCACGCCAACTCCAGCTGCCGCTACAGGTTCTCGAGCAGTTGATTCAGCGGCGTATCCTGCTCGGGGAGGCCGCAACCATGGGACTCGCGATCAGCGACGCCGAGCTCCAGAAGGAGCTGCTGAAGCAACCCATCTTCAAGGATGAAACGGGAGGCTGGGTCGGTGATGAGCGCTACCGGCAGTTGGTGCGCTCGATCGGGTATTCGACGCCGGAGGACTTCGAGGAGAACATCCGCACCCAGTTGCTGCTCACCAAGCTCAACCGCGTCGTCGCCAACAACATCGTCGTCAGCGATGACGATATCGAGCGCGCCTACCGCGAGAGTGCGGAAACAGTCAAGATTCGCTACGTCAAGATCCCGGTTTCGACCTTTCGCGACGACAGCGAGTTCGCGGCCGGGGATGTCGATGCCTACTTCCAGGAGCACATCGAGGAATTCCGCCTGCCGGAGCGCCGCTCGGTCGACTACCTTCTCGTGGACACCAACGCCATCAGCGCCGGCTTGTCGGTGAGTGACGACGAGGTCCGGGAGTATTTCCAGCAGAATTCAGACCAGTACGAAACCGAGGAGCAGGTGAGAGCGCGCCAGATCATGCTGCAAATCACCGACGAGCGCACCGCCGAACAGGCTCTCGCTGAGCTCCAGGAGATCGCTGCACGCATAGAAGCCGGTGAGGATTTCTCCAAACTCGCCACCGAGCTCTCCGACGACCCGATGAGCAAGAGTCAGGGTGGCGACCTGGGGCTCTTCGGTCGTGGGCAGTACCTCGAGGAAATCGAAAACGCCGCCTTCTCAGCCCAACCGGGAGAGATCGTCGGTCCGGTCCAGAGCACCTTCGGCTACCATCTGATCCAGGTCACCGAGCACCTGCCCGGCGGACTACCGGCCTTCGACGACATGGCCGACTCACTCCGGCGACGATTGATCGCCGAACGAGCGCGTGAGAGCGCCGAGGCCAAGGGAATGGAGCTCGCAGAAAGGATTCGTCGCGAGGGCCTCACCGCCCGCGAGGCCTTCGAACTGATGGCGCAGGGCGATGAAGCGATCGCGTTTCAGAGTACGCCCGCCTTCGGTCGCAGCGACAACATCGCCGGCGTCGGTCGCTCGACGCCCTTTTCCGCCAGCGCCTTCGCGCTCTCGATGGGGGACACCTCCGAACCGGTCCGGGTCGGTTCCGGCTGGGCGGTGATGCGCCTCGCCGACGTCGAAGAGCCCCGGTTGCCCGAACTCACCGAAGTCGAGAGCGAAGTCCG
>PVMS01148380.1_pt1 | contig 12034 bp, 10 predicted proteins | sample 1853461 | NCBI WGS metagenome assembly PVMS01 (sample SAMN08582032, study PRJNA380276) | Marine sediment metagenome, whole genome shotgun sequencing project. | isolation source: ocean sediment barecode stripped | collected 2017
ACGGTGGAAGCGGATGTGTTGGTTTCAGGCGGGAAAAATTCATCCCCAAAGGCGGACCGGATGGCGGTGACGGTGGAGACGGCGGCGATGTCATCCTCTTCGTTTCATCAAAAAAACGAACCCTGCAGTATTTTAAATACAAATTCCATTTTAAAGCAGAACGCGGACAACGAGGTCAAAACAAGCAAAAAACCGGTAAAAACAGAAAAGAACTGGTTATTGAGATTCCATCCGGAACAGTTGTGTCCGACAGTGCCACCGGTCAGTTGATCAGGGATTTCATTCGTCCAGGTGAAACCTTTGTCATCGCAAAGGGCGGCCGTGGGGGACGTGGAAATGCACGATTTAAGTCTGCCACCCACCGAACTCCCCGATTTGCCCAACCCGGAGAACCCGGAGAAACCCTTCGAATTCAGCTCGAGCTTAAGCTTTTAGCCGATGTCGGTATTGCCGGTTTACCCAATGCCGGAAAATCGACACTTATCGGGGCCATTTCATCATCCACCCCCAAAATTGGATCATATCCTTTTACCACCCTCACACCCAATTTGGGTGTTGTCTATCCCGGCCCCGGAGAACCATTCGTGGTGGCTGATATCCCCGGCCTTATCAAAGGTGCTCATAAAGGGGTAGGGCTTGGCATTCAGTTCTTAAAACATCTCGAACGGACCCGCATCATCATCCATTTAATCGATGCTTCGACCATTGATCCGAATGAACCGCTTACCCCGTACAAGACAGTTACAAATGAGTTGATCGCATACGATCCCTCTTTGGGAAAAAAAATTCAGCTGTTGGTCTTGAATAAGGCCGATTTACCCGATACGGTAGAAGGGATTGACATTTTTAAAAGACAGTTTGCCGGGAGCAATGTCATGATCATTTCCGCTCTCACCGGTCAGGGTCTGGACAGGTTGAAAAAGAAACTCTGTAATTTATTGGCCAAAACGGATGATTCAAACTAGAAAAACCAGTTTTTATGCCAAAATCCAGAGCCAAGGGTATGCAATGCCATGAAACGGATCGGACTGTTTGGCGGCACATTCGATCCGATCCATATGGGCCACCTGCATGCGGCTAAATCGGTGAAAAATGGTTACGGCTTGGACAACATTTTTTTTATTCCATCTGCCATTCCACCCCATAAAAAAGAATCCTATGTAACCGATGCAAAAGATCGTCTTGAAATGCTCCGCCTGGCACTGGTTGATATTTCTGATTTTCTGATTTCAGATACGGAGCTCGAACGAAAAGGGCCATCCTATACCATTGATACCGTTCGGCATTTTATATCGGTTTATCCAAAAAAGACGACGTTTTATCTCATCATCGGGCATGATGCTTTTCTCGAAATTGACACCTGGAAATCATACATATTTCTTTTTTCTGAAATCCCTTTTATTGTTTTAATAAGACCTGAATTAGGACAAACCGATTTAGGGCAAAGAGTGATAGGCACATATTTGAAATCAAGAATATCCTCCGCTTACCAATATAATGCTGAAAAATCATGCTATTTACATCCTACAAAACAGCCTTTGTACATATTTTCAAGTGATTTGATTCAGATTTCGTCAACCGATATCCGGCAGCGAATCCGAACACAAGGCGCCATTGATGAGGTTGTGCCAAAATCTGTTATTCAGTTTATATCGGATAGGGAGCTTTATCAATGACACGTAAATTCATCCAAATGCTTGAGCGCTATATTCAAGCAATCAAAGGGAAAAAAGCGATTGATCTGGTTATCTTGGATGTCCGGGACCTGACATCTGTGGCCGATGTTTTTATGATTTGCAGCGGCCGGTCCAATCGTCAGGTGGCTGCCATTGCCGATCACATTCACCAAACCCTCAAGCAGTATAAGATCTACCCCCTCAGCATAGAGGGCAAAAAAAAGGGACATTGGGTGCTTCTCGATTATGACCATATCATTATCCATGTGTTTTATGAACCCCAGCGTCAGTTTTATGACTTAGAAGGGCTATGGTCGGATGCCAAACGACTTGAAGACAACTCAAGCCTAAACCCAAACCCATAATACGTTTTAGAAGAAAGCCATCAACATGCCTCAAAACTGCTGTATTCTGATTATTTTGGATGGATGGGGAATCAACCCGGAATCCAAAGGAAATGCCGTATCCGCAGCAAAAACACCGTTTTTGGACGATATGATGGCAACATATCCCTCCTCCCGACTGCTGTGCTCCGGAAAAGCGGTGGGTCTTCCAGAAGGGGTCATGGGAAACTCCGAGGTAGGCCATTTGAATATCGGTGCCGGCCGGGTGGTCTATCAGAATTTGCTTCGAATTGACATGTCCATTGAGGACGGGTCTTTTTTTTCAAATCCTGTTTTTGCCCAGATCATATCCAAGGTAAAATCAAATGATTCGAGCCTTCACCTCATGGGCCTGGTCTCCGATGGCGGGGTACACAGCCATTTGTCTCATTTGTTGGCTCTGCTTGAATTGGGAAAGCAAAGGGGGCTTGAAAAGGTCTTTGTGCATGCCATTACAGACGGGCGCGATACCCTACCCCACAGCGGGGTCGAGTACTTAATGCAGGTGCAGAAAAGCATTAAAAGCATCGGCTGCGGTAAAATCGCGACAGTATGCGGCCGCTATTATGCAATGGATAGGGATACCCGATGGGGGCGGGTTGAAAAAGCTTACCGGTTATACACCCGGGGTGAAGGGGTCAAAGAGATAGATCCGGTCAAAGGATTAAAGCGCGCATACGAAAGAGGGGAGTCGGACGAATTTATTAAACCGATCGCTATTACGGATAAATCCGGAAAATCAGCGGGCATGGTCGAAGACGACGACGGAATCATATTTTTCAATTTCCGCGCCGATCGCGCCAGGGAAATCACTCGCGTGTTTACCGAAGCTGATTTTGATTCTTTTAAACGGAACCCGTTTCCAAAACTGTCTGATTATATTTGTACCACCCGATATGACGAAAAATTTGACCTACCCATTGCATTTTTGCCGGTTCATAGGGATCAAATTTTGGGAGAGATTGTTTCAGAAAGAGGTCTAAGGCAACTTCGAATCGCTGAAACCGAAAAATACGCGCATGTCACCTATTTTTTCAACGGAGGAGAAGAAAAACCTTTTCCCCAAGAAGATAGATGCCTTATCCCTTCTCCCAGAAACGTGGCAACTTATGATTTAAAACCGGAGATGAGTGCTTATGCGGTGACAAAAGAGGTTTTGGCCCGCATCCGCTCCGAAGAATATGCGTTGATTGTGTTGAATTTTGCGAATATGGACATGGTGGGTCACACGGGCAACATGGAGGCCGCCATAAAGGCTTGTGAAACTGTCGATCGTTGTGTTCACGATATCGTGACCGAGGTTAATGAAAAACAGGGTACGACACTCCTGACAGCAGATCATGGAAACGCCGAACTGATGCTCGACCCCCACGGGCGTATCCAAACGGCTCATACGCTGAATCCGGTGCCGTTGATCCTCATTGATGACAAGCGAAAAAAATATACGATTAAAATCCGGTATTCTCGGGGACATCGCTCCGACGATTCTGGAAATTATGGGAATTGAGAAGCCGGAGCAAATGACCGGGAAATCGCTTTTAAAATTCCCTTAAAAGGAGTTTCCAATCAGCTCCAAAGACACGAGTAAAAAACTGAAAATTTGGTGGAACACGCTGGAAAAACGGTTGATGCCCACCTATGTTTGGCAGAGTGGTCTGCTTACATTTTGGCGTGAGCGGATACTATTGGCAATTTGCCTGATAGCCGGTGTTCTTGGACCTTTCGCACTGATACCCTCACTGATACTGGCGGGTTATGAAGGAAGATGGGATATCATCGTAATCGATCTGATGGCCTACTGCACAGCAGTTGCCATCCTAATCTGTCGCCATCTACCTTTAAACATCAGGGCATGGGCGGCCTGCGCCATGCTCTATTTGCTCGGGATCGCGTTATTATTCATGTTGGGACCCACTGGCGCCGGCTATATCTGGCTTTTTGGCGCTTCAGTAATGGTTGGCGGCATCATTGGGTTGAAAGCGGCAATTTGGAGTCTGTTGCTGAACTTTTTGGCTCTCTCTTCGGTGGCGGTATACATTGCAGCAGGTTCGCCAGTCTGGGCCCTTTCGATCGAGAATGCATTTGAAAAATGGGTGGTGATGACAGCCAATTTTGTTCTTCTCAATTCCCTGATTGCCATTGCCATCGCCATAATATTGGGTGGGCTTGAGCGCGCTCTTTTGCGGGAGCAGGAGATCAGCAACAGATTGCGTCAGAGTGAAGAACGATTCCGTTCACTTTTTGAACATTCAAATGATGCTATTTTGGTTCACAATTTAGATGGACGGATATTAGAGGTAAATCATAGGGCAGTAGAGATGTTGCGGCATGACATGGAACAGATTACCAACGCACCGATTTCTAGATTTTATCCGGACAGGGAACGTAAAATATTTCAAGATGCGTTCAAAAAAATTTTGAAAAAGGGACACGCGCGTTTTGAATCAAAATTTGCAAGATCTGATGGATCCATCATAGCTGTTGAAATAAGTTCCCGAATTACAAATAGGGATAAAGGCATCGTACAGGCGATCATTCGGGATACCACCGAACGAAACCTTCTCCAGGCACAACTCCAGCAGGCTCAAAAAATGGAGGCCATCGGCCGTCTGGCGGGCGGTGTTGCCCATGATTTTAACAACCTGCTGTCAATTATTATTGGAAACGCCGAGCTGTTGATTTACGGACTTAAAAAGGGCGACCCTTTGTACGGATTTGCAACGGATATTATTCAAGGCGGACAGAGAGGTGCCTCTTTGACCCGCCAGCTTCTGGCGTTCAGCCGCAAGCAGGTCGTACAACCTGAGGTAGTGGATATAGACAAATTGTTGATCGGCATGGAAAAGATGCTCCATCGCCTGATAAAGGAGGACATTGAATTCAAGGTGACCAAGGGGTCATTATTGGGAAACGTTAAGGTGGATCCAGGGCAGATGGAGCAGGTCATCATGAACCTGGTTGTCAACGCAAGTGATGCAATGCCCAAGGGAGGTAAACTTACCATTGAGATGGCAAATGTGGAGATCGATGAGAGTCATTTTCAGGAAGGTATTACCCATAAAAGAACCGATTCCCATATCATGTTGCGTGTCACTGATACGGGTATCGGGATGGACAAGGAGATTCAGTCCCAGATATTTGATCCGTTCTTCACAACCAAGGGGTTAGGCGAAGGAACCGGTCTGGGTCTTTCCACTGTGTATGGAATTATAAAACAGGCGGGTGGTTTTATTGCCGTTGAGAGTGAGCCCGGATGTGGCACCAGTTTTAAAGTTTATCTGCCGGAAGTGGAAAAAAGCGAGGCACCATCGGCTGAAATCAAAAAACGCTCTGGTGAACTCCGCGGGTCTGAGACGATTTTGATTGTGGAAGATGAAGACAGGTTAAGAAAACTGGCACTGAAGGTTCTCCGAAAATATGGATATAATGCAAAAGAGGCGGAAAACAGCAGAGAAGCACTGCGGATCATAAAGGAGCGGAAAGGCCTGATACACCTGCTGCTAACCGATGTGGTAATGCCGGATATGAGTGGTCCAGAGTTGGTGGGAAAAATAACATCCTTTCAGCCTGAGATGAAAGTGCTTTATATGTCAGGATACACCGACGATGCAATTGTTCATCATGGGGTATTGGAGCCGGGCGTAAACTTTATCGAAAAACCTTTTTCAACAGAGGGCTTGGTGCAAAAAGTAAGGGAAGTGCTGGATAATAATAAAGAATGATCGGTATCAATTGACAACGTCTTTCCCACAGTGTTTGCATACTTTGGCTCTTTTTTTTATCACTTCAGCACAAAAAGGGCATTCCTGCGTAAAGAATCGTTTGTGTATCGTTTGAATCGCCTCAGCAATTGCTTTTTTGAAGATTTCATTTCCCGGTTTCAGGCTTCTTAAAGGCTCAATGACTTCCAGTTCTCCGATATCTCCCGCCATTTCCGCAGCCTTTATCCTAACCCGCTGCGGTTGGGTGGGGTCCATCACCATATTGAGCACCGGAACCGGATCTTTGGCCACATAACAGTCGGCCAGCATGGAAAATCCCTTCTTTATGGAGGCTTTCAATGCTTCTTCAGCAAAGACACTCTGTTCGTCAATAATCTGCCCTTGTCCCCCCATGGGGCTGAACACCGGCATGCATTCAAACTGCTCTTTCCCCGGATAGCAGATACAGCGGTAAGAGGCGTGATGGGCATAATTTTCTTTTAAATTGTCCCACCCCTGAACATAGAGCGGACATTGGTCATTAAAACAAACATATAAATATGGAACGCCCCAACCCAATCCATCACTAAAATTAATGGGCGGAACTTCCCAGAGATTCATCTCCATATCGCAATTCGGGCATTTGGGTTTTTCTTCTTCAAGAATCTTTTCCAGAACTTCTTCTCTGGTTTCAAAAGTCATTTTAAGCACCAATTTCAATAGGTTATTATTAATAAACGGTAATAAGCGATAGCTGTTAAGACAGCTGAAAAGTAAGCCTCTTTTAAAAAATGTCAACGAATCGTGATTTAGGCAGACGTGGAAATATGATGGATGTGGAAATACAATCAATCAGTTGGCGCTCCGGCAGGATCCCAACCGCGGAGTTGGTAGTACGTTTTTACCATTGTTTTGATATCTGATTCCCGGATGCCGTGGCCTGAACAAAGGTTTTCCCGATAGATCCGCTTAGGAAGTTTGTCATCTTTTGACGTTAAACCTTCTCTTAAATTGTAGCGTCGGATCAACGATGCGATGGCCGAGGTGCGCAGGCGAAGCTCTTTTTGACCCACGTGAATGCCACATGTCAGATAAATGATCTCACTCAATCGCTCCCATGGGTAAAGTGCTTTAAAAAAGCGGCACAGGATCAAGGTGTCCATCAAGACGAGTCGATCTTCAAAGTCGATTAATAGTTCAACCCGATCATGAAGATTCATCTTTGAGGTGATGCCTCTTAATTCCGGACTGTGAAATGATGCCCGTAGATGACAACCTCCCCGATCCGAAACGGCAAAAGCAAGGCCGCACCCTTTTAAAACCCGGGGATCGTATCCCGGCAGTTCGAGACCTTTGACATGGACAGCCAAATCTTCGAGATCTAACTCTTTGGCTGCATGCTTGATGCCGTTGGCTAATATATCACCAATCCCTTCTCGATTTGCAATTTTTTTAAGAAGTGTCGCAATGGCATCCACGTCGCCATAGTTGATGGGATAATCGATTTTCTTCCGTAAAGAAGCTTCAATGACAAATGCACACAAATTGCCGGCGCTGATGGTATCCATCCCCAGCCGGTCGCACAGATCGTTTAAATAAGCGATTTCTGTGATGTCAGGAATCAGACAAAGACCACCGAAAGCAAAAATGGTTTCATATTCAGGGCCTTCGATTTTCAACCCAGCATGGCGCCCGTTTTGAATCGTGCTGAGTCTGCCGCACGCGATAAAGCATTTTGCGCAGGCATTCGGCGTTACTTTACAAGCCTTGTGAAGCGCTTCTGCGCCGATATGCTCCCATTGGTCAAATACGCCTTCTGACCAGTACCGTGTTGGGAAAGCCCCAGCCTGATTGGTCTTTCGAACCATGTTGGGTGTTCCCCAGGTTTTAAATGCTTGAACGACGGGATCTTCTTTGGATACTTTTGCCAGGTTTCTAGAAAAAGCTTTTACCCCTTTCGGGTCGTAAAGACAGCGTCTTTTTTTGCCACGAAAGAGGATGGCTTTAAGCTTTTTAGAGCCCATAACGGTACCGACGCCGGTCCTTCCGGCAGATCGCCAGTAATCGTTTTCGATGATAGCAAATCGAACCAGGTTCTCACCGGCAGGGCCGATCACAACCGCCCCAGACTTCTCACCCGCGGTATCATCAGGTCCAAAACGCTGGTTGACCCTGTCCTCAGCGTCATAGGTTTCCAGTCCCCAGATATCCCCGGCATCATGAAAATCGGCGCCTCCGGAATGAACAACCACCACCGCAGGATCCTGGCTTTTTCCGCAAATGACGATGGCATCGAAACCGGCGGCATCCACGGTTTCAGGGACTTTTCCGCCGGAATAGGATTCTGAATAAAAGCCCGTCTGGGGAGATTTGGTGAAAACCCCATAACGGCTGGATCCCCAGATCAAGCTTCCGGTGACCGGCCCGGTTGTGAAAATGAGGTGATTATCGGGTGAAAACGGGTCTACTCCAGTTGGATTCAACTCATAGAGAAGGTGTGAAGCAAGCCCTTTGCCACCTAGGAATTGGCACAGGATGTCATCACCGATAGCTTCGATATGAAATATTTTTTCACTCAGGTTAATCTTTAAAATTCTGCCGTAAAAGCCATGCATTCAAAATTCCTCCACAATAGAAAATGGCGCTTTAGAGCGATTGGATTATGGCATAAAGGGGGGTTGAGTGTAAAGAGCAGGGCAATCGGATTTCGAATTCAGTTCGCTTTTGACATCCGTTGTGAATTTGTGATATAATGCTTATTGTGGAGTAATAAAATGGGGATTAGAAACCCATCTCAAACTCTGAAAGACTTTTGAAAAATAATGGTTTTTGCAAAGGTATCCCTGAATTAAAAAAAATTAGGGCCAATCCTTGGAGAAAATTTCATGAAAACCAAATGGACCGTTACAGCCATTTTTATTCTGGCAGTTGTAATTGTCAGTACACCGGCCTTTGCAGGTAGATATGGGTATCACTACAAACACCATTTTGGTCATCATCGTTACTATCATCGTCCTTATTACTCCTACCATGGCAGCGATGTGTTTATCGGAACCATGATCGGTTTCACATTGGGGGCGCTTTTTTGGTCATCACCACCACCACCACCGGTTTACATCTATCGGGCATATCCCAAAACGATCGTATACCGGGAAAAATACATTTATGAGTCACAACGCAACGGTATGCGAAGCGACGCTTTTCCAACAAGGACCCGTCGTTCGTCAACAGTTACATCTTGTTTGCAAACTCGGGAATACACCACCACCATGGTCATTGAAGGAAGGACGGTGGAGGCGTATGGGACCAGGTGTTTGCAGCCGGATGGGAGTTGGCGCTATGGCCCAGCCCAGCCCGTACCTGACAACTGACACAGATTATATCTTAAAGTCATGGATGGGCACTAACTACCATCGATCACTTTTCTGATTTTTTGGGACAAATCTTTAAGGCCAAATGGCTTCTGAATAAATCCATCGCACCCTTTTGCCAATATTGTTGTCGCGAGTCCATCGATACTGTAGCCACTCGAAAGGAGAACTTTGATATCAGGATTGATCTCTTTTAGCAGATCAAAGGTTTCACTGCCGCCCAATTCAGGCATGATCATATCCAAAATAACAAGATCAATCTTATTTTCTTTTTTGTTCGAATATCTTTAACGCTTCTCTACCGCTATTAGCTAAAAATACCGTGTAGCCCAAAGTTTTTAGCATCTGCTGACTGACTCAATTATCATCTCTTCATCATCCACTATAAGAATCACCTCTGATCCTCTTTGTATTTCCTGATGCAACTCGCTTTCAGACGCAGCCTTTTTTTCAGATGCCGGCAGATAAATGTTAAAGGTAGAACCTTTGTTTATTTCACTATTAACATCAATAAATCCACCATGATTTTTTATGATACCATAAGCTGAAGCCAGTCCTAATCCTGTTCCTCTGCTTTTCTCTTTAGTGGTAAAAAATGGATCAAAAATTCTTTCCCTCACGGTCTTATCCATACCAATACCCGTGTCGGTTACAGATATTTTGACGTAATTTGCGGGTTCTAAATTATAGGGTTTAACGTCTGAATCACTTAGCGTCACGTTTTGGGTTTCCAGATATAGATCTCCTGTTTTGAACATTGCTTGCCAGGCATTAACATAAAGATTAAGTAACACCTGGCCAATTTGAGCCTGGTCAATTTCCACCATCCAGATATTTTTTTGGGTTTTTATGTGGATGGTGATCTCCTTTTTTGTTCGGCCAAATGTGGTTGCGCTTTGCTTTACAAAGCTATTTAAATCGACTGGCTTGACCTCATATTTTCCACCTTTTGACACACCAAGCAGTTGGTGGGTCAGCTCAGCGGCACTCTGCACACTTTCTTCTATACCCTTGAGATGGCGAAAATGAATATGGGAAGGATCGGTACTTATTAACATTAAAGACGTATATCCCTGAATACCCATCAAAAGGTTATTAAAATCGTGGGCAATGCCACCAGCCAGAGTTCCAATGGCTTCCATTTTTTGAGCTTGTCGAAGTTGGGCTTCGAGTTTCTTTTGCGCAGAAATATCAATTAGAATTCCTCTTAACCCGACCACTTTTCCATCCTGCATAAGGGGGTTAGAATGAATCAGTACCGGGAAAGTGTTCCCGTCTTTCCTAACAGCAGTGTATTCAACAGGGCCTAATATCGTTCCGTTCATTACGCTGTTCATGTTCTTCAAAGCTCTATCGCGATCTTCCGCAATGATCATTTCCAGGGCATTTATGCCTTTATCAAGATCTTCTTGCGTGTAAGAAAAAAGGGTAAAAGCAATTTTGTTTGCAAACAACAGTTTGCCTTTTTGATCCGTTTCGAAAACAGGTTGGGGCAAGAAATCAGAAAGCTCACGAAATCTTTTATCGCTCTGCTTACGCTCGGTGATATCCTCTCCAATTCCCAGAACCCCTATAACGTTGCCTTCTGGATCTAACATGGGGGTCAAATTCAGATTGATCCACACTTCGCGACCATCTTTTGTTCTCTCTCGGATCTCATGGCTTAATGCCTTTTTGTCTCTACTGATTATGGAACGGATATTTTTGATTAGCGCTTTGGTTTCATTTTCAGCATAGAGAATATCGATCTTTTTGCGGCCGACGATCTCTTCAGATTTATATCCAAAGATGTTTTCAGCCCCTTTGTTCCAAAATAGCACGTTCTGATTCAAATCCGTGGAAATAATGGAAATCGAAGAAGAGCTGTCCAAGATTCTTTCCAGCAACAGATTGTTTTGTTTTGGGATTTCTACCTCTAACACTTCGATTCTTTTTTTCAATTCTTCATAGGTCGGCTTTTTATTCACAACGATTTCCTCATTTAGGGTATCAGTCATTATCAGGTGTGCGTTCACGCGTCTCCCACCATTTCCTGCCATAATTGATAAAAAGCTGTTCCCCGGAATGGATATCTTTTATGGTATGAAAAACAATCAGATCGCGGTCAGTGTCATGCCAATACTCGGTGTTTTGATCTTCGGCATGGTTAAAAATACTCCCACACCCCAATGGAAGAGAGTAGTATTCATTATCTTCTTCTGAATCGTTTTGTTCAGATTCCAAACCGTAAACATAGTCGTTTACAACTCCCAAACAATTTTGTTCTTCAATTCGAAGGTGATGGCACTCTTCCAGTGTCGTGTCAGCTGGAATATCATCTGTAGCGAAAACACCAAGACCATATTTACTGGGCGCGATAACCAGCGCAGGGTACCGATACAATGGTTGGAATGAGATTTTGTTCATTTCTGAATTGGATTAACGCTATTATCTATGTTAATGTCATGGCTGGGCACGAGCTAAGGGATCGCGAAAAAATGATTTCACATTTTAGCATCTTAGCGTCAGCCCATCTTTGGCCGATGCCTCACTCGTAAAATTCTCGAAATAACTCGCTATTCCTGTGGTTTTGCTCTCTCGGATCAGCCAAACCTGAACCAAATCTAAGCGCCAATTCTGCGAAGTTATTTCTGCGCGAACCCTAAGCAATCTGGGTATGGGTCTTCAAATCACGGGGATCAAGACACGTGTTTTCAGGCAGATTGCGATGCAGAATGGCAGGCGGGTGAATACCGTTTTCACCGAAGGCTTCCATGACACGGAGCGTCACATCGGACACGAAGTACGAGAAAGCATTCGTGTCTGATGTGACGCCCCGTGTCATGGAAGCCTTCGGTGAAAACGGTATTCACCCGCCTGCCATTCTGCATCGCAATCTGCCTGAAAACACGTGTCTTGATCCC
>PVMS01156822.1_pt1 | contig 12030 bp, 14 predicted proteins | sample 1853461 | NCBI WGS metagenome assembly PVMS01 (sample SAMN08582032, study PRJNA380276) | Marine sediment metagenome, whole genome shotgun sequencing project. | isolation source: ocean sediment barecode stripped | collected 2017
CATATGTCTTTCTCGGCCTGGGGAAAACAAGCCGGGTTCATCACCAAAGACCATCAGCTGGATTTTGCCCTGGGTGAAAACTCCCCCCCTGGCGCGATTATATGACCTGGAAGCCTGGATCCTGCTGATGGGCATCAAACATGATAACAACACCAGTTTGCACCTGGCTGAAAGCCGGGCGGATTTTCCTGGTAAAAAAGAAATCAAACAGGGGGCCCCGCTGATGATCGATGGTGAAAGAAAGTGGGTAGTTCTCAAAGAACTTGAAGAACACAGTGAGGAATTTAAGAAAATAGGCAAAGCGTATAAAAAATCGGGCGGAAAGCAGCAGACAGGGAAGATCGGAAATGCCAAATCCCGGTTGATCCCCCAGCGAGATCTGGTTGATTTTGCAGTAGGTTGGATGGAAGAAAATCGAGATTACCGGAAAGAAACCCAAGAGAAACAGGGAGCAGAATAATGGATATATACAACAACACATTTCTTGAGAATACATTGAGTACCTGGTTGATTGCCCTGGGTTTAACCCTGGGAGTTTTCCTCTTCCTGGTAATTCTAAAACGAATCATCGGGAATCGGTTTCTGAATATAACTGGAAAATCCAAAACAGATCTGGATGATTTTGTCATCCCCCTGGTGAGTCAAACACGCTGGTTTGCATTGTTGGCCTTAGGGTTATACCTGGGATCATACCTTCTATCCCTGCCATCTGATGTTGAAATCTGGTTTAACCGGTCGGTCCAGTTTGCCCTGATCTTGCAGGTGGGGTTCTGGGGTACAGGATTGATCTCCTTTTATATCACCCGGGGGGTTAAGTCCAAAGTTGAGGAGGACCAGGGAGATGACGCCACCACCCTCGATGCCCTGGGTTTATTCGCCAAGATCGTTCTTTGGGTGGTGCTTTCATTAATCGTCCTTGACAACCTCAATGTTGAAATCAGCAGCCTGGTGGCCAGCCTGGGAATAGGCGGTATTGCTGTCGCACTGGCTTTACAGAACATCCTGGGAGACTTATTTGCTTCTCTAACCATCACAATGGATAAACCATTCTCGATTGGAGATTTTATTGAAGTGGGTGGTTTTGAAGGGAATGTAGAGGACATAGGGTTAAAAAGCACCCGGATCCGCAGTCTTTCTGGAGAGGAATTGATCTTTTCCAACGCCGATCTGCTCAGTAGCCGCATCCGAAATTATAAAAAACTTGAAAAAAGACGGATTTCATTCAATTTTGGTTTGGTATATGGTACTGGAGTGGAGCATTTGAAAGCCATCCCTCAAATGGTTGAGGAAATCATAAAACCCCTTGAAAAAGTTCAATTCGAAAGGGCTCATTTGAAAACTCTGGGAGATTACTCCCTGGATTATTCAGTGGTTTATTATGTGCTGGTGCCGGAATATGCTTCCTATCTGGATATCCAGCAGGAGATTAACCTGGCTCTATACGAACGGTTTGAGAAGCTTGGTATCGAATTTGCCTATCCGACTCAGACCGTGCTGGTAGAGCAGAGTGATTAAGTATTATTAACCAAGCACGATGATAATAATCTACATATGAGAACACAGGCTGCCGATCTTGGTGATCACCTGGCAGTCGGCGTCAGGGAAGGTGTTGCGGGGATCATATAGGATGGGGTGAAGACTGGCGTTGCGGGCTCCGACCACATCCGTATAATAATTATCACCAATATAGGTGGTTTCTTCCGGACTGCTTCCCGCCAGGTATAGAGCGTGTTCAAAAATCCCTGGGTCCGGTTTCCAGATATTGATTTCTCCTGCGGTGAAATAAAAATCAAAATATGGGATAAAACCGTATTCTTCCAATTCTTCATTCACCGGGGCAGATCGGTTGGTCACCAAACCCATGGTATAGCCCTGGGTTCGCAGGTTTTTTAAAGTCGGTTTGACATCCTCCAGAACCATTTTTACCGGCTGATGGCGTTCCTCCAGGATAGGCTGCAGAACTGGAGCCAAATCTGCAGCCTGGAGCTCTGTCATGCCGGCTGCCCACAATTTCCTTTGTAAGTACTGCACCCAGAAATCAGCGGAAAATTCCCCATACATTTCCATATCCTGGGCTACCTCATTAGAATTTGCCCAATATTGATAGACAAATTGCAGGGTTTCCCGATGAGCAGTCGCCATTAAGGGTATCCGGCGTTCGTCCAGGAGTGTAAACAGGACATCCAGCGATGTGGGGTACTGGTAGGTCAATGTTCCATCAAAGTCAAACAGCAGCGTGTTGATCTGGAGCGGGATAGTCATATTCAATCCAAAAGAGATTTTTTCTGGGGGACCATCCATATTTACTAGATGTTTATTCCCAGATTGAGAAAGAAGGCTTCTTTTACCTTTCCAGAGATTTCCCTTATAATATACTAGATTATACAATATCCATTGATCGTGTTAAACATTCAAAATGGACCAGGGGAGATTTATTTTCCTGGTTTCCAGTTTATTATCTATGGCAACCCTTAACCAGAAACAAATTCGACTTCAGATCATTTTCCTGGCCCTGATTGGGATCACTATCCCTTGTTATGGATTGGGTTATGCCTTTGTGTCTGTCAACCGCAAGTTGCGGCCAACCGCAACCAGCACGTTTATCAGAACCTCCACATCCACACCGACAGTTTTTAAAACCGGGACACCCGTCCAGATCATTCCCACCAGGTTTCCGACCTTTACGCCCACCCGAACTCCAACTATCACTCCCACCCGGACAGAAACCCCGGTGCCCAGTAAAACACCCACACCAACCGGGACACCAACACCAACAGCTACTTCTACAGCCACGGCTTCTCCAACTGAAACTGATCCGCCCCCTACGGCAACCATACCGTGACCATCAAATGTGGAGTAAAATAGACGTTTTTTTGGTTAATTTATCAGTAATTTACCCCCTTACCGCCCTTTATTGGCATTGTAAAATCCTTGTTAAACCTCTTTGCCTGTGAGAAATCTGTGGTTTAATGTGGTTTCTTTGATAGGAAAGATAAATCATGGAACAATTAAAGAATTACAGTCAAAAGAAAACATTTTTCAGATTGATCATAGGGATCGGTCTTTTAGCCCTGTTTGTATTTGGTATTTCCTCATGCAATTTGCCAGATCTGGCAAATTTGCTGCCATCCAATTCTCCCACAGATCTACCTGATCCTGCTGCGGTATCACCGACACCTATTCCCTCGGCAACGCCGAGCGTTCCGGTATCGCAGGCGAGGACTTTAATTGTTTGGGTGCCCCCTCAATTCGACCCCAATTCAGGAACAACCGCTGGAAATTTATTTTTATCCCGGCTGGATGAGTTCAATACCCGCAGAACCCAAACTGAGATCCAGGTCCGAGTAAAACCACTCGAAGGGGATTATGGGTTATTGGAATCCCTGCGGCTCACAGGATCAGCAGCGCCGATCATTAAACCCGATCTGATTGCGCTCCCTCGATCATTAATGGAGCAAGCCTTCCGGGAGGGATTGATCATGCCCCTGGACGATATCAACGGGGATTTTATAGACAGTGAATGGTTTGATTACGCCCTTGACCTGTCCCGGGTGGAGGACAGTACGACCGGCATCCCCTTCGCGGGAGATCTGCTGACATTGGCATACAAGAATGAAAATGAAGAAAATCCTCCCCCTGATTGGGAGTCAATTCTTGATTCTCAGAAGGCATTGGCATTTCCTGCATCTGACTCCAGGGGATTGGTAACCCTTGCGCTCTACCAGAGCCTGGGTGGTGAATTGATCGATGAAACCGGTTCCTATTTGCTCTCGAGTGATCTTATGCTGGAGGTGCTCTCTTATTACCAGCTGGCTCAAGCAGCTGGTGTGATGCCTTATTGGTTAACCCAATTTGAGACCGATCAGCAAGCCTGGCAATCCTACCAGGATCGCCAATCAACCATGGCATTATCCTTGAGTTCAATTATCCTGGGATCGGATTCAGCGAATACTTCCCTGGCAGCTATCCCAACCAAGGAAGGCAAAGCCTTCAGCTATGCCGATGGATGGGTCTGGTGTGTGATCCCATCGTCTCTGGAAAATGAAACTGTGGCATTGGAATTGGCTGATTTCCTGACTGAAGAATCATATCTCTCTGCCTGGGGGATTGAGGCAGGTTACCTGCCTGTTCATCCATCCTCTCTGGAAAGCTGGTCGGAAATGCCATATTATTCAACTCTGCAGCAGCTGCTGCCATCAGCTGTATTGATTCCCGGCAATGATTTGATTGCGGAATTCGGTCCTGAGATAAGGAATACGGTCATTTCGGTGTTAAAAGATCAAGTTGAACCCGAAGCTGCCCTGGCAGCTCTGCTGGAAGAAATCACGGCTCCCTGACGTTCTATTTTCCGGTTGCTGTAAATTTGGAGATAACCAGTAAGCTTCCTTTTCAAATTGTATTCAGCATGTTATAATCACCAGCCGTGTTTGATTTACAACGTATTGAATTGTGATTTAAGAAGAAGGATTTTAAGATGGTTGATTTGATCAAGGCGCTCGAAACGCCCAAGAACTCCGATGTACCCGAGATTCGTACAGGGGATACTGTAACCGTTTTTGTTCGCATTAAAGAAGGCGATAATGAACGTATTCAGCAATTTAAAGGGATAATTATCCGCATGCATGGCACTGGCAATAGTGAAAGCTTCACAGTCAGACGAGTTGCCAGTAATGGTATCGGTGTGGAAAGAACTTTTCTGACCCGTTCCCCGATTGTGGAGAAAGTAACTGTGCAGAGCCATGGTCACACCCGACGTTCACGGCTCTATTTCCTGCGGGAACGCAGCGGTAAAAAGGCTAAACTTCGCCAGAAATTTACCTCCTGATCGCCAAAATAACAAACATCCAGGGTGCAGTTATCATACTGCGCCCTTTTTGTTTTAATCGTTGAATTACACCAGAAAAATCTGAGTATAATGAATGCCATGAATAAGAGGATGTTTTATCTCCTGTTTATAGTCAGCATGCTTTTGAGTGCCTGTGGAGCCGGGGAAGAGCCCCCTCCACCGCCAACAGGGACTATTACATCTTTTAAATTCTTCCAGGATGGTTATTACCAGGTAATTGTTCCAGATTGGCAGGACTCCGAGGTTTTAGACGCGGATTCCATATTTACCGTTCAGCAGGATGGGCAGTTCATCATGGTTAACCGTTATCAAAATCTACCGGAAATATTTGCTGAACAATTCCTTAAATATATCGAGGATGATCAAAATGCCTACCTGGTCCAGGAAAAGCATCTGGGCGGAAAACCCTTTTTTGAATTCACAACCCGGGAAAATAATCAAACCATGCGCCTCCAGGCTGTTCTGGATTATTGCCAGGGGCAAACCTATGCATTGATCACTGGCGGGCGAGATACTGTTGAAAATACAGACCTGTTTCAGCAGGTTCTTACCTCCTCCTATTGCGCTGACCCGGTTCTTGTGCCGGAGCTTGATACGGGAAAAATAGGTTTAATGGTCAATCCCGCCCAGGATGATTTTTGGCAAGGTTATTATCCTGCCCTGAGATTGGCAAAAGCCAGCGGAGTCCAGGTCTTGCACAGTTATATGCTGTGGAGTCAGGTTGAAGATTCCCCTGGTGCGCGCTCCTGGGAATGGAATGATGCATTGATGGGTTACCGGTTTCATGAAGGATTTGAAGTATCCCTGGTGGTAAATCTCATTCACACCGGAGTGAGGGGTCCCATGCCAGGCGATTTACAGAACAGGGATTTTGATGATCCGGAATTCATCCAGCGCTTTACTGACTTTATTTTGGATGTGCTGGAGCGGTACCCTGTGCAATATTTAAGCATTGGAAATGAGGTCAATGACTATTTTGTTAAACACAGAGAGGAGATTCCTGCCTACAAGACATTTTTCCTGACTGTATATGATGCCATCAAAGTTCAATATCCTGATGTCATGGTTGCCATGACCTTTGCATACCATGATGCGGAAAGCCAGGATGCCCTGGACATTATCCAACAGCTGGATCTGGGAGATTTTTTGCCGGTTACATTCTATCTTTATGATCAGGGTTTTCAATTTTCTCGTGATCCCGTTGAATTGGAGCTTTACATCAACCGCATCTTGGATCTGGCAGGAGATAAACCGATAGCTTTTGCTGAAATCGGATGGAGTACAGCAGAAAGCCTTGGTGGAACCCAGGTGGATCAGGCCCAATTCCTTTCGGAAGCGTTCCGATTATTGGCTGATCACCGTGAGCAAATCGAGTTTTTATCCTGGTTTAGCCTGCATGACAGCAAACTGGAAAATTCACACGATGCGGCCTTTACTTTCCTGACCGATCGACCTGATCTGGCACGCGATGAGGATTTTATGGTAATGTTCGTCGATTTTTTGAATTATATGGGTTTGAGGGAAAATGATGGAACCCCCAAAGAAGCCTGGCTTGTTTTTCAACAGGAAGCAAGTCTTTATCTGCAAAACCTACCCTGAGGGGCTGTTATGACTCGAAAGAAGAAACACCAGGGTGCTATAGGAATTTTTGATTCGGGAGTTGGTGGATTATCGGTGTTAAGGGAAATCCGGAATCAATACCCCGGAGAAGACCTGATTTATGTCGCTGACCAGATCCATGTTCCTTATGGAACCCGCGCCCGCCAACAGGTCCTGGAATTTTCCGGAGGCATAATCCGGTTTTTGATCCGGGAGGGTGTTAAAATCATTGTTCTGGCATGTAATACTGCCTCTGCAGTTGCCCTGGCTCATCTGAGGAAAAAATACCCCGATCTGCCATTTGTGGGGATGGAACCGGCAGTGAAACCTGCTGCTGAAGCAACCAGCACAGGAGTGGTAGGAGTGCTGGCGACACCAGCTACATTCCAGGGGGATCTATATGCCTCAACTGTGGAAAAGTTTGCCCGGGGCGTAAAGGTGCTTCAGGATACCTGTCCCGGATTGGTAGATCAGATAGAATCCGGAAAGGTCGATCATCCCCGGACTCGGGAAATTCTCCAAAAAGCCCTTGATCCTATGCTGAAACAGAATGTGGATAAAGTTGTTATGGGTTGTACTCACTATCCTTTTGTGATTCCGATCATCGAGGAAATTGTTGGGGACCAAGTCCGTGTGATTGATCCTGCCCCGGCAGTTGCCCGGCAAACAGGAAGGCTTCTGGAGTCCTTTAACCTTGAGGCCAATGGGGAAAATGGATCGGTAGTATTTTACAGCACTGGTGATCCAGCTAAGTTGGCAGAAAATATATCCGATTTGATTGGGATAAAAACTCTAGTGGGGGAATTGCGGTGGGTAAACGGGGAGCTGGATAGAAAACTTTAGGTTAACCTTTTTTTCTCAAACTGATAAATAAAACTGTTAATAAAGTCCCGCCGGAGATGATCACTGCCAGGATCACAATGGTGGGATTTTTTACACTTGTCCGAAAACGTGGTTCAGTTAGGGGATTATCTGTGGGGGATGGGGTGGAAGGTATGAACTTCACTGCAGTACCCTGGGCGAAGGCAGGGGATGGAGTATGAGAAAACCTGGGCGGCAAAGTGGCGCTGGGCTCTCCGATCGGAGTATTGGTGGGAGTATAGGAAGGCCTGATAATGATCTCGTCTCCCAGACTAAGGATTGCGTCAGGTTCCAGATCGTTTAGCTCACGGAGCTCTTCCAGGGGAACATTATAAACAGCAGCGATGGTCCACAAGGTTTGGCCGCCAGCAACAATATGTTTCACTGTGCCATTTGACATGGGGGTGGATACCACAACGGGAACTTCTGTTGGATATGCTCCCGCCGGGGTTTTCGTGTTTTTTACAGTAGCCACGGAATGCCCCTGGGCCTGGATCGTGCTCACGACCACCAGAGCGGAAAAAACAGTTAATCCTATCAAGGAGATCCGTAACAGCAGTTTGTTCATAAGGATTTGAAAAATTTTATATCAGCCCTGCCAGATCAAACATCCTGGTCAAGGCTGGTTTTATTAGAGTTCACGCTTTAAGCTTTCAATCACAGCAACTGGTGTAGGATCTACTCCATATGCCATTGCCAGGAAATAAGCGGTGTAATCGCCAAATTGGATCATAGTCCACATTTGGGCCAGGCGGGATTCCCCGATTGCCTGGATCAGATCTGTGCTGATGCCCTCTACCATGAAGTTCTTTTTGGTCAGTTCAATGCGGCGTTGATTGCGAGGGTGGTTGCCGTCCGCCTGCAGGAAGAGAGCCATAGTTTTTACCAGAACAGATTCAGGGTTGATTACCCCGGCCAGTGTATTATGGTCGGCTTCTGGCAGATCTTCGTATTGTCCCCATGCTTTAGCTATTTCACTGATCTGGCCTTTCCAGCGCCGGGCAACCGGAGCCAACAAATCAGCCCCGAAAACACTCACCCAGCGATCTACTAACTGACCGGCCAAACGTTTGGCAGGGTTTTGGTGGTCAGGAATCTCAACGGAAAACAGTTCCCGCTGCTTTTTCATTTCCGCAACAGCGTCATTTAATTCTTCGGTAGGATCCATTATGAATCCCAGGCGAGTGAAAACGTTCAGAAGCAAACAAAAGGAATACCCGACAGCTGCTCGGGGTTGTCCTTTATGCTGAAAAACCCACAAGTCGGTTCCATTTTCTTTTGCCAGCTCGGAAATTTTTCCTCCGGTGGAGATTGCCAGCAGGCTGCAGCCCCTTTCCAGGGCAGCGCCCATTGCAGATAGTGTCTCCTCAGTGTTTCCTGAATGGGATGAAACGATCACCAGAGTTTCCGGTCCTTCTGCCCAGGCAGGTAAACCGTAATCCCTGTGAATATCAATTGAGATAGTTGATAGGGGAGCAATATAGGCTTTCAGTAAATCAGCGCCAATTGCTGATCCTCCCATACCGGCGACGATGACCTGCCTTACTTGACTGAAATCACCCAGCGGAAGACCTTCAGCTTCCTTCCAGGCAGTTAGCAATTGTTCTGGAAGACTGTTCATTTCTCCCAACATATTTTGACTGTCAAGTCTGAGAAAATCTTTATAATTATTCAGATCCATTCTAAACACCTTTTTTAGTTTTGGTTTTTTCGTCCTATGGATACGGATGCAGTATGCTCTGTGAGTATTACTTCTCGTCCTGGGTCCCCCGTATTAAATTATAGATATCCCGCCGGGACCAGCCGGATTCCACTGCCAGGCTTTTAGCGAGGCGGCTGGTGCTGCTCTGGCTGGTTTTGAGTCTTTTTTGAATTTCGTCTAGAAGCTGGCTTTCCGGCCAAACTCCCTCTGTCATCTTTCCTGAGATCACCAGGGTTATTTCCCCTTTGGGTTCTTTCCTGGAATAGTGATCGATCACCTCGCTGACTGAACCACGGATGATTTCCTCATGCAGCTTGGTGAGTTCGCGGGCAACGGTCATTTCCCGGTCACCAAGAACCAACCTTATGTCTGGTAAGGATTTGAGCAGCCGATGGGGAGTTTCCAGGAAAATCAATGTCCAGGGATGATCTTTTACCTGATCCAATGTTTTTTTGCCTGGCCTGGCTTTTACGGGGCAGGTATCCCAGGTAGAGAAATTGATCTGATGGTAAACCCGAAGCTGAAATTGCCGCAATAGGAGCGCTCGGTCCCGGAACGGGTATGACTTGATGTCCAGCTTCGAGAGCAGCTTTCAAGAGATAATATCCCGGATCGTTGATCCCTGGTGTGCCTGCATCCGATATCAAGGCAAGATCGTTTTCGAGCAAATGGTCCAGCAAGGTTTGGGTTTTCTTTTCTTTGTTGTGGTCGTGGTAGGAAGTCAGGGGTGTTTCGATCTGGTAATGTTTTAACAGAGTTCTGGATCTTCGAGTATCCTCTGCCCCGATTATGGGGACCTCTTTTAATATTCTCACAGCCCGGAAGCTTAGATCCTCTAGGTTGCCAATAGGAGTTGCAACCAGGTAAAGTATACTCATTCTGACCGCTCCTGCTGGGTGAGGTTAGTTTTAACGCTGCGTGATAATTTACGGCGTGGCAGCATAACCTGTCTTCCGCATCCCAGGCATTCAATCTTAATATCTGCACCCAGACGGATCACCTTCCAGCGGTCCTCCCCGCAAGGGTGTAATTTCCTTAATTTCAACACATCATCCAATTCCAGGTCCGGCAGCATGGGGGCATTATATCATTTGTGTTCAGTCTAAATCCAGCAGGGACAGTTTCGCTGGATTAAAATTCAACATATTTGATTATCGGTAATAATTGTGCTAGTATCAGACCACTCAGGTTGTTAGATAGCCTGATTTAAAGATTAATCAGAGATGATCAGGAAATATATTCACAGAAATAAGGAGATTATATGAATGACCCCCGTGTTGTGAATTTAGCCCGTACATTGGTTAATTATTCTGTCGAAGTGCGAGAAAACGACCTGGTAGGAATTATTGCCCAACCCCTGGCAACACCCCTGGTTCAAGAAGTCCTCCGCCAGGTTTTACGGGGGGGAGGGCATCCTTATTTGCTTCCTTATACTTTACCTTTACCCACTCTGGGTTACGATGGATTTGACCAGATCTTTTTTGAAGAAGCCAACGAGGATCAATTAAAACACGTGGATCGCTACTGGAAAATTCTCAACGAGGATTTTGATGTGCGGATTTTTATTCAGAGTCAGTTTAATACCAGGGGTCTTGAAAAAATTGATCCTGAGCGATTAAAAATTCGCAGGCAGGCTCACCTGGACATCTTCAACACATATTTTAAAAGAATGGATTCCGGATCACTGCGCAGGGTCAGCACGCTTTATCCTACCCAGGCCTATGCTGATGATGCCGGAATGAGTTTAAAGGAGTTTGAAGACTATGTTTACAGCGCAACCTTTAGCGATTGTGAGGACCCGGTAGGGGAATGGAAGCGCATCAGGGATGAACAACAAAGCCTGGTGGAATGGCTGAAGGGCAAGAAACATATCCAGGTAAAGGGTCCCAATGTTGATCTAACTCTGTCGGTTGAGGGACGACATTTTATCAATTCGGATGGTAAACAAAATATGCCCAGCGGTGAAATCTTTACTGGTCCTGTTGAGGACTCTGTTGAAGGTTGGGTTCGCTTTACTCATCCTGCAGTTCTTTCAGGGCGTGAAGTCGAGGGAGTGGAGCTCCAGTTTGAGAAGGGCAAGGTTATTAAAGCTTCAGCGAACACCAACCAGGATTTCTTAATGTCGATGCTGGATATGGATCAGGGTTCTCGTTACCTGGGAGAATTCGCCATCGGAACAAATAACAAGATCAATCGATTTATCAAAAAGATCCTCTATGATGAAAAAATCGGAGGCACCATTCACATGGCGCTGGGACAGGGCTACGGCATTACAGGCAGTAAGAATAAAAGTGCCATTCACTGGGATATGATTTGCGATATGCGAGATGGGGGACAAATCCTGGTTGATGGAGAACTGTTTTACGAATCGGGAGAATTTAAAATCTAGGTCTGATCCGATCCGGTACTCTGACTGCAGTAAGGTTTATTGTTACTGCCCTGTCAAATACACAGATATCCAGGGGATTTATATCGATATTGCCAACGATAGAGTTGGCATATCCTTTTGGTGGAAGGTTTTATTTATGACAATAAAATTCAGAATATCGGAAAAATTTCCTACCACACCTGAAACTCTTTTCGAGTCCTGGTTGAATTCTGAGTCCCATTCCAGTATGACTGGCGGCAAAGCTCAGGTATCAGACCAGGTAGGGGGTGTATTCACCGCCTGGGATGGATATATCAAGGGGAAAAACCTGGAACTGCAGCCGTCGATGCGGATTTTACAATCCTGGAGAACTACCGAATTCCAGGATACAGATCCGGATTCCCTGGTCGAAATCACCTTTATCCATGAGGGTGACGATACCCGGGTAACCATCCGTCATTCAGATTTACCTGAGCACGGCATGCAGTACCAGAAAGGCTGGGTAGATTCTTATTTCACTCCCATGAAAGAATATTATCGGGAAAAATAATTAGGAATCACCCACTAATTGAATTGAAAAAGGATCCCATTAGAACTGAACCCCAAAAGCAGTCCACGAATTAAAAAGCACCTCCTGGTGATGAATACAGGGGG
>PVMS01040664.1_pt1 | contig 12028 bp, 9 predicted proteins | sample 1853461 | NCBI WGS metagenome assembly PVMS01 (sample SAMN08582032, study PRJNA380276) | Marine sediment metagenome, whole genome shotgun sequencing project. | isolation source: ocean sediment barecode stripped | collected 2017
AGTGCAATATAATCTTCATTATATTGCATTAGTCATACAGGGAACCAATATCTCGAGATAATTCATTGTCCTGGGGAGATCGAACCTCGACCTTGGGCTTAAAAGCCTTAGTGTTAGTATGCACTAGTTAGCTGTTAATCTACCGGACAGAGGTGTTATTCCTGTTCATATACAGATTCTTGATGGAGTCTTACGGATGGGAGTTCAGCGGCTAAGGATCGGTCCAAACATTGTAAATGCCGCAGATTCCTTGGTCCGCTCCAGCGAGAGACTGTGTAAAAAGTCCATAATTTTTCAACTCGCTGGGACAGCGCCACACTTCACATGCTATTTCAGCGGAAAATTTGGGAATGGGCCACCAATTTTCAGCCTTTCAAGTGTTTTTCTCCCACCATTAATCTTTTCGCTGACTTTTTACACAGTCTGGCGACTTGTTAGACCGATCCTTAATGACCGCTCGATATAAGACGGCAAAGATTGTTGACTATTACTGACTAGGCAGCTCGATAAGAACTTTATCCTCGCCTATCTCTTCCTCGATAAGCGCATTGAGCTTATTGTTCATTTCAGCCAGTTGGTATCACTCTTATGGCCAGATTGGTGTGAATGCACCACCCTCGATCACAGAAACTGCAATCTTGGGATCGGCGCAGTCGCCGTACTGGTCGCAAGTGAGTGAACCGGTGATACCAGCGTGGTTTGAAGTCGCGTCCAGGCAGTCACGCATGGCCTGGCGTCCTACATGTAACACGCCACCATCGTCAACGCCGACTTTCTCGACGCAGGCTAGCGTCATGTTGGCAGCGTCATAGGCATGTGCGTGGAACACGGAGATGGGCGCCGAGCCAACTTTTTCTTCGTAAGCGGCCAGGAACTTGTCATACTCATCGCCCGAGAAACCGATATCTGGACCTGAGAAGAACATTCCTCCGGATTCACCACCAAAAGCCTCGACGATGTCATTTGACATACAACCGTCGGCTGCGGCTAGGACTGTATTCTCCAGGCCTTCAACCTGTTCGGCCTGCTTTGCGATCAGCGGGCACTCAGGGTTGAAGATCGGGAAGTAGAGAAATTCCGGCGGTCCGGCTGCCGAAACGGCGGTCAGAACGGGCAGCATATCTGTATCGCCCTTGCTGACGGCGGTGAATTCCACAACTTCGCCACCTAGTCCCTCAAAGGCGTCGCGGAAAGCATTTGCTAGACCTTCCGTGTAGGGATCACCGTCGTGGATCGCTGCTGCAGTTGTGAGACCCAGTTCGTCGTAGGCAAAGTTGGCAACTTCTGCACCCTGCACGAGGTCATTGTGTGCAGTGCGGTAGTAACCGGCGTTCCATGCCTGATCGGGGTCCGTGAGTGTAGGTGATGTGTTGGAGGGGGAAACCATGAAGTAACCGGCTTCCGAGATAACCTCTGACATGGGAACACCTGCGACTGAGCAGCTCGTTCCCACAACACCGAGGATGGTTGGATCGGAGACAATCTTCTGTCCCGCGGTCTGGCCACCTTCTGCGCTGCAGCCATCATCTTCTGCCTGAAGCTCCAGTGGATGTCCGAGGACATCGCCCTTGAAGTCCAAGGCGATCTCAACACCGTACTGGGAGTCCTGTCCGAGCTGGATATTCGGGCCGGAAATCACGAGTGCGGATGCGAGGCGAACGGGTTCGCCTTCAGCGTATGTAACACAACCGAGTGGATCATCACACTCGTATTCGACTGCGTTTCTTTTAGCTTCTTCGAAGGATGGCAAGGTTACGCTCACGCTGCGAATGGTTTCAAACCCATCTGCATCATCATTTATACGGAAATCGCCGCCATGAATTCGGTTGCCAAAGTTGGCATCGTCCAGATGAAAAACTGCCACTTTGAACTCGCCGCTGTCCGTCTTGATCACCCAGTCGGTTTCCTTGAATTTCCCATCCCCATAAGGTCCACCGGTAACAGCATCGTATTCAACTCGAAAATCGTCGATGCCTTCATCAAGGTACTCGAGTTCGATGACCACCTCTGAGGAGGGCGCACCACGGTACATGAATTCATCATCAACATCGACAATCATGTAATAATCCGCTATTTGACTCTCATCCGTAGACGGGAGCACTCGGCCATTGCCCGTACGCCAGGCTTCCTCACCATTCACAGCCACAAGTTCGATATCCGCATCGCCCCCGGCGTCCCAGATTACTATAACGCCATCTGAGGATTGGGGATTTGCTACTCCTACCGTTCTTGCGGAATATCCAGAGTCTACTTCAGACGAGGACTCTGTCTCTGTAGGATCAGGATCCGAATCAGATGAGGACTCTGTCTCTGTAGGATCAGGATCCGAAGAAGATTGCGTAGGCAAGGGCTCAGAGGTTGATGAACCAAAGTCGATCACCTGAGATAAAATCACCCCTACAATCCCGATCACGGCAACCACCCCGATGACCACGCCCCAGATCGGTATCTTTCGTTCCGACTCAACTTCCTCAAGTTGATCCTCAATGCCCGGATCAACGATCGTCGCGCTGAGCTCTTCTTCTTGCTGTGCAGCCTTGGTTGCCTCCATCAAACCAGTTGCTTGATCCAATTCCTCGTCATTCGGATCCGCTACCTCGATTTCCTTCAAGGTCGGATCTGCGGCTTCGAGGGCTACAAGTGCACCCCGAAGCGCAGTGACCAAGGCGTCCGCAGATGAATATCTGCTGTCGGGCGACTTTGCTAACACGGTGTCGATGACTTCCTGTGTCGATTCGGGGACATTGTCAACAAGGTCTGCAATAACGGGAATAGGATCATATACTTGTTTATGTACGATGCCGATGGGTGTCGGTGCATCATAGGGCACCTGGCCGGTGATCATCTCGAAGGCGACGACACCCAGAGAATATATGTCACTCTCTTTTGATAATTCCTCACCAGTGCCTTGCTCGGGTGACATATAAGCTGGTGTCCCGATCAGTGTGCCCGTCGCCGTGAATTTCTGACCGCCCATAATTCTGGCGATCCCAAAATCCGTCAGAAAGGCCTTATCATTCTTATCGAGAAGAATGTTAGATGGTTTTACATCCCTATGCAGCATATCTTTAGAATGGGCATAATCGAGCGCATCAGCAACGTCATTGATGATGGAGCCAATTTGCGCAATGGATAGACGTTCACCTTTCTTTTCGAGGGCATCAAGCCGCTTCTGGAGATTGGTTCCTTCGATGTATTCCATCACCATGAAGATGATTTCATCTTGAACATCGAAATCAAGCACCTGGACAATGTTCGGGTGACGCAGACTGGCCACGGCCTTTGCTTCCCGCTCGAATCGAGCCAGGAAGTCTCCAGCTTCGAGTAGATGGCCATGAATCACCTTGATGGCTACCTCGCGATCGAGTTTTGTATGAACCCCTTTATAAACCTCCGCCATACCCCCGCGGTCGATGCGATCGATGATGCGATATTTACCGAGTTCCTTGCCCGCTAAATTGGCCAATGGGTATCTCCTACCTAAATAGATTGATATGGGTGTGGAATTTTAACCAGTACAAATACCGACGAGGATTCAGACTTATTTAATATACACCAATACTTGACATCCATCTATCGCGGTTCTGCACGATTCTTATTTGACCTGTACCTCATTTTCTGTCCCTGACCCCAGAGTCTGGTTCGGCCTTCTTGCTGACAGTATTAAAATCGCCATATCAAATTTCAGAGAAATAGAAATTGGATATGCTATTGCTGCAATGTTCAATTATATCAAGTCGTGGTTAAGACGATTTTTAGATTGAAAATATTTCGTAGAAAAATCAGGGTTAGGTAAAAATTTAGAATCAAAAACAGAATATACAAATGCTTTCCATCGAGAATACAAAAACCCCACACATCATGCGGGATTTGGTCTGTGCGCCGTGCAGGGATCGAACCTGTGACCTTGGGCTTAAAAGCCCTTGTGTCACGCCGTTTTAGTTGGCGGTTAACCTTCCGAGCAGAGGTGTTATTCCTATTCGTATACAGATTCTTGATAGAATCTTACGATCAAGCTGGGGCTTTGAAGCGCAGCGGAATAGCGGTCGGGCATAGCGCTTTGTTAGGTTTTAGCCAGTTTCAATTCTCATTTGTCTTACCTTCATCTTCAAGTACACTCTGATCGATCTTTCTTCTTAGATCTTCTAAAAGATCATTCGATGTAATCTCTTGATGTTTTATTTCTTTTCTTGCCCAATTCATCAATCTCCAATATGTGATCAAATTCATCCTGCTTGAGCTTATGGCCAAAGTTGATCCGCATGAACAGTTTGCCAGTCCAATCGTTCCAAGCGGTCTGGCTGGTTGCCAATCATCTCGTTCGGCATCATATGACAGTGGTTTTCCCACATATGTCGTATTGCGAATAAACTCTGCAAAAGATTCATAACGTTTTCCACAACTCCTGCATTCTTTCGGGAATTGTCTGGAAATATATTTCCGCAATGTTTCTATAACATCATTCTCGTTCATTGATATCCTAAGCGAGACTTAACAAATGAAAATATGAAATTACTGCCCATATGTTATCTAAAAAGGGCAAAATGAGGAAATCGCTATAACAATTTCGAATAGAACCGTTATCAACAGATGGTTTAGCTGGGTTTGGCTTCAATCCTAAAGCGTGATCTTCCTCTCAATCACTGTCATATCAAATCTCAGGGATGAAGTACCTGGGGATTGTTATGTGGATACGCAATACGTTATTCGCTTTTCGAAGTCCCTCAATTTCTTTGGGGAGTAGTTTCCGATAACTGAAATAATCAGAAGCAGCTTGTTGTTACACTTCAAATTCTCGCAAGAAATCATTAGTCAAGTCCATTCTCGTTGATTCAGCCTCAGCCTGACTTTTGCGATTGAGCCAGAATGAATTAAACTTGAAGGTGACGAAAGAACGGTAGGAATATGGATAAGGGATTTCTATATTACGCTGGATATGCTGCGGGGATATTTTATCTTCTTGGAGACTTCGTCGGTGGCATAATCACGCCTAATTACAACTATTTTCGGAATGCAGTAAGCGAGTTGATCCAGTCTGGAGCGGAAAACAGGTTAATTCTCAGTTCATTCCTATTTCTTCATGCTATCATGATCATCCTATTCTCTATTGGCATTATGGCCAATCACCCATTTAAACAATCAAAATCCATATTCATCGGTGGCAGTCTCTTATTGATTGTAGGCCTCAGCCATGCGTTATCAAGCAGTATCTTCCCTATGGATCCCGTTGGAGTAGAGAGCACTATTCCGGGGGTAATGCATTTGATCCTGGTTGGGCTCACAGTGATCATGATTTTCATTCTTATGCCGTTACTAGGGCTGGGTTTTAACAAATTGTACGGCTGGAATTATTTCGTCTACTTCACGTTCGCATGCTTGGCACTCATTGTAATTTCGGGGGTTTCGTCTCCGATCGTGATCGGAAGAGGTATTGAATTCATGGGCCTCACAGAAAGGATCACTGGTTATACATTTTATATATGGTTATTTGTCTTAGCGTACCTGTTGATACATGAACGGAGCTTGAACGTGTCCGCGACCTCACTTGGGTAGTGGTATTTGTGATTCCTGGGCGTGATTTCGTTCGTAATCGGAGGCTCGATCCTGGGAGTGTTAGGTTATTCCTGATATCGGAAACTAGCGGATTAATTATCACATTATTGCTATTAATGACATCAAGAGGCTGTTAGTTTGCAGAATAAACAAATCATAATTTATATGCGGAAGAAAATGGAAGTATATGGCTCAACATCTGCAGCTTCAAGAAAATGAAATTTTATCAATAACAAAACAATATAATCTGAAACAAATTGGCTATGAGCCAATTGAAGAAGGGAAAGGGAATACGAGCTATTTGGTGCAAACTGCTCAGAGACAATATATTCTCACAATATTCGAGATTGAAAATAACCGTGTAGTCAAATTGTGCAAATTGTTGAACATGTTGGAAGAACTTAAATTCCCGACCACGCGCGTAGAAAAAATGGCGAATGGAGAAGAAATTACAGGGATTCAGGGAAAGTCGGCGATATTGAAGCCATTTATTGCCGGACAGGAAGTGAAAGATATGGACGATGACATGCTTGGTCAAGTGGGAGCAACAATGGCAAGATTACACCAATTGCCAAAACCCGATTATCTGCCGGATCAACATGCATACGGTTTAGAATTTATTCACCGAGTCATAGATCAAGATATCAATTTCGAGTACAAAGAATGGTTGCTAAAAAGATATGAAGATCTTCAGAGAACCATGCCTTCTGGATTACCGCGAGGGATGATTCATGGAGATGTGTTTTCCGACAATGTCTTATTTGATGGGAAGAAGTTCAAAGCCCTAATTGATTTTGAAGAAGCCTGCAATTATTACAAAGTATTCGACTTGGGAATGGCAGTTGTGGGATTGTGTACAGAGAAGAGGAAAATTCGATTGCCGAAAGTTCAGTCATTGATATATGGGTATCAAAAGATCAGAAAGTTAGAGAGAGTCGAACAAAGAGCTTTGAGGTTGTTTGTTGAATACGCAGCTAGTGCGACATCCGCATGGCGGTTTTGGAAATACAATATTGAGACATCAATAGCTGAGAAATCGGAAAGCTATAAAGAAATGGTCGATATAGCAAAAGCTGCCGATGCCATATCAAACGAAGAGTTCATGGTTTCTGTTTTTCCGTGAAAATTAAAAGCAATCTAACTAGCCGTGCACTGGACAGGTGCGATTCGTTGCCATTCTCGAGCTTTTCCTCCTCCCAAGCATTGTTCACGCCCACCCACCTGTTTTTTTACACGGATTTTAGTTCCGAGTAAAGCCAAATCCTCCATTAAAGCTCGAGAACACAGATCACACGGCTAGGAGCCTTGTGGTCTCCACTTAAATCCAAACGAAATTTCTCTCAAACCACAAACCTCACGGACATGTCCGTTAGTCGAGGGGAGACACAATTCGCGAAATTAAAAGAGCCCGTTTCATTTGAGATAATAACATGCCTAACGGATGAGCTCAGCGGCGCGCTCCGACAGCGTCCGCTGCAGCGGGTGTTAGGTCCCAAGGCTCTCTCAACCCTTACAAACTTGCATCTCCTGAGTATATTTCTACATCAATCGGTGTCCACTCAAAATTGTTGCATGTGCCCGCCGAGCATGCAGTAACTCCAACTATCATATTCATTTCTGCCCTTAGCTCTATGTAATCACCTGCTTTTGACAAGGGTGATTGAATCATTATTTCACCTTGTCGCGAAATTTCAATATTCATAAAGATATTAAAAGGTATGGTAATTTCCGATGCTTGAATTCCATAATTCTTTAAATTGCTGACCAAGTTGTCCAAGCAATTGGGGTGTGCTTCTATAACCCCATAACTCTTTACAAACATTTCCTGACTGCATGGTGCATACAACATAATATGCTTACCAACTTGATCAGCAACAATGGTAAACATCGGATTGCTTCGGTTTGAATAAAGAGTGTCGCCTTTCGATAAGAAAATTTTGCCGTTGTAATCGGTTGTATGCCCAGAAGACAAATGCTCTTCTATTTCGTCTTTTGCAAAACAAAACATATCCGATACTTGTTCACCTTCAACATCAATGATTCGGATTTTCTGCCCTTGTTTGATAGTGAAGGCAGTGCCTGATTTAGGATCAATATGAAACCGTTTTATTGGAACAGAAGAGCTATTTATTACCATTTCATTCCATTCTCTATTATTAGGTGGGCCTAACGCCGCCGGTGAGAAGCGGCCTAAATTATTTCCAAATTTGCACGGCCTTTACGTAAAACCGCTATCTTCAAGCCGTCTGCTCCAGTGGTTTTGTTATGCGGCATGATGTTTCTAACGAACCGCCCGGTTCATCCCACCGTCAGACAGTAAACTTTGTCCGTTGATATACCTTGCGCCTTCAGAGGCAAGGAATACACAGACCTGGCCAATTTCTTCGAAGGTGGCAGTACGTTGTGCAGGGATAGATTTTCGTGCGAACTCGGACAAGTTCACGTTCTCACAAAAACCTGGCAGGAGATTGTTCATGCGAATGTTATACCTGCCGTAGCGATCTCCGTACAACTTTGAAAAACTATGCAGAGCAGCACGCAGCATACTCATGGGGTAGGGTGCTCTAGGTTCAATTGCGTTCATCGAGGAAATGTTCACGAATGCACCGCCACTTTGATCAATCATGATTGGGGTGACAATCCGGGCGAGTTTGACTACGTTGAGCACATACATATCGAGGCTTTCATGCCATAACTCATCGGATAGCTCGAGCAAGGGTCCGTCAAAATCTGGATCAAATCCAACGGTCTTGATCGCCACTGGAACTGTGCCACCATGACCCATATTACTAACGACGACATCGATACGCCCGTATTTGCTCATGGTGTCGTTAACCAGTGTTTGCAAATCATCAACCTCCAGAACAGAACCAGCTCGACCTATACCACCAAGTTCTTCAGCCAGTTCGATACTGCGGTTTGAGGGTGACATTAATGACACCTTGTAGCCCGCCTTTGCCATTTCGCGCGCACAACCTGCACCAATACCCTGACCTGTGCCTGTCATGACGGCAACTTTATAATCGGACATGTTTAACTCCTCTTTTATATTTAAGGTGAATACATAAAATGTCTAGAAGCATGCGGGCTTGAAGTCGTGTTTTTGGAAGCAAACGAACAATATCCCGATTCTACATTCATTGAAGATGTCGCATTGCTAACCACTCATTGTGCAATTATATCGAATCATAACGCACGATCGCGAAAGGGCGAAATTGTTGAAATCGAAAATGTTTTGAACAATTATTTTATAAATATTGAAGAAGTCAAAGAACCAGGAACTGTTGAAGGGGGAGACATAATGATGGTTGGGTCTCATTTTTATATTGGGCTATCTGGTCGAACTAATCTAAATGGCACTGAACAGGTCATTTCTATTCTCGAAAAATACGGAATGAGTGGAGCAATAATAGAGCTAGAAAAAGCACTACATTTGAAAACGGGGCTAGCATATTTGGAAGAAAACAATTTAATGGCAAGTGGTGAGTTTCTAGAAAAAGAAGAATTTCAGAAGTTCAACATATTATCGATAGATGATGATGAGAGCTATGCAGCAAATTGTATTTGGGTAAATGGCAAAGTATTGATACCAAAAGGGTATCCAAAAGCAAACCATACAATCAAAAGTGCAGGGTACTCAACATTAGAAGTTGATGTATCTGAATTTCGAAAGCTAGATGGCGGCCCAAGTTGCCTTTCGCTAAGATTTTAAGTCTGGAATTCTGTGAAAATATATTGACGAAATAATCATAGATGGATATCGAATGTATAAACAACGAATTCTCATCATGGGCGCCGCAGGGCGTGATTTGAACAATTTCAGCACTTATTTCCGGGATAATGATTCCTACGAGGTCACTGCGTTTACGGCGACTCAAAACCCCGATGGGGAGTTAATGGAGATGGCGAAGGCAAATCTGTGTGTTAGTTACCATTATTTCCTGGACGACGATATGATAGATCCCTTCTTTGCCCTCCTTCGTAAGAGGTCCAATCGACCCTTCGTCTTGGCTTAAGATCTGATGGTAATTAATGTCACACCCGAGCAAGTCGTCACACGAATGGCGCAAACCAGCCTGCTTCATTGGCCTCCCCCGGTCCCTTTGGAAAAACAGAACTGGGAGCTGGGGTCACGAAGTAATGCCGCCATCCCGGCATGGCTCGCGAAGACGAAAGTTCTGGATCAAGCACAGAATAATCCGTAATCCGATGTCGTTTAGATAATCGCCGCCTATGTAAGTACTGGATGAAACACGGGCTTTAAGGAGTTCAATTGCTATGAAGGTAAATCTTCTTTATGGGAGAACGGGAAAAGTTATTGAGCTTCCAGATGAGCTCACAACCGTCGTTAAGGCCGGCGACGTCAAGCCGGTGGCCAATGAAAGAGACGCTGTTCGAGATGCTTTGAGATCTCCAGTTGGACGCCCAGCATTAAAAGAGCTCGTCAAGATATCAGATGAGGTAGCAATTGTTTTCAGCGACATTACCAGGCCTATGCCGTACAACAACATTTTACCCCCTCTTCTCGAAGAGCTCGACCATGTTCCTGACAACCAAATCGTATTCATCAATGCAACCGGCACCCATCGTTCGAATACGAAGGATGAACTCGTGGAAATCTTGGGGGATGGAATTGTCGGACGTTTTACTATTGTTCAACATGATTGCCGAGCAGAAAACGATCTAGTCTGCGCCGGCAACTCCTCTCGCGGGCACGAAATTTGGATCAATCGTCGATACATGCAGAGTTCAGTGAGAATCCTCACGGGTTTCATCGAGCCCCACCTTTTTGCAGGATTTAGCGGCGGACCCAAGGCGGTCCTTCCCGGCATTGCCGGAGAACGGACGATCTACGCGAATCACAGCGCGGAAATGATCGGCCACCCCGGCTCTGGCTTTGCGCGCACGACCGGAAACCCGATATGGGAAGAAATGCTCGAGGCGGCCCTCTTGACCGAGCCGACGTTTATGCTAATCGTTGCCCAGACAGCCGACAGAAAACTCACTGGTGTATTTGCGGGCGAAGTTGAACAGGCGTATGCCGCTGGGGTGGAATTTGTAAGACAGAGCTCTTTGGTGCCAGTCCCGCACCGGTACGACATTGTGATCAGTACGGCAGGGGGTTATCCGATGGACATCAGTATGTATCAGTCTGTTAAAGGCATGGCTGCGACCAAGAATATCGTCAAGCATGGCGGGGCAGTCATTTTGGCCTGCGAGTGCGAGGAAGGCCTGCCAGGTTACGGAGAGTATAGAGACATCGTTCGTCTAGCAGATTCACCCGAAGATATATTGAAGATAATTCACAAACCGGACTTCATTATGCAGGATCAGTGGGATGTTCAGATCCAAGCCCAACTGTGTAAAAAAGTGATTTTTTTCATCCATTCAGATGGATTATCGGATTCGGAAATTGGGCATGCATTAGGACGACCGTGCCACGATATTGAGGACACTGTCGAGGAGCTGCTCTCACACTTCGGTTCCGATGCCCGCATCGCCGTTCTTCCGGCAGGGCCATTGGTGGTGCCATATCTACCGGGCGAATAAGACCTTACGTGCCCCAGACATATCTGCCTATATGAACACGAGCCCACAACGAAAGTCTCATGTGAGCGCCCAAGACCAACATGATGCGTGTGTTCGTGGGCGGCTTTAATAAAGCGATACCCTTTTGGAAATTGATGTATATAGAGATGAATCACCCTCGATTTTTAGGGAGGTTTTTAGGAACGTTCATATTGGTGTATCATGAGTGCAATCAATTTTCCAAGGAGGAATTTTCATGGCTGCCAAGAACAACGATGTGAACATCCCGGGTCCGAAGGCGCGAAAATACCTTGAGCGCGATCGAAAGGTCATTTCCCCCTCTTACACGCGCGTCTATCCTTTTGTGATGGATCATGGCAAAGGGTCCGAGGCCTGGGATGTTGACGGCAATCGTTATATCGATTTTGCTGCGGGCATTGCTGTGACATCGACAGGTCACTCCCATCCGGCGGTAACAAAAGCAATCAAAGACCAGGCAGAGAAGTTCCTGCATATTAGCGGAACGGACTTTTATTACCCTCAACAGATAGAGCTGGCCGAGAAGCTGGCTGAAATTGCTCCAATGCGCGGAGCAAAAGGAGTATTTTTCACGAATTCTGGGGCGGAAAGCGTTGAGGCTGCTCTAAAATTAGCACTGAATCAAACACAGCGGCCGCATTTCATTGCCTTCTATGGGGCTTTCCATGGCAGGACATCGGGGGCATTGTCATTTACGGCTAGTAAACCGGTGCAAAGGGAAGGTTTTTCCCCGTTTTTATCCAACGTAACTCATGTTCCTTTTTCAAATCCATTCCGATGTCCTCATCATCGTGCAGAGTCGGAATGTAAGAACGATTGCATTTGTGTGACGTATATTGAAGAAACCGTCTTTGGGAAGAAGATTTCTCCTCAAGAGGTGGCCGCCACCATTGTTGAACCAATCCAA
>PVMS01050140.1_pt1 | contig 12025 bp, 10 predicted proteins | sample 1853461 | NCBI WGS metagenome assembly PVMS01 (sample SAMN08582032, study PRJNA380276) | Marine sediment metagenome, whole genome shotgun sequencing project. | isolation source: ocean sediment barecode stripped | collected 2017
AGGCGGATGTTGTCACGGTGCGAGAGCTATTGACCCGGTTTGCCCACAGCAACACGAGGATGAGGGCGAAGGCGGACAAAGCCATGTATGGGATCGTCACGAACCCGAATTCTTTGATGTACGGTGCGGAACACGGTGGGCCGACTGCGGCGCACGCGCCGGAATCAAGGCTCGGGAAGGCCTGCATCAGGCGATGCCAGATCGCCACGCCGAGTCCGATCACGGCCAGCACTGCTGCATAGAGCCTGATACCGTTGTCCTTCCGCCAGGCCGCTATGGGCAGCATGATCGCGATCGGGTACATGGCGATTCGTTGATACCAGCACAGCTTGCATGGGATGAGACGTACGATCTCGGACAGGTACAGACTGCCGACCATTGCCGCTATCGCGACTCCACCTGCGAGCCACAGCGCGACACCCCGAAGAAATTCGAACGGACTCTCGCGTCTGTTGCGTCCCACGACGCCGATGGCGATCAGCCCGATCGTCATCACGTTTGCAGCGATCGCCCCCAAGGCGAAGAAGAGCTTCATGGTTTCGAAAGACATCTGGCTCCTACTCGGCTAAGCCCTTAGAAGCTACCAGTGGCTCGGACATATCCGGCAACCGTCCCTACCCTTCGTTACATGAACGGACCGCTCTTCTTCGCCGTGATGATAGTGCTCGTCCTCGCATTTGGCGTTGCGATGTTTTGGCAGGAGTCTCGTCGGATGCAGCACGCTGAGGCGATCTATGGGGTAGAGGATTCGATCGATTTCATATGGGACGGCCTCGGGGAGGACAAGCTCGGCCTCAAGAAGTCTGACGTTCGCCGCATCCTGGAGTGGGAGATGTATTACCTCCAACAGCCGAACCTCTGGAAGGAGGAGGGGCCACCGATCGTCGGAGGTGAGGCAGCAGCCCGATACACCCAGGAACAAGCTTTCGACGCGGGGTTCTCGTACGAACCCGGGCAGATCTTCGGTGTCATGGACCTCCAGGCTGCCTACCTGGAAGCGATCGGTGCGGTCGGAGAGATCGCCGAGCCTCCGGAGTGACCTGATACCAGGCGACTACCAGGGACGTGTCAATACAATGCCGTTCCGAATGCTGGTGGCCCAACATTCCGCACGGAGGCAAGCGAGATGGCAACCCAAAGGATCTTGATCGCGATCGTCGCGACTGTTGCCGTGCTCGGCGCTGCGTGCACGGGTGGTGCGTCAGATCCGACGACGGCCACTTCCTCGACCACGACCATCCCTGCCGGAATCCCAGACCTCGAATTCGGCAAGGGCGAGGTTCCATTCACCGTTCCTGCCGGGTTCCCTGTCCCTGGCTCAGCCGTCATCGGGACGACCATGATCGATGGTGGCAACGGTCGAACCGAGATGATCATCAACTTCCCTGCGTCCGTGGCAGACGTCGTCACATTCTACGAGACGAACCTTCCGGTGCTTGGATTCGCAGTCACGGATTCCAGGGGCACTGAGTCCGAGTGGGACATCAGGGTCTCCAAGGACGGTGTGACGGGAACGATCCATTTGACCTTCGGTGGTACGGGCCTTTCGTCTGGCACGTTCACTTTCGACCACTCCTAGCCGGCGCGGAACGCGTCGCTTTGGATCAGTAAGGACGGGTCACTGCACCCTGCGGCCTACTTCGCCACGACCGTGATGATCACGATCATGCCGTGCTGGTATCCCAGGGGTCCCCCTCATCGTTGTACGGCGGAGACGCTGCTATGGCCGGATCCGAGGGATCAACCGATTCCTCCACAGCTGCGGCGGCTGCGCCTTCGCGCACCGTGTTCATCAGGAGGTACGTGCCGGGGACCTGGAGACGGATCCTGCCATCGAACGCTCCCTCGCCAGGTGCCGCGCTCAACGCTCCGACGAGTTGGAAACCGGGTTGTGCGCCATTGTCGAAATCGAACGCTTCAGGATCGAGCGTCGAAAAATACCACGGATCTCACATCGTCGTCCTCGAGGCGAACGACAGCGAGACTGTGATACTCGGATGAGGAACTGTTCACGAGTTCGATCGCGTCCCCCGCTGTAAATTCGGCTGGAAGTCCGCGGAACCCGAAGTCGAACGCTTCGATCTCGAAGGTCATCGGTCCTGCTTGAACCACCGCGCTCGTTGTTGGCATTGTTACAGCGGGTGCCTCGGTCGTGGGTGTTGGCGTCGCGTCGAGGGTCGTTGGAGGAGTATCAGCCACCCTCTTCTTTGTGGACTCTTCTTCAGTGTGGGCTTGTGGGCCAGCTGGGTCTGTGCGGTCGTGCTCCTCTGCCATGTTGCGTGGAGCAGCGTTGTGAGATCATCAGTTTCGCTTCTCAATAGATGCGGTTCAGGTGCCGGATTTGCGTTCCTGAGCCTCTGAGTTGCGGTATCGGTGGACATCAGCCTTCTCCTCCTTCCTCAGCAACACGCGGGGAGAAATGTTCACATCCGGCTACGGAGATTCACCAGGGTGGAACGTCCGCATAGAAGACGTTTCGGGTCGGGTCACGTGCTGATGCATCTCGAATCTCGCACAACGGTCATAGAGGGCGAGCGGGTTCGTTCCGGACAGAGGATCGCAGCCGATACGCGCACAGGGAATGCATCTGGTGGTTGGCTGCACATCCACTACGAGATCCGTGACGGCGAGGACTCCATCGACCCGGTGCCATGGCTCAGAGCAACAGGATCCACGTTCGTCGACCCGGCTGCGTCGGACCTCCATACAGGAACCGCTCGTGTCTACTCAGACTGCGAGAAGCGCGCGTAGGCCCTTCAACCCTTGATCAACCTCACGACATCCTCGGCCAGCTGTTTGTGCTTGAGCACGAAATAGTGGTCGGAGCCCGAATACCTGATGATCTCAGCAGAGATCGACTCGGCGTATGCAGCGAGATCGTCTGCCTTGATGAACTGGTCGCGCTCGCCGATGATGAATCTGCGCCGTGCCGGTGCGAGGTTCGTCGGGTCGGGCAGGGCCGGGGTCAGCGGGCTGCTCACCGGTGGGGCGATGCCGACAAAGGGCACCGTCGATCCCGTCTGTGCTTGCCAGCTCAGTGAGACCGCCGCGCCGAAGGACCATCCGGCCATGCCAGCCAGAGGAACATCGAGATGCGATGCGTAGGTCATGGCCGCATCGACATCGCGTAGCTCATCGTGGCCATCTCCGTGGACGCCGGTCGACCCACCTGCACCGCGAAAGTTGAACCGGAATACATCGAAGCCTTCAGAGACCGCGTGTTTTGCAATGGCTCCAAGAATCGGTGCGCGCATCGTGCCACCTTGTTGGGGATGAGGGTGGAAGAGCACGATGACGCCGTGGGCGTCAACAGCTCTGGTGTGGACCGCCTCGAGGAGCTCACCGTCTGAGGTTGAGAGAGAGGGGTTCGTCACAGAGTCGAGAACCATACCGCGGTCGCAGCGAGGATCACGAGGCCCGCTGCGAGCGATGCCAAGATGAGATAACGGGTTTGCACGACACAAGCGTATCGGGCCCCAGTCACTTGAGATGTCTGGTCTTCCCGAGATCTCGCAACAGGTCATACGGATAGATACCTGTTGTATGCCCATCGGGCGAGAACGTGAGATTGATGGCGTAAGCGCCCACGAAAGCGACGTTGAGGATCTTCACTGTTTCCAGATACGCCGGGGTAGGCGGTACCGCGGTGTTCCGACAGGTCGCGCATGGACAGACACTCCGAAGCCTTGCAGCGGACATGCGGTCGACTCGCCCGTCGTCCCATGTCACGACGAGTTCCACGCCGCCCTCAAGCTCAATAATCGTGGGTTCATGCACGGGTCGAGTCTACGTGGAGGCGCGTTCACGCCGCGTTCACCGGTCGCTACTCTGCGCTCTCCCAATAGACGGAGCCAGCCAATGGTTGACGGCCCTATCTACCTCGATGGTTTCACTCATCAACTCACAGACATCGACCCTGAGGAGACATCAGAGTGGCTCGAGGCATTGGATTCGGTCATCGCGACCGACGGCCCTCAGCGAGCCACGTATCTGATGTCGCGGCTGCTCGAGCGTGCACGCCAGGAGTCCGTCGCTGTGCCCGGTTCGATCTCGACACCGTACGTCAACACGATTCCACCCGAGGCGGACGTCGAGTACCCAGGCGACGAATACCTCGAGAAACGCATCAGGCGTTTCATCCGATGGAACGCGGCTGCCATGGTGATCCGCGCCAATCAGGCGGCAGACGGAATCGGGGGCCACCTATCAACGTTCGCGTCCTCAGCGACGCTCTACGAAGTGGGGTTCAACCACTTCTTCCGGGGCAAAGCCGACGGAACCCCGGGCGACCATGTGTACTTCCAAGGCCACGCGACGCCGGGTATCTACGCCAGGGCGTTCCTCGAGGGAAGGCTCGACGAGAGACTTCTTGACAGGTTCAGACGCGAGATCGGAGAACCAGGACTTTCGAGCTACCCGCACCCAAGGCTGATGCCCGATTTCTGGGAATATCCGACGGTGTCGATGGGACTCGGGCCGATCAACTCGATCTATCACGCCCAGTTCCTCAAGTACCTCTCCAACCGTGGCATCGATGACACGAGCGACACGCGCATCTGGTCCTTCCTCGGAGACGGCGAAACGGACGAACCGGAGACGCTCGGTTCGATCTCACTCGCGGGACGCGAGAAACTCGACAACCTCACGTGGGTCGTCAACTGCAATCTGCAACGTCTCGACGGTCCGGTGCGGGGCAACGGCAAGATCATCCAGGAACTCGAAGCCATGTTCCGTGGCGCCGGCTGGAACGTCATCAAGGTCATCTGGGGATCCGACTGGGATGATCTCATCGCAAGCGATGCAACCGGTGCGCTGGTTGCCAAGATGAACAAGACGGTCGACGGGGAGTATCAGAGGTTCAAGGCTGAGTCTGGTGCGTACGTGCGTGAGAACTTCTTTGGTCCAGATCCGGAACTTCAGAGACTTGTTGAGCACATGTCCGATGACGAGATCTGGGACCTGAGACGCGGCGGTCATGACCATAGAAAGATCTACTCCGCATACCTCTCTGCGACCCGTCTCGAGGGAGCCCCGACCGTCATACTCGCGAAGACGATCAAGGGCTGGACTCTCGGGCCAGGTGTTGCCGGCAAGAATGCGACCCATTCGATCAAGAAGTTGACCGGTGACCAGCTCGTGGACATGCGCAACAGGTTGCATCTCCACGATGAGATCTCCGATTCTGATCTCGACAGCGGCAAACCGCCGTACCTCAGGTTCGCCGAGGACTCACCCGAGTATGTCTACCTTCAGGAACGTCGCGTGATCCTCAACGGGCCCGTGCCCACACGAGGTCTCCGGACACGCGTGCCCCTCATGCTTCCCGACCACGCGCCGTTCTCCGAATTCGATGCCGGATCGGGAACCATCGAGGTTTCGACGACGGGAGCGTTTACGCGGCTGCTTCGCTCCCTCACCCGTGACCCGAATGTGGGACAGAGAATCGTTCCGATAATCCCTGATGAAGGTCGGACGTTCGGCATGGATGCTCTGTTCAAGGAGATCAAGATCTACGCATCGGAGGGTCAGCTGTATGTGCCGGTGGATCACGACATGATCCTGTCATACAAGGAAGCCATCGACGGTCAGATCCTTGAGCAGGGAATCACCGAGGCAGGCGCCACGGCGACTTGGATCGCTGCTGCGACGTCATACGTCACAAGAGGCGTTCCGATGATTCCTTTCTACATCTACTACTCGATGTTCGGGTTCCAGCGTGTTGGCGATGCGCTGTGGGGAGCTTCAGACGCCGGAGCGAGGGGTTTCCTCCTTGGTGCCACTGCTGGAAGATCCACCCTTCCGGGAGAAGGTCTCCAGCATCAGGATGGCCACAGCCATCTTCTTGCTTCGGTGATTCCTGCATGCAAGGCCTATGACCCTGCCTTTGCGTTCGAAATGGCAACCATCATCGAGCACGGTATCGACCGTATGTACGGCCAGGATGAAGACGTCTTCTATTACCTCACTCTGTACAACGAGAATTGTGTGCAGCCTCCAAAGCCGGAGGGCGTCGATGATGGGATCATCGATGGCATGTACCGATTCGCTGCCGCAGAAGGAGGGAAGCCCCTGGCCGCGACCATTCTCTTCTCCGGCCCAGCGCACCAAGCTGCCCGAGACGCCCAGCGCGAACTCTCCGAGCGATACGCCGTGGGGGCAGATCTGTGGAGCGTGACCTCATACAAGAATCTTCGTGAGGAGGCGCTCGAAGTCGAAAGGTGGAACAGGCTTCACCCCGGTCAGGAGCCACGTGTTTCGCTCCTGGCACAGCGACTCAAGACGTCAGATGGGCCGATCGTCGCCGTCACGGACTACATGCGAATCGTCTCTGACCAGATCGCCCCCTTTGCGCCGAGGCCTTTCACCTCTCTCGGCACGGACGGATACGGTCGAAGCGACACCAGAGAATCGCTGAAGGCATTCTTCGAGGTGCGGGCAGGAGACATCGTTGTTGCCGTCCTTGCGCTTCTCGCCCGAGGTGGATTGGTTCAGTCTTCTCTGGTGGTCGAAGCGATCGAACTCTATGGGATAGATCCAGAGCTGACGCCGCCATGGAAACGCTGAGCCAGCCAGTACCCTTGCATCGAGCCACGGTGTCTTGGTACGAGGCTCAGCACTATTCTTTGTCCATTGCCATCGACTGTCTGGAGCTGCCTCTTCTATGTACGACATCGCCATCATCGGTGGGGGACCGGGTGGATACGCTGCAGCCCTGTACGCCCACAACTTCGGGCTCACTGTGGCGCTCGTGGAGAAAGAACGGGTCGGGGGCACTTGTCTTCTCAAGGGATGTATCCCAGCAAAGGCATGGATACAGTCCGCCGAGGTCTACTCCACCGTCGCGGGGGCCGAAGAATTCGGTGTCATCACATCTGAGCCCGAATTCGCCTGGCCGAAGGCGCTCGAACGCAAACAGAAGGTCGTCGAGGGTCTCGTCGAGGGCCTTTCAGGTCTGTTGAAACAACGCGGTGTTGACATCATCGATGGCCATGGCCGCATCAGCGGTCCGGGTGAGGTCATCGCTACGTCAACTAATGGCGAAGAGACGAAGATCGCTGCGAAGAACATCATTCTCGCCACCGGTTCGCAGGCTGCATCCATTCCCGGGTACGACATAGACGGGACCAGCATTGTCACGTCGGACCACGCACTTGACTGGACAGAGCAACCCAAGCGGGTGGCGGTCATCGGCGCGGGAGCCATCGGCTGTGAGTTCGCGTCATTTCTCTCCAAGATCGGTACCGAGGTCCACCTCTTCGAGATGGAGGGTCAACTTGTTCCCGGCATGGAGCCCGAGGCGGCGAAGGTTCTTGCCAGGGAGTTCCGGAAGACCAAGATCACGACCCATCTCGGTGTCGGTGTCGGCCCGGCAAAGGTGGCTGACAATGTTGTCACGGTTCCCTACAAGGATGAGTTCGTCGAGGTCGACGTGGTTCTCGTTGCGGTGGGTCGTAGACCGGTGACCGACGACATTGGACTCGACTCCGTTGGTCTCGTTTCTGATCGGGGGTTCATCGTTGTCGATGCTGCGACGATGGAAACCTCTGCACCGAGGGTTTATGCCGTTGGAGACATCGTGAGCGGCACCCAGCAGCTGGCGCATGTCGCCTTTGCTGAAGCGATCGCTGCCGTGACCCATATCGCGACAGGAAAGACGGCGCCGGTCGACTACAACGCCATCCCGATCGTCGTGTACACCCACCCTGAGATCGCGTGGGTTGGCAGAACTGCTGCAGATGCCTCCGATGCCGGGTACGACGTGACTGCCACAGAGCACGGGATGCGTGGCGTGGGTAGGGCGATCATCAAGGGTGAGATCAGTGGCATCGTCAAGATCGTCTCCGAGAGCGACGGGCCGATACTCGGCGCGACCGTTGTCGGACCTGGCGCTGGTGAGATGATCCACGAACTCATGTATGCCGTTGGATGGGAAGCACTGCCATCTGAGGCTGCAGCGTTCATCCATGCACATCCAACGGTTTCTGAAGCGATCGGTGAAACCCTTTTGGCATCAGCAGGCCGGGGCCTGCACTAAGGAGCAAATCAATGTCGGTAACGATCACGATGCCACAACTCGGCGAGACGGTCACGGAGGGCACGATCCTCGCCTGGGTGAAACAGATCGGTGAATACGTTGCCGAGGACGACATCCTCGTCGAGATTTCGACGGATAAGGTCGACACCGAAATCCCCTCACCTGCCAACGGCGTTCTGACGGAGATTCTCGTTGCCGCTGGAACAACGATCGATGTGGGGACGCCGATAGCGGTGCTTTCGGATGACGACGATCCGGTCCTCCCTTCGTCCGAGACAGCAGAGGAACGAGGCGAGGACTCAGGTTTGGCCGGCGAACCCGAGGGCCAAATCATCCCAAGAACGGAATCTGAGTCCCGGGAGCGGCGCGGGATCATCTCGCCTGTGGTGAGGAAGCTCGCCGCCGAGCACGGAATCGACCTAGCCATGGTCCCAGGGACCGGTGACGGCGGAAGGATCACGCGAAGCGATGTCGAGACCTTCCTCTCCGTCCTCCCTTCAGGGGGGACAAGCGAGCTTGCGAGCCAGGAGGGAGCGCGAGCCAGCGAGCCCGGTACGACGGACGACGGGACTCAGGCACAGGTCTCTTCGACGCCTCCCGCGGCCCCCTCGGGTGACGTGCGCGAGATCGGGCATCTGCGAGCGCTGATCGCGAAGAACATGCGTAACGCCAGACAGGTGGCAGCCCACGTGTGGACGTCGGTCGAGGTTGACTACGAACGGGTTGAGTCTGCGCGGACAGCGAACAAGGATGCGTTCACGGAGGCCGAAGGCTTCTCGTTGACCTACCTTCCATTCATTGCAAGGGCAACCATGGAAGCGCTTTCGGCGTTCCCTGTTGTCAATTCGCAGTTCGATCTCGAAGTAGGCACCCACACATTCCACCGCCACGTGAACCTCGGACTCGCCATCGATCTCGACCAGAAGGGTCTGATCGTCGCGAACATCCCGGGCACGGACTCGATGACGCTTCGTGCCATCGCACGGTCGGTCAGGGCGACAGCCGTTGCGGCACACGACAACAAGCTCGGGCCGGACGATCTCCATGGATTCACGTTCTCGATCACGAACCCCGGCCCCTTCGGCTCGTTCATGTCTGCACCGATCATCCCACCACCGAACGCCGCGATCCTGTCGACGGAAACGATCAAGAAGCGGCCCGTGGTGGTCGAGTTGCCTGACGGATCTGACGGTATCGCCATCCACCACATCGGCTATCTCGGCCTGAGCTGGGACCACAGGGTCTTCGACGGGTCAACGGCTGCGCTGTTCCTTAACCGCATCAAGGAGAACCTCGAAACGTGGGACTGGGAGCAGGAACTCAGGTGAGCCATGTGGGAGTCTTTCGCTCCCGATGGCTCGGGCGCGTCGACTACAGCGAGGCCTGGGATCTCCAACGTGCCATCTGGGACGGTCGCGTCACCGGTCGCACACGCGATGACTATCTGTTGCTGCTCGAGCACCCCCACACCTACACGGTTGGTAGGAATGGAGATGGATCGAACCTGACTGTCAGCAAGGATCGCCTTGCCGACATCGGTGCCGACATCATCGAGGTAGATCGGGGTGGGGACATTACGTACCACGGACCTGGCCAGCTCGTCGGCTATCCGATCGTTGCAATCCCAAGAGTCGCGGGCGGCTTTGATGTCGTTGGGCATGTCAGACGTATTGAACAGGTTCTCATCGCAACGCTCGAGGACCTCGGCGTCGAGGCATGGACTGAGTCAGGATTCACCGGTGTGTGGACCCGGATGGGCAAAGTCGCTGCTATCGGTGTGCGGGTCTCTCGCGGTGTGTCGATGCACGGGTTCGCCATCAATGTCGACCCAGATATGGAGTATTTCTCCAACATCGTGCCTTGCGGTATCGCGGACAGACCCGTGACCTGCCTCACGGCATTGCTTGGGCGATCCGTATCGATCGAAGAAGTGGTCGAGACTCTGCTGCCCAATGTCGTGCCCCTGAGCTCGCGCACAGAGACGGAGACCCAGCTTGGCGCGTTCACCCGTGGAACCGCCAAGCGAACATTCGAGGTCGACCGGATGGTCGAAGCCGGAGTATTCAGCCCAAGATCGGCAGATGAAGCTCCGGTGATGATCCGTGGGCTGCTTGGGGGGGAGCCGGAGAAGCCCTCGTGGATGAAGGTCAGGGTCGACATGAGCGACCCGAAGTTCATGGAGCTCAAGAAACTGAATCGGGGTCTCGGTCTCAACACCGTGTGTGAAGAAGCCGGATGCCCCAACATCTACGAATGCTGGTCGTCAGGGACATCGACACTGATGCTCCTGGGTGACACCTGTACCAGGGCGTGCTCATTCTGTGACGTCAACACGGGAAAGCCCGGTGAGGTCGACGAGGACGAACCCGTACGCGCAGCGGCGGCAATTGCTCAGATGGGCCTCAACCATGCGGTGCTCACGTCGGTCAACCGTGATGATCTCGAGGACGGAGGCGCAACGATCTTCGCGCGCACGATCAACGAGATCCATGCCCTTCTTCCTGACTGTGACGTCGAGGTGCTCATCCCGGACTTCAAGGGAGAGACCGATTCTCTCGATATCGTCCTTGGCGCAAAGCCAGCGGTCCTCAATCACAACACCGAGACCGTTCTGCGGCTCCAGCGCGAGATCCGGACGGCCGCGAACTATGCACGATCGCTCGCGCTGCTCGGGAGGGCGAAGGCGGCGAACCCATCCGGAACCGTAAAATCTGGTCTCATCGTCGGCTTGGGTGAGACCGATGACGAGATCATCGGCGCGCTTGCGGATCTCAACGCGGTCGGTGTGGACCTAGTGACGATCGGCCAGTATCTGAGGCCGACTGCGAGGCATCGCAAGATCGATCGGTACGTGCATCCTGATATCTTCGATGGGTACAAGGCTTGTGGCGAGGAATTTGGTATCAGCCATGTCGAGTCTGGCCCGCTCGTGCGGTCGTCCTATCACGCCCGCGAGGCGCTCGAGGCCGCGCGATGAGCGAATCTGCAGCCCGTATTCGCTCCGCTCAACACCGGATGCAGGATTGGGGCGTTGACGCCCTCTGTCTCTCCGTCGGATCTGATCTCCCTTACCTGACGGGCTACAAGGCGATGCCACTTGAGAGGCTCACCATGTTCGTCCTCCCCGTCGAAGGTCAGGGAACGATAGTGGTCCCGAACCTTGAGACTCCGAGAGTCGAGACCGATGGGATGCCTTTCAGCGTCCGTGGCTGGGGGGAGACCGAGGACCCGATCGCCATCGTCGATGCGCATCTCGCAGGTGCAGGCAACGTGCTGATAGGTGATGAGACATGGTCCCGCTTCCTGGTCGACCTACAGGATGTTCGCCCATCTCGAACTTTCGGTAAGGCGGGCAAATTGATGACTGACCTCCGGATCCGAAAGTCAGGAGCTGAGATAGAAGCGCTTCGATCCGCTGCGGCAACCGTTGATGGCGTCGTTGGTCAGCTCGAGGATGTGCGGTTCTCAGGACGCACCGAGCGAGATGTTGCCAGAGAGGTGACAGAGAGGACCACCTCCGACGGCCCCGACACGATGGACTTCTGGATCGTTGCGTCGGGCCCGAACGGAGCATCCCCGCACCACGAGCCCGGCGATCGGGTGATCGAGGTCGGTGACGCAGTCGTTGTCGACTTCGGAGGTCACCAGGACGGATATGCGTCGGACACGACGCGGATGTTTGTGGTGGGGGAGGCCCCCACTGGATTCGACGAGGCATATGACGTACTCCACCGTGCCCAGGTCGCCGCGGTGGATTCCGTGCGTCCCGGCGTCACCGCCGAGTCGATCGACGCAGTGGCAAGGGAGATCATCACCGAGGCTGGCTACGGAGAACTCTTCATCCACCGAACCGGCCACGGGATCGGCATGGACACCCATGAACACCCGTACCTCGTTGACGGAAACGACCAGATCATTGACGATGGCATGGCGTTCTCAATCGGGCCGGGCATCTACAGCCCGGGTGAGTGGGGCATGCGCATCGAGGAC
>PVMS01081668.1_pt1 | contig 12022 bp, 10 predicted proteins | sample 1853461 | NCBI WGS metagenome assembly PVMS01 (sample SAMN08582032, study PRJNA380276) | Marine sediment metagenome, whole genome shotgun sequencing project. | isolation source: ocean sediment barecode stripped | collected 2017
CGCGCTCACACCGCCGGCGGACGTGCGGTTCAACACCAGTCGGTCGACGAGTTCGGGATGCCGGGCCGCGAGGTTGAGGGCGACCATCCCACCGAAGCTCGTTCCGACGACATGGCGCGTATTCCATCCATGTGCGCTGACCAGCGCAGCCGCGTCGTCCGCGTAGTCCGCCATCGTGTAGTCGATCGCCGGCTTGGCGGACCGACCCAGGCCGCGTTGGTCGTACGACAGCACGTTCAACGAGCGGTTCAGAGGTAGGCGATCGGGCCTCGTCCTGCGGAGATCGCCGCCGGTACCGCCGATGTAGAGCAACGCGGGCCCTGCCCCATGAAATTCGAAGTAGAGATCGAGTGCGTTGGCCCTCACGAACGGCACGGCGACCTCCTCGTGGCACCTCCGACGACAGCGCAGCATACGGTGGCGACCGGTCGTCTCGTATCGTCGGATGACGGCGTGACGATCATCGCCGTATCCGACGACGCGCGATCTATCGTTGCACGATGCTCGCAGCCCTCGGCGATCTCCTCGAGGACGTCATCGTCTCGCAGCGCGAATCGCTCAATCCCACCTCCGACACCGCCGCCATCATCGTTCGACGCCGTGGTGGCAGCGCATCCTGTGTGGCTGTCGTCGCCGCCCGACGAGGTTCTCCCACCCGCTTCATCGGACAGGTGGGCGACGACGACATCGGCCGTTCGCTGGTCGACGAAATCTCGAACGCTGGGGTCGACACCGGCCCGGTCCGTTTCTCCGGCACGACCGGCACGATCGTGGTCCTCGTCGACGAGCGCGGCGAGCGCACGATGTTCACCGACCGGCGCGCCTGTCTCGCTCTCGCCGACCCCGATCCGGCGTGGCTCGACGGCATCGACACACTGCACGTGCCCATCTACTCTCTCGCCGTACCGCCCATCTCAGAGACCGCCCAGACCGTGATCGCGTGGGCGCACGACCGTGGGATCGCTGTTTCGATCGACGTGTCGTCCGAGTCCGTCATCAGGTCGTACGGCCCCTCGAGGGTCGTCGAACTCCTGAGGCATCTCGCACCCGATGTGGTCTTGGCCAACGAGGTCGAGGGCCGCGTACTCTCCGTGACCTCCTCACTCGTCGGTGCGATCACCGTCGTCAAGCGGGGCTCGCGCAGTGCGTTGCTCCACGTGCCCGGATCGGTTGCCGTCGAGGTCCCCGCGACCCCGATCGGGTCGGTGACCGACACGACCGGTGCGGGCGACGCGTTCGCCGCGGGATTCCTCACATATACCTCGGCCACCGGACACGCGGCGACATCAGGATTCGAGTGGAGAGAAGATCCGGTCGCCGCATGCGGAGCGGGCCACGACGCGGCAGCGGCACTGATCGCATCGCGATAGGCGGCCGCGACGCGATCGATATCACCTCGCGCCGTCAGGTGCCGTACCGGTGCAGCCAGCCGAGGATGGCGGTGAGGGTGGCCGCCGGCTGTTCGGGGAGCAGAGCGTGGCCCGCGTTCGGAATGGTCACCAACCGGGCGCGGTCTCCGAGGCGCTGGACGATGTCGAGCGCGTTCGCCGCGATCGCGATCACATCGTCTGCCGGCTGCACGATGAAGACCGGCGCCTTGCCCGCCTCCCACCAGTGCGCGACATCGAGCGACTCGCCGGCCAGGCCCTGCGACAAGGCGACGAGCGGGTGCCACCCATCCACCCACGCCGACGCATCGTTGCCGTCCGCGAAGAACGCCCGATCGACCGCTGCGAGATGCGCCTCGGCGTCGAGGTCGAGGTCGAACACAGATCGCAGCGCTGCCGCGTCGTCGGGTTGCGGTGGCACCGCGCCGCCACACGCGAGGAGAATCACGCTCTCGACGAGTTCGGGGTGCTCGGTCGCCGTCATGCGGGCGACCCGATTGCCGAAGGCATGCCCGAGCACATGTGCGCTCGCGCCGTCGCCGCCGACCGCACGGATGACCGCCGCGACATCCGCCGCGAGGAGTGCCATCGTGAGGTTGTCGAGCGGCGCTGTCGTCGATCCGATCCCTCTCGGCTCGGGCATCACCGCCGTGTAACCCCTCGCGGCGAGCCCGGCGCCCAGGTCGTCGAAGTCGTCGGCACCGCGTCCGAGCGAAGGGAGCATCACGATCATCGGGCCGTCGCCGTGAATGCGAACGTCGATGATCCCGCCGTCGACCTCGACCGGTTGCGACCGTCGGTACCCGCGCTCGCCCTCCATCGATCGCACGACGAGCGCCAGGCCATCGAGTTCCGGCGTCACGGCCGACCCCGCCAGGTGCCGTCCGAGGAAACCGAGCGCATCTGCAATCCTGCCTGGCAGCGACGGCCCGATGTGGTTCGCCCCGCGCACGAGTCGGTACTCGTGTGGGACGGCTCGCTCGAGCATCAGCCGGTGGAGGAGCTCGGTTCCGCGATCGAGGTGGAGAGCATCCTCGTCCCCGACCTCGATGTAGATGCCGAGGCCGGACGCGACGATCTCGGCCGCCCGCTCGATCATCAGCGCCGATGGGCTGTTCGCCTCCCACGACACCGGGTCGGGAGGGCTGCCGTACCACTCCTCCAACAACTCCGAGGGACGATGCAGGACGTCGCGAACGCGCACCTCGCTCCAGTGGACGGCCTCCTCTATCGCGGGTTCGAGCGCGAGAGCCGCGCCGAATCGGTCAGGGTGCTTGAACGAAAGCCGCAGCGAGCCGAGGCCACCCATCGAGATGCCGCCGACGAACGTCAGGTTCGGATCGTCCGAGCAGCCGAACGACGGAGCGGCACGACCGAGCAGCTCATCGAGGATGAACGACTCCCAACTCGCGCCGCCGGGGAGGTCGAGGTAGCCGCTGCGCGCCGCCGAGGGGGTGATGACGCGCATCGGCGGCAGCGCACCCGACTTCCACGCGCTCTCGAAGACCGGCCGACAGGTCTCGAGGAATGTGGAGTCTCCGCTTCCGCCGTGCAGCCAGAGCAGGAGCGGGGCCTCGTCGGTCAGATCGTCGGGAGCGAGGATTGCAACCTCGACCGGCGAGGGGACGAGTGTCGTCTCGAGAGGTCTCGTCTCGAGCGAGGAAACGACCATCGGCCGAGTCTGGCAGGTCGGAATCTCGTGTGGGGTCGATGGCGCTCGGTGGTGATCTCGACCATCGGTCGCAGGAGCCCGAGCGATATCGTTCGACCATCGCTGCGCACCCCCCTTTCGCGACCGAGGAGAGATGGACATGACCGAACACTTCGATGTGCTGATCGTCGGCGCGGGAATCTCCGGCATCGGCGCGGCGTACCACCTCAAGGAGAACTGCCCCGGTCGAAGCTTCACCATCCTCGAGGGCAGGGACGACATCGGCGGCACCTGGGACGTCTTCCGGTACCCCGGAATCCGTTCCGACAGCGACATGCACACCCTCGGGTACAGCTTCAAGCCCTGGGTCGCCGAACAGGCGATCGCCAACGGTCCATCGATCATGGAGTACCTCCGCGAGACGGTGGCCGAGAACGGGATCGCCGACCACATCCGGTTCGGACACCTCGTCGAGCGCGCCGAGTGGTCGAGCGATGACGCACGCTGGACCGTCGAGGCGCGGCGAACCGGTTCGGTGGGAGGTTCCCTCGATGGTGACGGGGGCGACGGCGCCACGGTGACGATCACTTGCAACTACCTCTACATGTGCGCCGGCTACTACAGCTACAAGGGCGGCTATCTACCAGAGTTCGAGGGGCGCGAGCGGTTCGAGGGTGAGATCATCCACCCGCAGGAATGGCCCGAAGACCTCGACTACGAGGGCAAGCGCGTCGTCATCATCGGCTCTGGTGCGACGGCGATGACGATGGTGCCGGCGATGGCCGAGGTCGTCGAACACATCACGATGCTCCAGCGGTCACCGACCTATGTCGTCTCCCGCCCCGATGTCGACGCGATCGCCAACCGGCTACGCAAGTGGCTCCCCGACGAGATCGCTTACAAGATCACCCGAGTCAAGAACGTCACGCTCCAGCAACTCGGATACAAGAAGACGCGCGACGATCCCGAGAAGGTCAAGGAGTTGCTGCTCGGCGAGGTGCGCAAGGCACTCGGGCCCGACTTCGACGTCGACGCGCACTTCACGCCTTCGTACAACCCGTGGGATCAGCGGCTCTGCCTGATCCCCAACGGCGACCTCTTCGAAGCGATCAACTCCGGCAAAGCGTCGGTGGTCACCGACCGGATCAGCAATTTCACCGAGACGGGTATCGCACTCGAATCGGGCGAAACACTCGAGGCCGACATCATCATCACGGCGACCGGCCTGAAACTCGTCACCCTCGGCGAGGCCGAGTTCGTGGTCGACGGCGAGCCGGTCGATTTCTCGCGAACCTGGACCTACAAGGGGTTCGCCTACTCCGATGTGCCCAACCTCGCGTGCTCGTTCGGGTACGTGAACGCGTCCTGGACCTTGCGAGCCGACCTGATCGCCGAATACGTCTGTCGGCTGCTCAACCACATGGAAGAGGTCGGGGCGGTGCGGTGCACACCTCGGCTGCGCGGCTCCGATCACGACATGCCCGAGGGCGACTGGATCAAGGATTTCTCCTCGGGCTACATGCAGCGGGCGATGCCCATGTTCCCCAAGCAGGGCGATCGCGAGCCGTGGACGAATCCGCAGAGGTACTCGATCGACAAGAAGCGTTTCCTCAAGGCGCCGGTCGACGACGGCGTGATGCAGTTCACGTCGAGCACCGCGCCGATCCGTCAGCCGGGCGAGGACCTGACCGAAGCGGAGCCCGCCCTCGCCTGACCGAGGACGCCGGGCCCCGACGGCTGGACCGACCCCGACACAAGACCCACGGCGCGATGCCGGCCGTGAGTGAGGGTGGTCAGACCCAGCCTCGCCCGACCACGATCACGCCGGCGACGAACGTGCCGGCGTTGAACGCGATGTGTGCGAACCACGGTGCGATGACGCTGCCGCTGCGCACGCGCAGCCATCCGAACAGAAGACCGGCCGCACCGGTCGCGACGACGACTGCGGCGACGCTGCCCACCTGCCCGATCGCGCTCAACGACTCGGTGGCCTCGTTGCCGTCGAGGTCGCCGATCGTGGTCAGCACGTGCCACAGGCCGAAGACGCCGGCCGAGCCGACCACCGCCCACCGGACCGACAGGAGCTGGAGCAGGATGGCGAGCAGCACGGCCCGGAAGAGCAGCTCCTCGGTGAGCGCTGTGATCAGCGGAATGCGCAAGCCGACCTGATACACGATCTCGGACCCGGCGATGTCCGCGAACCGGTCGTCGTCGAGGAAGCTGCGCGAGAACGGCACGATCGCGATCAGGGCCACACCCGCTGCGATGATCGCTGCGGTGATCATCCCCAGACGAACGCCGGCGCCCAGCGATCGCGACGAGAGTGCGAGATCATCGGCGGAGTAACCGCGCGAGAAGGCGATCGCGACCGCTCCCCCGGCGGCGACGACCTGCAGCAACGCCGATGCCCAGCCGTCGAGCACGACGACCGTGAGCACGTTCACCGCGACGAGCAGCGCGAGCATCCCGATGAGATCGAGGCGCGGCCGCTCCACCATCGGCGCGGACCCTACCGGTGCCGACGCGGTCAGCGCGGGCCTTGGCCGTCGTCGGCCTTGATGACCGTTCCCGTCACGACCTCGTTCTCGAACGACGTGAGGTAGAGCAGCGTCTGGTCGAGCTGTTCGGGCAACCCGAGTCGCTTGCGCGGGAGGTTCGCCCTGAAGTCACCCACCCGTTCGATCATCCCGTCCATCATCTCGGACTCGAACGCACCGGGCGCGATGCAGTTGACGTTGATCTCATATCGCGACCACTCGACGGCGAGCACCTCGGTCATCCTGATGATGCCGGCCTTGGTGACCGAGTAGAGCGCCGCTCCCCCTCCGGCGTAGTGGAACCCGGCCATCGAAGCGATGTTGACGATGCGCCCGGGTCGTCGGGCCTCGATCAGGCGTCGCGCGACCTCGGTCGCCAGCACCCACGGGCCGCGCAGGTTGGTGTCGAACACCGTGTCGACGAGCTCGATCGGCATCTTGTGCGCTCTTCGCGCGTCGGGCACGCCGGCGTTGTTGACGAGCACGGTGATCGGGCCGAGCCGCTCGCTCGCCGAGTCGACGACGGCCACGATCTCGTCGGAGTCGGTCATGTCGAGACGCAGAGCGAGCGCCGTGCCCCCGGCCCTTTCGATCTCGGTTACGAGTTCGTCGAGCCGCTCGGTTCGACGACCGGTGACGACGACCGAAGCTCCGGCCGCCGCCAGCACCTGCGCGAATCGGCGTCCGAGCCCCGACGTCGCTCCCGTCACCAGAGCCACCTGCCCCGTCAGATCAACCATCCCCTCCGTCATCCCGACCGACCCTACCCACCCCGAAATTTGTACGAATCATCCCGCCGAGCGCGATCCTGCGTACAAGTTTCGGGGCGCGCCCGGTTCTGTGTACGAATCATCCCGCTGGGCGCGATCCTGCGTACAAGTTTCGGGATCTGGCAGGATCGGGGGATGTACGCCGTGGCAACATTTCTCGTCGTGGCGGTCTTCACGATCGCATTCGGACAGTTGGCGACCGGCGCGTTGATCGCCACCGGCGTGCCGCCCGACATCGCCTCGTTCCAGGCAAGGTCGGCGCTGAGCACCACCGGGTTCACGACCGACGAGGCGGAGAACGTCGTCAACCACCAGATGCGCCGGAAGATTCTGGCCACGACGATGTTCGTCGGCAGCCTCGGCACGCCGACGCTGGTGGTGACGGTGCTCGTCGGGTTCATGGCTCCCGGCCCGGGGTCGACGATGGAACGTTCGCTCGTCACCGTGGCCGGCCTCGCCGGGATCATCCTCATCCTCCTGAACCGTCCGGTTCGGCACCGACTCGTGGCCGTCGGTCAGCGCTACACGTCGAAGCGACTGATCCCCGCTGTGGGCGCTCGAGCAACGGTGCTCCTCGAGCTCGACGCCGACTACGAGGTCGAGGCCTTGCAGATCGTGTCCGATCCCGACGAGACCGTGCGCGGCCTGCGCGGGCTCGAACAGACGATGCCGGGTCTGAGGGTGCTGGGCGTCCGCCGGGGAAGCGAGTACTTCGGCGAGCCACCGGTCGACGTCACGTTGGCCGCCGGCGACGAGCTGATCGTGTACGGCCGCCGCGACCGGCTCGACGAGCTCAGGGGACGCAGCGGCGCGCAGAGCTGACCACGACCGGCCACCGGCAACCGGCCGCGGACGTCGGTGAACGGTGGCGACACTCGCGATGGCCTCACGGGCGGTTGGTCCCAGATGAAGATCTCGGGGCCGTCGTTGACCTGTTCGGTCCGCAACCCGACCGCGTCGATGACCGGATCAGCGACCGGCCGTCGGCGAAAAGCGCGGCTTCAGCGCTGAGTGCTCGATCTCGGGGAGGACGTACCTGGCCACCAGGTCGCACTCGGCGATGTGGGTGTAGCCCGACAGAATGAAGGCCTCGACACCGACATCCCGGTACGCCATGAGCTTGGCGACGACCTGGTCGGGATCCCCCACGATCGCGGCCCCCGCACCGGAACGGGCCCTGCCCACTCCTGTCCATAGATTCGCTTCGGCATAGCCGTCGTCGCCGGCGCTGTCGCGCAAGTCGGCCTGGCGGGACACGCCTACCGAGCGGGAATCGAGCGAGCGGCCACGAATCGCGGCGCCGGTGTCGTCGTCGAGCTTGGAGACGAGTCGCTCCGCCGCTCGACGGGCCTGGGCCTCGGTCTCCCGAACGATCACGTGGGCTCGGAGGCCGTAGCGGAGCGTACGATCGAAACGGTCGGCTCGGGCCCGCATGTCGATGACGGTCCCTTCGACCGAGGCGACCGTATCGGGCCAGGTGAGAAAGACATCGGCCGCTTGCGCGGCGGTGTCCTTGGCCGCCTCGGAGAATCCACCGAAGTACATCGGCGGGCAGCCCGGATTCTCGGTGATGATCCGCGGAGGGTCGAGATCGAAGTCGGTGAACTCGCCGTGAACCTCGAGCCGCTCGCCGTCGAGCAATGATCGCAGCCCTCGCATGTACTCGAGGCTGCGCTGATATCTGGGCGCCGATTCGAGGGCCTGCCCGGGCATGTCGGAACTGATGATGTTGATCGTCAGTCGGCCATCGACCATCTGATCGAGCGTCGCCAATTGGCGAGCCAGCTGCGGCAGCCACATCTCGCCGATCCGAACCGCGAGCAGGAGGTGGATCTGTTCGGTCATCGGGCCGACGCCGCCCGCGAACGCGACCGGATCGATCCCGAGCTGGAACCCGGATGGCAACAAGATGTTGTCGAAGCCGTTGCGGTCTGCGGCGAGCACGATGTCGCGGCAATGCTCCCACGAACTCCGCAGTGCCGGCTCGGGCACACCGAGAAACTCGTAGTCGTCATCGCACAACGCCGAGAACCATGAGATCTCCACCGAATTGGTCACGGTAGTGGTACACCTTCGGACGCCTGGATGAGTTCGTAGACGTCGCCTCGGGTGAGGGTCACCCCTAGCGCGGTCGTGGCCTCCTCGATCCGATCGACCGTCTGGGTGCCGATGATCGCAACCGGTGCACTCGGATGGGCGAGAACGAACGCGTAGCAGATGGCGGCGCGACCGACCCCTTCCCGCTCGGCGAGGCGGTCGAGTGCGGAGATGAGTTCGGGTCGAACACCGACGCCCGACATGAGACGGCCCCCGGCGAGCGGGCTCCACGCCAGCGGGACCACTCCGTCGCGCATGCAGCGGTCGAATGTGCCATCGCGCAGCGGCGCGAGCTCGGTCACCGAGTACGCGGGCTCTGATGTTGCGAGCGGGAACGGCAGATGGGCGACGAGGGCATCGTGCTGGTCGGGGGTGTGGTTCGAGATGCCGACTTCACGGATCAGACCCTCGTCACGCAAAGCGGTGAGTGTCGCGGCCACGTCCGCGGGATGCGAGAACAGATCGGGCCGATGTATCTGGTAGACGTCGATGACGTCTACCCCGAGCCGCGCACGGCTCGCCTCGCAGGCCTCGCGCAGATAGTTCGTACTGGAGTCGTAGGGAACCGGCGGCGCGATCCCGCCCTTCGTTGCGAGCACCATCCGGTCCCGGAGTTCTGGGGCGCTGGCGAGCACCCTGCCGAGGAGTTCCTCGTTGGCGCCGAAGCCCTGTCCTCCGTGGTCGAGGCCGTAGACATCGGCGGTGTCGATCAGAGTCAGTCCCTGGTCGAGAGCTGCCTCGATGAGTCTCCGCGCCCGCTGGAGATCGTCGGTGACGAATCGCCAGCACCCGTAGGCCAGCGCCCCGACCTCGAGGGCCGACTCGCCAAGCGTCCGCGTGTCGGAGTTGACCAGCGAGCCGTGCACCGGCCGTACACTAGCCAGATACCCGATCAGCCACCTTGCGCCGGCAACATAGTGAAAGCCCGATCATGACCAAACTGCGGTATGCCGTTGTCGGCACCGGGATGATGGGGGTCGAGCACATCCAGAACCTCCTCGCTGTCGACGATGTGGTGATCACGGCCATCGTCGACCCCGACGCGGGGAGTCGGGAACACGCCGCCGCACTCGTCCCCGAGGCGGCTGTCTACGTCGACCATCACCACCTGATCCCCGACGACGTCTGCGACGCAGTGGTGGTCGCTTCGCCGAACATGACCCACGTCGACATCATGGCCGACCTGCTCGTCTCCGATCTCCACATCCTCGTCGAGAAGCCGCTCTGCACCACCGTTGATGACTGCTACACCGTGATCGATCTTGCGGAAGGGCGCGACGCCATCACCTGGGTCGGGCTCGAGTACCGCTACATGCCGCCGATCGCACGCCTGCTCGACGAGGTCGACTCGGGCGCCGTGGGTCGGGCCCGGATGGTGGCCATCCGGGAGCACCGCTTTCCCTTCCTCGAGAAGGTCGGCGATTGGAACCGATTCTCCGAGAACACCGGCGGCACGCTGGTCGAGAAGTGCTGCCACTTCTTCGATCTGATGTGCCGCGTCATGCCGGGCGAGCCCGTCCGGGTGCTGGCTTCGGGCGGGCAGGACGTGAACCATCTCGATGAGCGTTACGACGGCAAGCCGGCCGACATCCTCGACAACGCGTTCGTCATCGTCGAATTCGACGATGGCGGCCGTGGCCTGCTCGACCTCTGCATGTTCGCGGAAGCGACCCACAATCAAGAGGAACTCAGCGTCGTCGGCGAACTCGGCAAGGTCGAGGCGCTGGTACCCGACAACATCGTGCGAATCGGGCGGCGCGGCAAACACTTCATCGGAGGGGTAGACACCTTCGACGTGGCCGATGAACGCATCGCCTATGAGGGAGTTCACGGCGGATCGTCGTACATCGAGCACCTCCGGTTTCGCGATGCGATCCGCTCCGGGCAGGCGCCCGACGTCTCCCTGCAGGACGGCCTGATCTCGGTGGCGGTCGGCGCGGCCGCCCATCGTTCGATCGACGAGGCGCGCCCGGTGGAGTTGTCGGAGCTACTCGATCGCTGATCGACGACCACATCGACCGCTCGCGGTCGGATCGTCCGCGTGGAATGCAAGCCGCCATGCCCAGGCGCTCCGCCGGGGATGCCGTGCAGAGCCGGTGACCGGGACCGCTGCAACCCGTCGCGGACGATCCGGCGCAGGCAAGGAAGACGAGCTGGTCGACTTCACGAACTCGCCGCGGATACGCCCCGCATCGACCCGCGCTGGCCGTAGCGCCAGATGCCGAGGGCGCCGAGACCGGCCGGGATCACCAGGATCCACGTGAGCATCCGGTAAAGGAGAACTCCGGCGGCGACCTCGTTCACGTATTCGGAGCCGGCGATCGGCGCGAGCATGCCGACGAGTGCGATCTCGGCCACCCCGGCACTCCCGGGGGTGATCGGGACGATGGTCAGCCCTGCAACCAGGGCGAAGACGGCGAAGATCGCGGCCCAGCCGAGCGCGGTCTCCGGGATGCCGACGAACCGCAGCGACATGATCAGCAGCGAGCACTTGGCGGCGATCGTCAGGATGGTCGCACCGGAAGTCGCCAGCCATTTGTCGCTCAGATAGTCGAACGATGCCGCCCGCCGTGTCTCGAGCAGCTCGCCGAGATTCTCCTCGGGTGGATCCTTGTGGGCCATGCGCATGAGCCTTCGCCAGAGCGGATCGAGCTTCTCGCCGGCCCACCGGGTGCGCTTCTCCGATCCGAGGACGAACGCGCAGAGGATGATGACGACCGCGAGTACGAGTGTCGTGGCGACGATGATCGTCAAGAACCCCTCGATCTGGACGCTGCCGAGGAAGATCGCCACGCCGGCGAAGGCCGGGAGTGCGAGCTGCGATCCCACCGAGAAGATCCCGCTCGCGGCGACCGCGGTGGCAGCGTCGCCCGGCGCGATCCCCCACGATTGGTACATCGAATAGCGGACGGGCAGATCGCTCGGTCCCGGTATCACCGACGACACGGCGCTCGGACCGAGGAAGGCGAGCACCCCTCGGCGGGCGGGCATCGCGGTGACGAGTGATGCGGTCTGCAGACCCTGCGCACCGATCCAGATGAGCCAACCGAAGAACAACGCGATCCACTCGGCGTCGGACAACTGGTTGATCGCTGCCCTGATCTCGTCGAAGTCGAGATCGTCGAAGATCCCGAACAGCACGAACATGGAGATGGCGACGGCGGAGACCGCGATCCCGATGCGGAGCGCGATCTTGAGAACGGTTCGAACGTTGAACTTCGGCCTCTCCCCCGACTCGATGAACTCGGGCTCGATGAACTCCGGCTCCGGGGGGGCGTCCGGCCAGATCGGCACGGCCTCGGATTCGGCTGCGTCGTCCGCAGACGTCACCACTGCGACTCCGACAGCATCGCCATCGCGGTCACCGTCGCGGCCACGATCGCGGTTCCGACGACGCCACGGCCACCGCCGTGGGTACCTCGGGCGTCCTCGTCATGGGGCAGAAACCTATCGAACGATCGACGCCTCACGCTGAACCGCGCCTGGATACCCTCGGCGACGTGGTGTGGGAGTCGGCGACGGCCTTGATCGATGCGGTTGCCGGAACCATCGGTGAGTCCGACTGCGAGGAACTGCACA
>PVMS01046974.1_pt1 | contig 12021 bp, 8 predicted proteins | sample 1853461 | NCBI WGS metagenome assembly PVMS01 (sample SAMN08582032, study PRJNA380276) | Marine sediment metagenome, whole genome shotgun sequencing project. | isolation source: ocean sediment barecode stripped | collected 2017
GACGACCCCGACCGAGGACTGAATCCGCGCGCTATAGCGCCGGAATAACTTGCTCAATACGGAGATCACCAGCGCCATCAACGGCCCGGTCACCAGCAGGATTCCGGTCAGAGGGGGACTCAGATACATCATGTAGGCCAACAGGCATATGATCGTCAACGTATCGCGGATCAGCACTGTGACGACATTCGACGTAGCCTCAGCGACCTGCTCTACATTAAACGTCAGGCGCGACAACATTTCCCCGGCAGAAATAGAGTCAAAAAAGCTCGTCGGCAGCACCAGGAACTTATCGAAAGCCTGGCCGCGCAGCACCTTGATGACATTACGCCCAATCCAGCCAAGGCAATACGCCGAAAGAAATGCTACCAATCCGCGGACCACAAACAGGCCAATGATCGCCACCGGCAGAAAACGCCGTATCAATAGTTCCTCTTCACTCAGACCTTCAGGTTCGAGGTACTGCATCAGATTTTTGATTAGAAATGCAAAGCCCGTGTCCGTAACGGCATAGAACACCATCGCGATCGCTGCGATGACGAAGATTTTCCAGTAAGGCGCACAAATGTGCAGCAACCGTCGATACACGACAGCGGGAGTCAGTTCTGTCGATGGTGCCGACATGCAGCCAACTACCTGGATGTATCCGCCGCAGATACGGTGGATATACTTATATTCACAAAACCCAGCTTGCCCGCCACGTCCATTGCCGTCACCACGGACTGATGGCTCGCCTCCGCGTCCGCCGTAATCGTGACGTTGTCAACGTCAAGATCCGGAATCAACCTGACAATAGCCGCCTTGAGTGTCTCGGCACGACTGTCGATCAACGCACGATTGTTAACGAAAGATTGGCCGGTCGCTGATACCGTAATTTCGAGGATGGGGATGTCTGCTGAACGTTCAACAGAATCTGCAACCTCAGGGAGGCGTATCGTCAATTCTGATTCGCGCACAAAGCTCGTCGTGACCATGAAAAACACCAGCAATAGCAAAACGACGTCGATAAGTGACGTCAGGTTGATTTCCGGCTCAGGCCGGCTTCCTGGCCGGAGTTTCATCGCCGTCTCCTAACGTGTCCATATACTGTTTGCGCACCAGCGCCTCAACCATTGTTATGGCTTCCTTTTCCATCTGGACGGCCAGCGCATCGACTTTACCGCTCAGGTAGCGATAACCGATCAGCGATGGAATCGCCACCGTCAGGCCTGCCGCCGTCGTGATCAACGCTTCGGAAATCCCGCCGGCCAATACGGTCGGGTCACCGACGCCATGAGTCGTAATGGCAGCGAAAACCTTAACCATACCGATGACGGTACCGAGCAAACCCAGCAATGGCGAAATAGCCGCGATCGTGCCGAGAGAATTCAGGAAACGCTCAAGATCATGCACGACCTGGCGCCCTGCATCTTCGATACTTTCCTTGATGATTTCACGTTCCCGATTCCGGTTGACGAGCCCGGCGGCGAGAATTTCACCAAGCGGCGACCCCTGGTGCAGCGACTGAATATGCGAGTGATTGAGCTTATTCTTGCTGACCCAGTCCCAGACCTGCCGCGTCAGGTTCTTGGGTAGCACACGCCGCGGCTGCAAAGCCCAGAGCCTCTCAATGATGATCGCCGCCGCGATGACCGAGCAGATGATGATGGGCAACATCAACCACCCGCCAGACTTTACGATCTCGAGCATCTACAACTCACCCACGACTCAATGCCGCACTATAACCGGGCAACACGTTAATTTGTAGAGTCCCATGGCCGACAGCGGCGTGTCGCCGGCCCGGCGGGATCCGTCTCGTTCCAGACCCGGGCTTCGTCGAGTCGATACCTTTTCACGAGTTGCAGCGGACCGGTACCGTGGGCCTCGAAAACGAGGGCGCCGGCATCGCCCGTCGTCAGCGCACACGCATTACCGGCGACCCAGCGCCCCTGCACATCGGGCGCCGGGAACCGCCACTGATTCTGATAACCGGCTGAAAATACGACGAAGTCCGGTTGGGTCGCCGCAACGAAGGTCTGGGTCGACGAAGTTCGGCTGCCGTGATGAGGCGCGACTACCAGGTCGACGGCTGGTAACGTTCCACTCGCCACCAGCCAGCGCTCAGCATGCTGTTCGATATCTCCGGGCAATAGCAAGCCGACGTGGGCCGACTGCACGAGCAACACGCACGACGCATCGTTCTCGGACCAGGTTCCGGAATCCGCTTCCTGGCCCGGATGCAGAAATCGGAAACTCACGCCATCATGCCGCCAATGCTGTCCGGCACGACACGTACGAAATCGGTCAGACGGCACATCGAGCCGCTCTGGCGCCGTAAATATCGCTTCCGGATAAGCGGCCAGGACACTCCGGGCACCACCGACATGATCGGCGTCGCCGTGTGAAATGATCAAATGGTCCAGTTGCGACACGCCAAAGTATCGCAAAACAGGAACGACGACACTGCGTCCTGCATCGCCACGGCGATAGCGGGGGCCCGAATCGAACAATACAGCGTGACCGGGCGTCTGCAGCAACACAGCCAGGCCCTGGCCGACATCCATGACGACGATGCGTAGCGCCGGCGATGCCTGGCGTGTTCCGGATCCGGCAAGAGCTGCCAGCCCGAGCAATAACATGACAGCACTTATTCTGGCTGGTAACGGCGGCGGCCAGATCAGTACCGCAACGATGATGGCGCAAATTGCGGCCACCAACCCGGGCACTTCCGGTAAATCAACGGCTATCGGAGCCCAGCGGTTCAAGCCTTCCAGCAACACAATAACGTTAGACAAAATAAAGTCAGCCAGTCCGAGCACCGGGCTGGCCAGTGCCGGAGCCACGATCAGGGCTATGACGCCGACAATTAACAACGGCACGATCGATACGCCAAACAAAGGCACGACAAGCAGGTTGGCAACAGGAGCTACCAAGGAAACTTGACCGAAAAAAAATGCGGTTGCCGGCAACAAACCAACGCTGAGACACAACTGGGCTCGCAGTAACTGCCAAAACCGATGCAACGCGTCGGTAGCGCGCGAATGCGATTCTGCACCGGGCGTACCCGGATAAGTCCTGCCGAACCCGGACAGTAATAATACAAAGACCGCGCCGAACGACAACCAGAAACCTGCCGCCAGCATGGCGAATGGTTCGATCCACAAGATGGCATACAACGCGACCGCCAATACGGCCGGAGCCGGTATCGTACGACGCAGACCAGTCAACAGGATCACGGCACACGTCATGACCACCGCCCTGACCGTCGGCACCGAAAAGCCGGCCAGCGCACTGTAGCTCATGGCACCTGCCAAGGCGCCGGCACGGGCAAATACCAGCGGACGACAGTTAATATGCACGAGCAACAACCAGCGACCGACCTGGCGAAAACAAAAAAACGCGAAGCCGGCCGCCAGCCCGATATGCAGACCCGAAATGGCCATCAGATGCGCCGTACCGGTTCGTCGCAACACCTTCCAATCGTCATCATCGAGCCGGTTACGGATTCCAACGGCGAGCGCCAGCAGGTGCCCGAGCGCCTTACCCTCCGGGATTGCCGCCACCAGGTCGGATGCAATGCGCTGGCGAAATGCCGCCAGTTCGCATCCCCCGCCGGCTGGCGGCAGCCGTCGATTCGCCACCGAATGCCGAACATACCCGGTGGCGCCTATGTCGCGCATGAATGCCCAGCGCTCGAAATCAAAGCCGGCTGGATTCATGGTTCCGCGCGGGCGTTTGAGCCGGATCGTCAGGTGCCAGCGCTCGCCCGCACGCACGGGTGTTTCCGAGTCGTACCAGCTGATAAAAGTGCGAGCGGGTATGCCGGAAACCCGTTCATCGGCGTCGATGACAAACGGGAACCGCTGCACCCGACCATCCACCTTGGGAATGTCACAGACGACCCCGGTCAAGCTGAGGTCCAGACCCTGCAGTTCTGGAGCAAGTCGATCCTCGATAACCCATGCGGCAGACAAGACCGTCCAGCAAGCCGGCAGCATGGCGAAAACTAAATGCGGCCCCCAAAAAAAGCCCGCCAACAGCACGCCCAACGCCAATATCTCGGGAAAGACCGAAAACAGACTGGCCGGAGCACAGAAACAGATCAGGAAAATAACGATTGAAGCGAGAATAGTATTGGCAACCATATTTCGCTTTGCCGTAGAAAATGGATAATCATGCCCAGACAATGGCGATTTCGTCGGCGATCGCCTCTGCCGCCCGATTCGCACTGTGACGACGAAACTTGACGAATTTTAAGTAATGCCCAGACGATTTTTCAGACGTGTTTCCGGTAATTACCTGCGGAAAGAAAGGCCGTGGTACTTGCGCCCGTTCGATGCATTGTTCGCTCACCCGACATTCCTGTCCGTGAGCCGCAGGAGCATCGCCGGCGCAGTCTGGGTCGGGCTGTTCATCGGTCTGCTGCCGCTACCAGGTCAAACCATCATGGCGGTGTTCGCTGCGTTGCTGCTCAGGGTCAATGTGCCGGTCGCCGCTATCACGCCGTTGATTACCAACCCCCTGACAATGGGCCCCATATTCTATTGGGAATACAATCTCGGTCGGCTGATCCTCGACCTCCCGCCGCGTAATTTCGCTGTTGATTTATCGTGGGACTGGGTCACGAGTGGATTTCTCGCCGTCTGGAAACCGCTGTTGCTCGGTTCCTTCATCTCCGCAACGATCGTCGCGTCGATCAGCTATGTGTCTGTCAGCGTTGCGTGGCGTCTGATCATCGCAGCGCGCTACCGCGGCCGCCACAAACGTAGTCGCTGAATAATCCGTCAAGGTGACATTGACGGGCTCACCACATCACGTAAAACACCGTCCTCAAGCTCGAGAACCCGGGACATACGCGCGGCGATCTCGGCTGAATGCGTAACGATTACGAGGCTCGTGCCGGTTTCCGCATTCAGTTCAAGCATCAGGTCCAGCGTTTGCAGCCCCGATCGATGATCGAGATTACCGGTCGGCTCGTCGGCCAATATGACCGCCGGTTCGGTTACCAGCGCCCGCGCAACGGCGACGCGCTGGCGCTCGCCACCCGATAATTCACCGGGCCTGTGCCGCAACCGCTCGCTGAGACCGACCCTGCCAAGTAATTTTTCCGCCCGCGTTTTAATATCAGCAATCGAATTGCGACGGAGCAACAAGGGCATCATGACGTTTTCTGCGGCCGTGAATTCGGGTAACAGGTGATGAAACTGGTAAACGAAACCCAGCGATTGATTCCTGACATGGCCACGCTCAGCATTGCTCAGGGAGGCGAGATCCTGGCCGAAAATCATCACCTGACCGGCGGTCGGCTTGTCGAGACCGCCGAGCAGCTGCAGCAGGGTCGTCTTGCCAGATCCCGAAGCGCCAATGATCGCCAGCGTCTCACCGGACCCGACTGATAATTCGACGCCGTTGAGGACCTGCAGGCGCTGACCACCCTCCTCGAAGCACTTGATCAGCCCATGACAATACAGTGGGCTCTCCGCTGCGCTCCCGGACCCGGGGGTTGCTGAATTCATCTGTTCATAACCTTAAAATATCCTGTGGCCGGTTTCCCGGTTACTCATGGCGCAATGCCTCAGCCGGGGCCGCGATCGCTCCACGCCACGCCGGGTAAATCGTCGAAACAAATGCGAGTAACACAGCAATGCCGGCAACCTGCACGACATCACCGACGTACACCCGGCTCGGAAAGTCACTGATAAAATATATATCCGGCGCAAGAAAACGAAAACCGATCAGGCGCTCGATACCGGCCACAATCCAGTCGAGGTTCAACGCAACGCCAACCCCAAGCACGACGCCGAACAACATGCCGATACAGCCGATCAGTCCACCCTGGATCACAAATATTCCCAGTATCCCGGCCGGGGATGCCCCGAGGGTGCGAAGAATGGCAATTTCGGCACGTTTCTCCCTCACGACCATGACCAGAGTCGAGACGATATTAAATGCCGCAACCGCAACAACCAGCAGCAGGATGACAAAGATGATCGACTTGGTCAGTTGGATCGAACGGAAAAAATTTGCGTGCTGACGGGTCCAGTCCGTGATGAACACGTCACGCCCCAATGACTCGGCAATTGCCCGAACGGTGATCGGCGCACGTAACGGGTCCTCGATAGTCAGGCGAATACCGGTTACGGCTTCGCCGAGGCGATACAATCGCGCCGCGTCATCGACATTAACGTAGACGAGGCCACGATCGTATTCATACATGCCGGCCGTAAAAATACCGCTGACTTCAAAGCGACGCATGCGTGGCGCAAGCCCCGCGGGCGTCACAACTCCCTGGGAAATCATCAGGATCAGTTTATCGCCGATCCCGACGCCCAGCATGTCAGCCAGTTCTCCGCCAATGACCATCCTGAATGCACCCGACTCGAGCGAGTCGAGGCTTCCCTGCCGTATGAGTTCACCAATGCCCGACGTACGCAGTTCCGCGACGGGATCAACGCCACGTACCTCAACGCCCTTGATGTCGGCATCGCCAACGAGCATGCCCTGCCCACTGATGAAACGGGCGACTGATACCGTTTCCGGGTGCGCCGCCACGATATTCTCGACCAGCCGCCATTCCCCGCGTTTGCCATCAATACCGGTGATCGCGGCATGCGCGACAACCTGTAAAATCTTGGTGCGAATCTCGTACTCGAAGCCGTTCATAACCGACAGCACAACGATCAGCACCGCAACAGCAATCCCAATCCCGGCAATTGAAGTCAATGAGATAAACGAGATGAACCGATTCTTGTTTTTTGATCGCAAATAACGCAATGCAATCGCGAGCTCAATAGGCTTTAACATCAAACTGGCGCCTCTACTCGTAGCGCAAAACTTCTGCCGGCGCTATACCGGCGGCCCGCAAGGCCGGGTAAATCGTCGCCAGGGCCGTCATCAACAAAGCAACTGCAGAAATCCAGATGACGTCACTGGTTTGCAGGTCTGCTGGCAACGAAGTCAGATAATAGACATCTGCCGGCATAAACTGAAAACCAAACAGCTGCTCAAGGCGAGGCGCAAGCTTATCGACATTCGTTGCCATCGCGATACCGAACCCGACACCGATAATGACGCCGATCCAACCGACAACAATACCCTGAACGGCGAATATCTGGACGATCGTGCGACGCGAATAACCCAGTGTCCGGAGTATCGCGATACCGGACCGTTTATCGATTACCACCATGACAAGGGTAGCGACAATATTGAACAGCGCAACGCCGACGATCAGCGACAAAAGCAACGTCATCATGATTTTCTCAATACGCACGGCACGAAAATATGTCGCGTTGTCCTGCGTCCAGTCGCGCACCTCGACATCGATTCCGGAGCGCTGTGTCCAGTCGCGAGTCCACGACCTGACGACGGTCGGCGCAGTAAAGATATCAGTCGTCTTGATCCGCAGACCGACGGTCGGTGCGTCGAGCCCCGCCATGACGCGGGCATCGTCGAGATGAACGAGCGCCCGGACACTGTCATGGTCGCGCAGGCCGAGCTCGAAAATTCCGACAATCCTGAACCGCCGCAGTGCCGTATCCAGACCCGCACCGGCTTTCTTACGCGGCACCATGACCGTCAGTGAATCACCCGGATAAACGCCGAGTTTCAACGCCAGCGCCCGTCCCAGTATTATTGCGTTCTGCCCCGCCACCAGATCATCAAGTGCACCGGTGCGCATATGCCGGCCAACCTCCGAGATATTCTTCTCGAAAGCGGGTTCAACACCGGTCAGCAGGGCCCCTGACAGATTGCGGCCGTTTGCCAGCATGGCCTCAAGCTCGACGAACGGCGCCGCCGCCTCTATTCCCGGGCTGGTGACGATTGCACGACTCATGTCACGCCAGGGCAATGCTGTCTCCTGCGGACTGATCGACGCGTGCCCTGCCAAACTCAGCAACCGGGTACGCAGTTCATTCTCAAAACCGTTCATGACTGACAGCACGACGATCAGCGCGGCAACTCCGAGTGCGACGCCGATCACCGATGCGATGCTGACAAATGACGCAAAGCCGTTACTCCGCTGCGTCTGCAGGTAACGTAAGCCGACAAATACTGCGACCGGACGCATCATCTCAGCAGCACCTGGCAGCACCGCACACAGGGGCTGTAGCCGAGTACACCATTTGAATAGGCATGTCCATAGACCGTGTTGTTTCTCTGCTCACTGGGGCGGGTTAAAATTCGGACAAGTATACCTTGGGAGATGGCTATGGTTCGGCAGAAATATCTGGCGTTTCTTGCAACGGCGGCACTGTGTGCGCTGTCAACCGCTTATGCAGAATCACTCATCATCGAAAACATCGACACGTCCAGTGCATCTCTAACCCAAAGACCCAACCGCGGCATGAGCATGGATACCGTTGAAACGAAATGGGGGGCGCCGGACGTCAAACGCGCCGCCATCGGCGAACCGCCAATTGCTCGCTGGGAATACTCGACGTTCGTCGTCTACTTCGAATACCGTAATGTAATTCACACGGTTACGAATCACTGATGCAAACTTAGCCGATCGACAAATCGGTTAATCGCCAAATGCCCTGTAAACAGTCGGCCAATCGGCAGGCAGGGACTTTCATCCTGCTCGGAGTATGGGATACTCTCGCGCCCTCCTCCGTACCGGTTGCCGTTCAATGCCTTCGCCCGTTCTTGTCAACAGCAGTCTGCCAATGCCTGGCCAGGCCGGCGAATGCGTGCGCTGGGGCAAAGTCTACGGCTGCGCAAAGGCGCTGGCTATTGCTGAACTGGCGGCCCGTACCGACCGCAGCATCCTGGTTCTGACCGGGAGTGTTGCCGCTGCCGAATCACTGGCGCAGGAAATTGAATTTTTTCGTGACGACTCGGGGTCCATCGACCTGTTCCCCGACCTGGAGGTACTGCCATACGATGCCTTCAGTCCACACCAGGACCTGATCGCACAACGCATGAGCGCCCTGCGCCGCCTGTCGAGTCAGACCAAAATATTAATGATCACGGCCGTATCGGCCCTGCTGCCGCATTTACCGCCGAAACAATATCTCAGCAGCCGCAGCATCACGCTGCGACCCGGCCAGTCTCTGAGCCAGGAACAGTTTCGCGGACAACTCGAAGACTCCGGATACCAACGCGTTTCACAGGTCACACAGCACGGCGACTATGCCGTGCGCGGTTCACTCATCGATTTCTTTCCGAGTGGACACGAGTCGCCGATCAGGGTCGATTTTTTCGATGACGAGGTTGAAACACTGCGTGAATTCGACCCCGATTCACAGATCTCGACCGGCCGTATCGATGCACTCGACACGCTTCCGGCCAGGGAGATCCCGCTGGACGAGGCATCGGTTCGCGCATTTCGGCGCCGCTACCGACAGAGGTTCGAAGGTAACCCGACCCGCTCGATCATTTATCGTGAAGTCACCGAGCATCGGCTGCCTGGTGGTATCGAGAATTATCTGCCATTGTTCTTTGATGAAATGGTGACTTTCTGGGACCATTTGCCGGCGGAGATACTGATCATCACGACCGATACCGTCGAGGTCGCTCTGACCGAGGCATGGGAACAAGTCTGCGAACGCCATGCGCAAGCCTGTGACGACCCGGAACATCCCGTTCTCAAACCGGAAGAACTGTACGTCGCCCCCGAACGCCACGCGGAAGGTCTGCGCGCCCACGCATTGCTGCGGCTTGAAACACATGAGATCCCGGTCGATGACGACACATTGCCGTTTGCAAACCTCGACGTCTCTGCGCCGCCCGGCATGCTGATCAATCAACGCGACAAAGAATCCACCCGCGGCCTGCGACAATTTCTCGACAAACACGACGGTCGGATTCTGTTCGGCGCCGAATCCGCCGGCCGCCGCGAACTATTGGCCGACATACTGCGCCAGCAAGACGCCGCCGCCCGGCCAATCGAATCCTGGCCTGCATTCCTCGCATCCGAGTCACGGTCCGGCATCACCGTCGCTGCGCTGGAAAAAGGCGTGGTACTGCCTGCCGGCACCAATGCCAGCCGGCTGGCAATACTGACCGAACAGGAATTATTCGGTCAGAAACCCAGGCGCCGCAAACGTCGAAGACGCATCCAGGATCCCGAGGCGCTAATCAGAGACCTCACGAACCTGCATCCCGGAGCGCCGGTCGTGCATGCCGAACATGGCGTCGGCCGTTATCTCGGCCTGACTCATCTTGAGATCGACGCCACACTGACTGAATTCGTCACGCTGGAATACGCCGGCGGGGATCGCCTGCACGTGCCGGTGGCATCATTGCACCTTATTTCTCGCTATACCGGGTCGGCGCCGGACCATGCGCCGCTGCATCGACTCGGATCCGATCAATGGATCAGGGCACGACGCAAGGCTGCCGAAAAAATTCGCGATGTAGCGGCCGAACTCCTTGAATTATATTCACGGCGTGCGGCTCGCCCCGGTCATAGCTACAACATCGATCCGGTAGAGTACGAACGTTTCGCCGACGGCTTTCCATTCTCAGCAACCGACGACCAGGCCCGTACGATCAACGAAATTACGGCCGATATGACGGCAAGTAAGCCGATGGACCGGCTCGTTTGCGGCGACGTCGGCTTCGGCAAAACTGAAGTCGCGCTGCGGGCCGCCTTCATTGCCGCATCCAATAGCCGCCAGGTTGCGATTCTCGTGCCAACAACACTATTGGCACAACAACATTACCGGACATTTGCCGACCGGTTCGCCGACTGGCCGATCAATGTCGCCGTCCTGTCACGTTTCCAGAACCAGGCAACGAGTAGCGCGATCATCGACGGACTAGCTGCCGGACGCGTCGACATCGTCATCGGCACACACCGCCTGCTGTCCAGAATGGTTGAATTCAGGGACCTGGGCCTCGTCATCATCGACGAGGAACACCGCTTCGGCGTACGCCACAAGGAGCGCCTGAAGTCGCTACGAACCGAAGTCGACATCCTGACACTGACAGCGACACCGATTCCGCGCACGCTGAACATGGCGCTGGGCAGCCTGCGTGAACTGTCCCTGATAACCACGCCACCCGAATCGCGACTGTCAATCAAGACATTCGTTACGCAATGGAATGAACGCATCATACGTGAAGCCTGCCTCCGGGAAATCAAACGCGGTGGCCAGATCTATTTCGTCCACAACCGGATTGAAGATATCGAAAAAATTGCAGCGACCGTTGCCGATCTCGTGCCGGAAGGTGCAGTCGAGTTCGCACACGGCCGAATGCGCGAAAGAGAACTCGAGCGCATCATGAACGATTTTTATCATCGACGATTTCACATCCTCGTTTGCACAGCAATTGTCGAGAGCGGCCTCGATGTACCGTCAGCCAACACGATCATCATCAACCGGGCCGACCGTTTCGGTCTCGCCCAGATGCATCAATTACGGGGTCGCGTCGGCCGGTCACATCACCAGGCATTCGCCTACCTGCTGACACCACCGCGCGACAGCCTGACAGCAGACGCACAGAAACGCCTGGATGCGATCGAATCACTCGAAGATCTTGGCGCCGGCTTCGTCCTGGCGACCCATGACCTGGAGATACGCGGTGCCGGCGAGTTACTCGGCGAGGGTCAGAGCGGACAGATCCATGAAATCGGTTTCTCACTGTACAACGAAATGCTCTCCAGGACCGTGCAGGCACTCAGGGACGGACTGGAACCCAATCTCGACGTCGACATGAATGCCGGCGCCGAAGTCAACCTGCACGTACCGGCCTTGATGCCGGACGATTACCTGCCCGATGTTCACCTCCGGCTCATACACTACAAGCGCATTGCGAGCGCTCGAGATCCGCGCGAACTAGAACAACTGCAGGTTGAATTAATCGACCGCTTCGGCCTGCTGCCGGAACCAACAAAGAACCTGTTTCGCATTACCGGGATTCGGCTACGAGCTAATCCGCTCGGTATTCGACGACTCGAACTCAGCGCCTCCGGTGACGAGGACGTTTTGTTTGGGCTTTCGGCGAGTTACCTGCGTACCCGAATCAACGAACTCAACGGGGAGTGGCGTGCGACGGTCGCCATCGGCGATGAGCCGGCGCTGCTCGCGAATCTGC
>PVMS01071881.1_pt1 | contig 12021 bp, 9 predicted proteins | sample 1853461 | NCBI WGS metagenome assembly PVMS01 (sample SAMN08582032, study PRJNA380276) | Marine sediment metagenome, whole genome shotgun sequencing project. | isolation source: ocean sediment barecode stripped | collected 2017
ACAGATACCAATCAGCTCCAACATTAGGTCGTGATGCAATATGGTGTTGATGTGGACAAAAAGCTTGTTGTTGAAACGGGAATCTTCCTGTAAATGACGAATATTATCCATGGTGCCGGTTGATAGATCGTCGATAATATAGACTTCATCGCCATTTGCAAGGCATGCCTCCGCAAGGTGAGACCCGATAAATCCGGCACCGCCGGTAATAAGAACTCTCATGAACGACTCCTTTTCAAAGTAGACCCTATCTTCTTTTAAAATATGTAAGTGAAAATTTAATCATTATAGACGTCTAACGGAAGTAAAGAAATAACAGCTTTGAATTTTCCGCTTTTTCCAAATTTTCATATCAAAAAAGCATAATGATATCCTAAACGATATTAAGATACAAATTACGCATCATAATTTCTCTTTTGGTTTCCACCTAAAATCTGCAATTGCCGATTTCGCCGCAGTTGCAAGGCGCAGGGCGTGAAGCTGTAATAAGCTACCGCGAACGCCCTGCAACACAGCAAATGCGGTGAAAGCGGTGATCCCGAAGGGTGAAAAATTTTGAAAAATTCGTAAAAGTCGATACACAGCAATAAAGTGCGTCCGAATCTACCTCGAAATCGGATCTATCTATTTATAAATATTGTTTATATTATCCTTTTCAAAAATTTTCATGCAGTTTTTAGGTTCCAGCTAAAAGAGCCCTATAAAGCTGATCCATATGAGTTACAAGTCTCTCTTTGGTATGGTGTTTCAAGCTGTACTCTCGCCCTTTTTTTCCTATATTTTTACATACATCAGGCCGTTCTAGTAAAAACTGGAGCCCTTTTGCAAAACCCTCTGCATCTCCAGATTCTACCAAAATCCCTCGTTCACAAATGTCAAACCCATCCCTTTCTAATTTCGTATTCCACGCCTGTTCTATAAGCCCAGAATATCCTATCGTGGTTCCGTGTTCCGAAATCAATTCTTTTACTCCCCCCACATTCGTTGCTACAACAGGTACACCGGCTGCCATCGCTTCGATCACTGTAACAGGTGTTCCTTCATTATCGGATGTAAGAGATAGTATGTCCAAATCAGCGTAGAGTGGGGCTAAATCCGCGATCCAACCGGTAAAAATAACCAGATCCTCCAGACCAAGCTGCCGAACCAGTCTCTCAAGTTCTGCGCGCAACTCCCCATCTCCCACAATTAAAAACCTCGCCTTCTTATCGTCCCACTTTTTGACAAGTAGATTCACTGCTTTAAGAAACAACCGGTGGTTTTTAATCGGGGTCAATCTCCCGATGATCCCTACTAGTCTAATATCTTCCTCCGGCAGCTCAAGATTCGCCCGAAATTGTCCCTGGTGGTTAGCGGATTCAACGAATGATGTCAGATTAAATCCAAGAGGAATGACCCGGTACTTTTCTGCCCACCCTATGCCAAACTCTTCACACAATTCAATTTTTTGCTGTTCACTGATTGTTACTATAGTGTCAGTAAATTTTGCCAGAATCTTTTCGACCAGTTGAAACAATTTTGATTTGAAAGGAATAAAATAGCCCCGCAGAACGTGGCCATGGAAAGTATGTACTATCTTGCATGATGGATTGGAGATAACGATTTCCGAATGAATCTTCTTTCCTGGATAAATCCGTTGGTGCAATTTTCGAATTTGAAAAATTGAACTTTGTACTGTATTATATATGAATGCCGCCGCCCTTCCCAGTGTACCAGCCTTTGCTGTGTGGGTATGAATGATATCAGGCCGAAAGTCAAAGATTAGGCGAAGAATGCGAAAAAAAGCAACCAGATCGTCAAAGAGGCGAAGCTTGCGCCCCAGTTGTGGTATGATTATTGGCTCCACTTCCTGGGCTTCCGCAAGATACTTCATGTCGCCTTCTTCGGGCTCCACCTGGCCTGCCACCAGTATCGCCTCATAGCCCAGACTTTGCATGTATCTGGTGAGAAGGATGGTATGAATTGCCGGGCCGCCGATGTTCAGTCGTGCGATCACTCTAAGAATCTTGATCTTGTGTTCGTTAGTTACGTTGGTCATGGAGTCATATCTTGGTCAATGAAAAGCCGATTCCAGATTTCAAAGGTGAGCAGGGACCATAGTTTGTGGCCATTATCGCGCCTGCCACTTTGATGCTCGTCAATAAGCATTTTCAGTGTTTCTTCTCGAAAGAAGCCTCGTCGAAGAGCCTGAGGACAGATCAGAATGTCTCGCACATACTCTTTAAGGTCGTTACGGAACCATCGTCCTATAGGCACCCCAAAACCGTGCTTTTTACGCCGAATGATTTTTTCTGGAACCAGTCCTCCAAGGGCCTCCTTCAGGATGTATTTCGTGGTCAATTTTCGAAGCTTTAAGTTCGATGGTATCTGAGCCGCGAATTCAAGGAGTTTGTGGTCGAGAAATGGGCTTCGGGCCTCAAGGGAATTTGCCATGCTCATTCGGTCTGTTTTGACCAATAAATCGCCAGGCAGGTAAGTTTTGGTATTAACGTAAAGAAGCTGGCCGATAGGATCAATATCTTGTACTTGCTCAAAACAATTCTGAAAATGGCTTAAAGGGTCGACTTCTGTTCCATTGTTGAGCAACTCTTGGATGAAGCCGATATCGAAGATGCCGACCCATCCCAGATAACACCTGGCCAGAGGCAACGGTGCATTTTCTAAGAAACGGCGGGCGCGGCGCACAAAGCCATCGTATTTGGTGGATTCCGGAAAACGGCGAATTAAATAAGTCATTGCCGCTTGGATGAATTGCGGCGTCCGACGGTAGACTTCGGCCAGGCGAGCAGCCGCAAACCTTTCATAGCCGGCAAAAAGTTCATCACCACCATCGCCTGTAAGAGCCACAGTGACGTGCGTTCTTGTGAGCTTAGCAACCAGATAGGTGGGTATGGCCGAGGAGTCTGCAAACGGCTGGTCATGATGCCAGACCAATTTGGGGACAAGGTCAATAGTATCAGGGTTGACAACGAACTCGAGGTGATCCGTGTTAAGAGCACGGGCAGCTATCCGAGCATATTTTAATTCATTGAATGAAGGATCATCTTCGAAGCCGATTGCGAATGTCTTAACAGGTTGATCCAGATGTTGGGCCATGCAAGCAACAATGGCGGTAGAATCCAACCCGCCGCTAAAGAAAGCACCTAAGGGGACGTCGCTGATCAAACGAAGGCGTACAGATTCTCGCAGTAGTATTAGCAAACGATCCATAATCTCCTTTTGAGATTGATAGGAGCCCCAATCAGATGTGTAGACCACATCCCAATATTCTTTTACTGATACCTCTCCATTCTCAACGGTCATGATATGACCAGGTGGGAGTTCATAAATGTTTTCAAACATAGTGTAAGGTGCGGGGACATATCCATAGGCTAAATATAGCGGAAGAACGCGGCGGTTCATTCGCCGTGGCACATCTGGATGGGCAAGTATGGCTTTAATTTCGGAAGCAAAAACGAAACGGTCCTTATCATGATAATAGTATAGGGGCTTTTTCCCTACGCGATCTCTAGCAAGGAAAAAGCGGCCACGCCCATTATTGGTACCCGGTTGATGCTCATATATGGCAAGGCAAACATTCCAATAAATCGGTCTAATGCCTCTTCTATACCCCATGTTTCAATCGCCGCAAGAAGCACCTCAGTATCTGAGTGCCCGCGCCATTGATAATTTTCTTCAGATAATGACTTGCGAATATCTTCAAAATTGTAAATTTCTCCGTTATAGACAATTACAAAACGACCGGAATGAGAGAACATTGGTTGATGCCCCTGTTTCGACAGATCAATGATGGACAATCGGCGGTGGGCCAATCCTACACCAGCTTCTGCGTCAAACCATATGCCACCATCGTCCGGACCGCGATGTATTATAGTCTGTGACATCCGATTAAGCGTAATTTGCCATTTCTCAGGTGGAAACGAGATATTTAAAAAACCTGTAATGCCGCACATGACGAAAGTCCTTATTTACCTTAATGGAGGAAACTTAAAGTGTGATTCTGTGGTTCTAATATATGATTAAGTGCTAAGTGAGTTACGGACCAGTGATATGTAAAGATTTTCATATTCCTTGGTAACGTCGTTTAGTTCAAAATGCTTTATCACCCGTTTTCGGGCTGCGTTTCCCAATTGCTCTCTTTCATCTTTACTTACTTGAATCAACGATAGCCAGCCTTTGGCCAGTGCCTGAGAATTTCTGGGTTCGACCACAACACCGGTCTCACCGACAATCTCTGCACAATCGCCGACATTGGTTACGACACATGGAATACCACAGGCCATAGCTTCGCATATTACATTGGGAAAGCCTTCACCGTATGAGGCCGATGATGCAATATCAAAGGCCGGTGTAATTTGCCAGATATCGTGTCTTTCGCCGAGAAGATGAAAGTTTTTTCTGAGGTCCAATGGAATATGATTGGTAAAGAAATCATTATGCCATGTTATGTTTTTTCCGATCAGAATGAAATGTACGTTTTTCAATTTACTGAGAACTATTTTTGCTGCGGAAATAAAATTAAAATGATCTTTCATCGGATCGAATCGAGCAATATAACCGATAGCAATACCCTGATCGTCTTCTAAGTGTTTTCGCAACCTTTTGAATTGTTCATCGGTGAGTTGCCCGTTCTTATGAATCTCCTTGATTAAATAGCTTTTAGAAGTACCATCCGGTTTATATAAATTAAGATCAAAACCATTCGGAATGACTTGCCAGCGCTTACCCTTGTAACCTATGCTTTTGTGGTACGTCACTGCGTTGCTGGAATTACTAATAATGCAAGACGGTAAATTGGATAAAAAAGAACAAAAATTTAACACCCACCGCGTGGTAAATTTGTATTTTGACAAATCCATGTAAGAACATCGGATGTTCCAACATATATTTTGTATCCCTGCTAACCTGCCAAATACTATCCCTATCAAATCAGCATGATAAAGCCAGGTCTGCAAAACCTTTGGTCTAATTGAACGCAGTAAATGCCATAACTTGATCAAGCCGACCAAAGAAAGCGATCCTTTAGGCATATTTAAAGCATATACCGGAATCCCTTGCTTTTTAATTTCTTGTCCGACCAAACCGTTATCTGTTAAGCAGATAACCTGGTTATAGAACTTATCCTTGTCTATGGAAGACAAAAGCCTTAGGAGCATTTTTTCTGTTCCCCCAACGTCAAGGGAAGTAATCAAATGCAATATGGAAATGCACCGATCGTTTTGCATTTCAAAGCTCATGAGATGCTCAAAACATCCTGGTAACGGTTTGTTACAGACTTACTTTCGAACTTTTTTGGCAAAAGGCATTCATTGGGCTCATCCCTCCGACTTTCTATGTGTTCATTTATCGTCTCGACTAAAGCATCAACATCGCCGGTTGGTACCAAGGTCCCTTGTGAGGGATCATCAAAGATTTCATCCACACTGCCGGGACAATCAAAAGCAACCACAGGTGTCCCACAAGCAAGGGATTCCAAAACCACGTTAGGCAGACCTTCCCAGCGTGAAGATAAAACAAACAGATCGGCATGATAAAAATAAGGATAGGGATTTTTCTGGAATCCTGCCAAAGTAATCGAATCCGACAAATCCAACGACCTGATTTGGTTTGCCAAAGTATCCTTTTCTGGACCTTCACCTAAAATAGTCAAATGAATTTCAGGCCTTTTTTTGACCAATTTTTTCATAGCTATGACAAGCAAGTCGAATCCTTTTTGCCATGTCAATGATCCGGCAGCCAGAAGACGGATTGAATTATGTTCGAAAGGATCATGAAATGACTCCAGCTCGGATCTTATGTTATCAACCAGGATCGGATTCGGTATGATCTCCATTTTATCCTCGGGGATTCGAAATTTTATTTTTAATTCATTTTTGATCGCTTCTCCTGGGCATACAATACGGTCAGCACGAGGGTAAAGCAAGGGGTAAAGCTTTCGAATGAGCGCAAATTTAAAACTTGTTGCAAACGACTTCGATGGCATATTGCTTTCTCTGATAATTATTTGTACTTTTTTCGGAAGAAAAGGTTTGATCAGAAGAAGTACAAGGTTTAAATGACCGATGCTGGTCAAGACCACGTCTGGTTTCAGACGCCTTAGAGTCGTTACGAGTTTTACGATTGCCCATAGCACACGATTATATCCAAGGGGATGGAAATGAATATCCGTTGGAATCAGATCCAAATACGGTCCGGAATTCTCGATAATAATGAGATGTAAATCAAAAAGGTTTCTGTTCAGCTTTTTTAACAGATTCAGAAAAACTCTTTCTGCTCCTCCGCCGCGGGCAGAGGGCAACACGATGGCTATTCTGCGTTTCATAATATCAAGAACTGTTGAGCCACTATGGCTTGCTCCCATAGCGCCATAACCTTTGTGGTGCCGAACCGTCTTAAAATCTCGGGTGCTCGCGAGGCTAGCTGCTTTCGTTCTTTTGCATTGGCCATCAGTCGGTCCATTGCCGCTTCCAAAGCATCGACGTTTTCCCTCGGCACCAAAATTCCGTCCGTCCCGTTATGAATAATATCTTCGGCAACACTCGGGCAATCTGTTGCGATGACCGCAACTCCAACGGCCATTGCTTCACAGAGGGCGTTAGGGAATCCTTCGTATCTTGAAGGCATGACAAAAATGTCAGCCTGACTTAGATAATGCTGAGCATTTTTCACCTGCCCCGAAAAAAAAACCCGGTTTGAGAGACCTAACGAGTCTCGGAGATGATTAAGCTCATTCCATAACCCTCCTTCACCAAAAATTGTCATTGTCCATTGGGGATATTTATCCTGGAGTCTCGCAAATGCATTGAGCAATAGGTCAAATCCTTTTTGCCTATGAAACTTCCCCATAGCTACAATTGTTGGTTTTTTGATCCGATTTGCTTCAAGGTGCGGATCATGCTTAGGTGCTGATACGGGATTGGGAATAATTCGCGTTTTAGAACGAATCTTCTTCGGAAAAAAATCAGCAATTGCCTTTGTCTGAACAACAATGCATTCCGCCAACGGGTAAGTCCAATCCCTGAGTGTGTTCCAAGTTCTTCCCAGACAGTTCATATAGGGATCATTACGTTCGGAAATAATAACTGGAATGTCGGTTTTAAGGCAGGCCAGCAAGGTAAGCACATTGGTTTTATTTAAAAAACTGATAATCACGTCAGCTTTGCTTTTCAAAATGGCTTTACGCAATATCCGAATACGGCTGACGTTATTTTGCAATCCTTGCCACAGATTCCATGAGTCAGTGGCAATACCTAGTGGTCTATGAAAAACACCCGGGTCCAGGGCATAAAACGGTGGATCGCTTCCATCGTCAAACGTAAGCACACTGATCTCCCAGCCTTTCATTGCCCAGTAATTCGCCATAACCGACATGACCTTCTCTGCACCGCCACAGGAAAGTGAAGAAATAATAAGAGTCAAACGCATTTTTATTATTGTTGTCCTTTAATTTCCCTTTTCCGGCATGAAATTATGGAAGTCCCGTTTGTATGGAAAACCAGATTTTCAAAATATTCTATTTAATAAAGGAACTGCGTTTTGTTTGAGCAGGTTTAACTCATTTTTAATATTCGGAGCGATGTTAATCCATCCATTCATGATTTTGTCAATAATTCTTGAATCAAAACCTTCTTTTTTATATCGGTATACAGACCATTCTATTCCCAACCTTTGGAAAAGATCCCGCCCTTTGCTTATGGTACCATCAGGGTATTTATCGGCACTTTCCAGAAAAATGACAGGAGCGTTTCCCAGTTTAAAGGTGAAAATGCTGCCATGAAAACGATCTGTTACCAGCAGGTCTAAAAGAGCATAAATCCCAAGCCTTTTTTGAAGAGAATATTTTTTGGGAACGGTCATCTGATCGCTAACTGCAGAGCCGAGTAAATTTATTACACGGTAACCTCTTTCCCTAAGTTTATTTGTTACAATTTTTCTGATAGATTTATCAGGTACAGATATTCCGGCTAATGGCTGATCATTTGGAAAATCGTTTGGAGTTTCAACCTGGGAAGAAAAATCCCAGAGTATAGTTGGATCGGGCATGTAAAATAATTTCTTGTTGTCTATGCCAAATTTAAGAAGGTATTTCCGGCTCATCGCATCTCTAAAAGAAATAAAATCGAAATCCTGAATGAAATCGTACATTCGACTTTTTGTTGATATGCTATTTAACGCCGCTTTATCAGTCATATCAAATGAAACGGCAAATGCGATTTTACGAGGAACATAAATATCAGGAAGGTAGTAGATACTTGGAACTATGGAACTTTTCTTATTGCTTTTCAATCTCCAAACAGTATCGCTTCCGGCCACAATTATGCCATAATTCTGACCCGAAATAAACCGGCTTGTTTTTTTAAGATCATCCGTTAGGCACGTTTTTAAAGATATCTTAGTATAATTTCGAATGAAGGACCGTAATCTTAATAACTTGCTCCATTGCCAAAAGTCAATAAATGGAAATTGGCGTTTAATACATTTAAAAAACTCCCTTTTCTCAACTTTTAGGGATCGAAAATCAATGATTTCAATATGGGCTTCAGGTTTTAATGATTGCAGTAATTTTTGCAGACAGTATGTCTGCATTACTGATCCCTCATTAACTGATCGATGGTATGTAAGAATGCCGGTTTTTAGCATTTCATCGCTCTATTAATAATCTGATAGATTTGTGTTAAGTCCGACGGATCATTTGGATCGATGCAATTTTCAAGCTTTTTATCTATACAGGCGATTGGCCTCCTCCCTTTTATGCCCGTGAATAAATCACGTGTCACATCACGGAGGGATTCTATAAAATGATAGTCCCTGTTTGTTTCAAAAAAAGGCCCGTCGCCTTCAAAAAAGACAGGATCGGGGCTTTCAACCCATACATCTGGTAGCAAATCATTGAATCTTGCGAAAGAATATTCACGACGATATGGTCGTGCATGAAGATCATTTTTAATCGCGATCTCGGTAAGGTTAAACTTATTAATGATATATTGTGTCAAATGATCAATCTCTTCCTCGCTATCAACAGGACCTCCAAACCTTATTCGATCATTGATATAAATACCTGGGATATAACGTTGCCCGAAAGCCTGTGTTTTGGGCCAGTCGATATTAGGAGAATACAGTTCTTTAACCATTTCCGGTGCTAAACGTTTTCCGATTTGTTTTAATCTTTTTGGTAAAATAATCGAGGCCTTTTTGGTAAATTTTTTCAAGCCGGAACTCGAAATTTGTTTTTTTTCCTGCAGATCGATATCCTGCAAAAATTGATTAAGATTTACAGATGATAGTCTCGGTGATGCTCCGTGATCAGAAACAATTATCAAATTTTCTGGTTGAATGTTTTCAACAGTTGATTTAATTGAGTTGTCCAAATATGAGTAAAAATGATATATTTTTTCTTGGAAAATATTTTTTGGGATACAATCGTTTTCTATAAGTCCCTTGATTTCAACCATTGCAACATTTTGAATCGGTGTATTTTCAGTATGCGTCAAAAAGCCAAAATCTGGATTGAATTTATCGCAAAAGAAAGAAAAGGCCTGGCCTCTTTTATCAATAGAAGCCTCAATAGCCCCAACAAATTTATTAATTTCCTTAATCTCCGAAGCCATAAATCTCACTTGCCACGGGTAACCAATTTTTAAAAGATAATCAAATGCCTCATTGGGATAACAGGCAGGAGGTTTAAGACCGTACTTCGGATTAAATCCGGCTCCAGCACCAGAAATAAAAAAACCGTCCACTTTTGGTGCCGGCATAGTCGTCGGTAAGTTCATGAAACCGACTTTACATCCTCTATTATTAAGTGTTCGCCATAAAGGGTTAATATCTTTTCCCTCATGATTTTCAGTACCAAAATGGGAACTGATTTCACCTGGACTCCCTAATACGGGTTTGTAATAAAAGGCGCCGGTATCATGTCCATGATGCCCGTTTAAAATTTCAGCCCAACCTCGGCTCCATAGATCTTCTTCTATATCAAGGTTAATTCCTTCCTTTAATCTATCTTGTAAAAAAGGCATATTCATTGCCATTATAATTTCTTTTGTTCCGCCATCAATACCAATTACCAATAACTTCATTATTTATTTCTCATATCAAAAATACGACCAACAATGATTTAAAGTGAGGTTTTTTTTGAAACCTTACGCAGACGCAAAAATAATGGCATATCTGAAAACAGTCTTACAGTGATCACCCCCAATAGGTGAACCGCACCGATCATAACAGAATTCAATCCGATTAAAACTGCACCCCCTAGATAGAGAACTCTAACAAATACAACCATATTTCTTCTTGGCATTTTATCCATTGCAACTGTTAAAGGATAAAAACTTGTCGAAATGAAATTGAGATAAGTAGCAACGATCAAGAGGTATACAGTGGGCATGGCCCCAACATAATCAATTGTTGTTACAATTAAAAGGAGCGGTTTTACAAAAATAATCAGTAGAAGTGTGCCTGCTCCTCCCCATATCACAGTAAGGCGAACCAAACCTTTGATAAGGGCGTACAATTGATTAATTCTTTTCCGTGACCATAACATGACAATTTCCGGAGTAACAGCATTTTGGATATTGTTTTTAATGAGTTTTAGTGGTGCAGTCAGCTGTGTGGCAATTCCAAAATATGCTACCTGCGTTGGAGTAGAAAATATTCCCAATAGAAATAATCCCCCGCTATCAGAAGCGAGTTTTAAATATCCAATCAAATTGGTATGAAATAAATTGCTAACCATAAGTCTTTTATAAGGTTTTAATGCAATAAATGGATTCCCCTTTTTTCCCCAGGATAGTTTTTCCGCGACTATTCTCAAGGAAAACATGAGAGGCACCAAAGATTGAACAATTATTCCCACAGAAAATGCAACAATTATCCACTCAATTTTGTAATTTCCATTTATAAGTGCTAAATAAATGAATGCAATCAGGAATGTTAGACCAGCCCCGACAACACGAGGTAATACCAAGTATGAAAAACGATTATGCAATCTTAATATTGCTGTATTGAATCCTTCAAAAGTGTAAACAAGCATTGCAACAGCATATATCCTGAATGACAACGACAATGCAGCATCGTTATAAAACTTGACTGAAATCCAAGGGGCGAATATCATCATAACGATCACGATTAGAAGGCCGACAGCAAGGCTAAGACCAAGACTCAAATAAAGTAATCCTCGTAAGGCTTCTTCATTATTCTCTTTTTCAAATTGAGGAAAAAATCGATACAGTACGTCATCAACCCTCACTCCTAAAAAAGAGGACAGCACAGTGAGCAGGTTAAGGATAATGAATATCCTGCCAAAATCTTCAATGAGAATTGTTTTAGTTAGTAATGCCGTTCGACCGATTCCGATCACTGCCATTGAGACAGAGCCTATAAAGCCGATAGAAAAGTTTTTAGAAATTCGACCTAAAAGTGATCGATTTTCTTCTTTTGATAATTTATTTCGTAGCAGTATTGCGATCGATTTAAACAATTGAGACTTTTACATAACCTCCCAAAATTGCTTTCACTTGTTAATTTGTAACTACTCAGGTAGATAGACTGAAGGTTGAAGGCTTTTAGGGACAAATCATGCGCGATCACACAAAACTTAGGGCATTTGAGCTGGCTGACGAGGTAGCAGTATTGGTTTATCGGGTGACCGCAGGGTTTCCGAGAGAAGAGTTGTATGGTCTAACTTCTCAAATGCGGTGAGCAGCGGTTTCGGCTCCTTCTAACATCGTTGAAGGTTGCGCACGTGACAGTCAGGCAGATTATTTTGTAGGTAAGTAAACTGAAGACTGTTAGATCACTTCAGCCTTCAGTCTTCAACCTAAATACCTGAGTAGTTACAAATTACATACAAAAAATAGGATGTAGATAATCACCAACAAGTTAAGGAGCTTTATCATGAAAAAAACAATATCCATAATTGTATGTCTGACACTTCTTGCATTTATTTTTTCCTGTGCAGGGACGACCAACAAAGAAAAAGGCGCAAAAACAGGTGTTTTAGTCGGCGCTGCCGCTGGTGCG
>PVMS01176639.1_pt1 | contig 12019 bp, 12 predicted proteins | sample 1853461 | NCBI WGS metagenome assembly PVMS01 (sample SAMN08582032, study PRJNA380276) | Marine sediment metagenome, whole genome shotgun sequencing project. | isolation source: ocean sediment barecode stripped | collected 2017
CGAAAGACGCTCTTCCGATCTATATGCGTCTTTCGTATGCAAATTAGTATACAGAGGCAGTCAATGCAATTCTGGCAGCTGCCCTTGCATATATAAACCCTGTTTGGTGGGATGTTGCATTTATAGTAGTGCCGGTACTTTTCCTGGCTTGAAAAAAAAACAAATAACAGCTCACATTCAAACTCGAAAATGAACCCGGAATAAGGGTGTCGGGTTTGTCAATGATAATAATTTGGGTATGTATGACTACATTAGCTTTTAATGATTAAAGTTGCTGTAATATCACTACTATCTCTTCAGACCTTCGTAATCAGCATCTTGTTATTTCTCAAAAGCAGAAATAAACAAGCAAATGCAATGCTTGGATTGGTTCTGTTCTTTTTTGGACTTACAACATTAAATTTTGCGCTTTTTAATGGATTGTTGCAAGAGAATCTCCTTGAATATATCCCTTACCTGAGGTTAGAGCTTCTTTACGGACTGGGGCCTGCCTTATATTTGTACTCGAAAAGTATTACAAACCCGGAATATAAACTGACAAACAAAAGCTATCTGCTTTTTCTACCTGTAATTATTGAACTAATATATTACAGAACTTCATATTACAGAGAAGGTGCCATAAACTTAGATGGTATTCCAAATACTAGTTTACAACTAGTCTTTGTTTTACAGCAATGGATAGGCTTATTATACTCCACTATCTTTATGGTCCTGTCAGTATATTTGTTATTTGAGTACAAGAAATGGCTGTATGATAACTTTTCATTTACACAAGACAAAAGCCTCAAATGGATTCATACACCTATAGTTTTTTTTGTCTCATTTTGGTTTTTATGGTTAAGTATGCGATTGCCGGACATTTTCATATTCTCAGGCAGGTATAGCCAATATTACTTTTACCCCATGTACATTACTTTGTCGATTACTACTCTGTGGATAGGATTTCAGGGGTACATCAAAGCCAAAACCGGAACAATTGGTTTTGATACTTCAAACATTTTAAAAAGAAAAGCAGCCATAGAAGATGAATCCGACTACAATGACATTATTGGCATTATAGAGAATAAAATGAGCTCCGAAAAGCTTTATTTAAATCAGGACTTTAGTATGAAATTATTATCATCGAATACGGGTATTCAGACGAAAATTATTTCAAAGGCAATTAATCAGTACCTAAATATGAATTTTCATGAATTTGTAAACCGGTACCGCGTAACTGAATTCATAGAAAGAATAGAAAACGATAAATCAAAAGATTTTACTTTGCTGGCACATGCTTATGATAGTGGATTTGCCTCTAAGTCTACCTTTAATCATATATTCAAAAAATATACAAACAAAACTCCAAAAGAATATCTTGCCGATTTAGACAACCAAAAAGTAAATAATTAGTCCGAAAACTATTTTTCGGACGATTGATAGCGTATGATTATTGTGTTTTGTAAAATATTAATCAAAAACACAATACATATGAAATTCAAGATTCTGATTCTTCTTTTAATCGTCCCAATATCTGGATATAGTCAGCAGACAAATAGCTCAATCATACCAAGTTCCTGGATTGGAAAAATAAAATTGGGAGACACAAACCCCGAACTTGTTTTTAATATTTTCAAAGATAGTATAGGACAGCTTGCTGGAAATTTGGGAATTCCCAGTAAAGGAATTCAAGGTATACCCTTGGATAAAGCAATGATTACAAAGGATTCAATTGTATTAAGTATTTCTGCTGTTCAGGCCAGCTACAAAGGAGTTTTCAATGAGGACAGAAAGATGATAAAGGGTACCTGGCAACAAGGTCCGAACAAATTTCCACTTGTTCTTATTCCTTTGACAAGGGAAATTGACTATATAAACTTCAAAAGAGAAATTCCATCTTCTTTAAGTTTAGAATTCACAAGTGAACACTTTGTGTTCTATTCAAAAAAACAAGACGCAGAAGTTCTGGAGGCCTTATCTAAAGTTCTTGAAAGCAATTATATACGTATAACTTCGAATATGCGGACTCGTTTTGATTCAAAAATTTATGTGTTAATTTATCCTGATCTAAAAGCATTTCATATTGCACTAAATTACCCTGACGCACCTGATTGGGTTGTGGGTGCAGCTGGTAAAGATGAGTTAAAAATGGTGAGCCCTTTAAATCCAGGAAGTGTACATTCCTATCCATCACTTATGAAAGCAATCGTCCACGAATTTACTCATACTGTTGTACTAAATTTCAGAAAACAAGGACTTGTAGGTTTACCAAATTGGTTAAATGAAGGTTATGCTTATTATGAAGCTGGACAACTTACTGAAAATGAATATAAAACTATCCATTCCAACCAACTAAAGAATAAAATTCCTTCCTGGGATGAATTAAAAAATGCCAATCCATTTCAATTTGGAGATATGGGAGGCTACGGAATTTCTGCAACAATTATTGACTTCCTGGTAGAATCCTATGGGCTTGATAATTTAAAACAATATATCACAGAACCTGAAAGTGTTGAAAAAATCTATAAAATGTCAGAGAAAGATTTGGAGCACTTGTGGAGGGAATATTTAAAAAATTGGAAAGCCCCCTCCGATCCGAAGAGCTATCAAAATTTCACTTATTTTTACACGGTATCTAAAACATGAGCCGTGCAGATAAATTCACCTACCAGAGCCATCCTACTGTTCTCCTGTCCTGATCAAAAGGGATTGGTATCTATGATTTCAGGATTTATTGCCCAATACGGGGGCAATATTATCTCCCTTCACGAACATGTAGATTCCTTTGATAAAACTTTCTTTCTAAGGGTAGTATGGGATATGGATGGTTTTGATATTCCTGGGAATGAACTGGATGATGCATTTAATCCCATTGGTAAAAAATTTGATGCCAACTGGAATATCCTGTATACTGGAAGGAAGCTGCGCATTGCAGTCATGGTATCCAAATATGAACATTGTTTGCAGGAGCTACTCTGGAGGCAACGGTTACCAGAAAGTGCTTATGAGATCCCCTTAATCATCTCCAACCATCCCGATCTGGAAACTATGGCAGCATATCACCGGATACCTTACCATGTATTTCCCGTTACAAAAGAAAACAAGGACATACAGGAGCAAGCTGAACTGAAGCTGCTGAAGGAAAATAACATAGATGCCATTGTGCTGGCAAGATACATGCAGGTATTAACTAAATCTTTCGTAGATCATTATCCCAACCGCCTCATCAACATCCATCATTCCTTTTTACCTGCTTTTATGGGAGGCAATCCTTATAAACAGGCTTATGAAAGGGGAGTGAAAATTATCGGGGCAACCAGTCACTATGTTACCGAAGACCTCGACAAAGGCCCCATTATTGAACAGGATATCATCCGGATTTCCCACCGTGACAGCGTGAATGATCTTGTTCACAGTGGTCGGGACCTGGAGCGTACTGTACTTGCCAGGGCAGTTAGTTTTCATGCTCAGCACAGGATCCTTGTAAATGGAAAGAAAACAGTAGTTTTTCAGTAAACAGTTTAGATCGCATACTCAAGCGTAATGTAGCACCCTGGTGTGAAGTGCTCACTTTTACTGCAATCTCCAGGGAATCTGACACACCAAATAGCTCTTTATTTTCTTAGCCAAACTCTTCAATCCAGCTCCAATTGAGCTCATTGAAGGAGTATATAAAAAGGTTGAAATGTAACATTAAAATTGTAAAAGGCGAAGCATTTAATCCAGACGAAAATCTTCAAATAATTCTAATTAAAGCATCCGAAACGGCGAAAGCAATGATGCTGACAAAGGGGTTCGATGCAAAGAAGGATATTAAAACTTGGGAGGGTTTACAATGGTAATCAGCTTTTCAAACCCAATCTCCATTCTTTGATGGTGAAGGACATACAGAAGTTCATGAAAGAGCAGCGTTTACTTATCAAGCCATGACCGGAGCTAAATCTATGGTGGGTAAAATGGTGGGTAAAAGATCACAGTACCAATTAACCTCTAAAGATCATGATGGTAATTTTTTAAATGGTAGCAATACATATAAATTAACAGTACCGCCAAATGTGCCTATCAATAACTACTGGTCTATTTGTGTTTAGGATGTAAAAATCCGTTCCCTAGTAAAAAATGGAACACCAAAATCTAGTGCGGGGTCACATATAGATATTGATATAAATGAAGATGAAGACATTTAGAAGCTTTTTATGCCCGAGACGAGAATACCCTGATGCAGAATTAATCCATCAACGTCTCCATCAACATAAATTGGAACTCATAGTCTGATTCCAGGGAAGCTGAAAATTATTAAATTGTCAGCTAATAACGATTGAAATGGGAATTACAGCCGGTATATTACTAGTGTTGATGAGTATCGTCCACAATATTTATGGAGAGAAAAAGCAAATTCCAGATCTGAAAAAACTGACCAAAGATTCAATAATAATAGGGTCTCTAAGAATTATGATCTTTCAAGGCGGCATATTATTGTTAACAGTAGGCATTATTCAGATTTTAGTTTCTGCTAGCTTAATTGAATTGAATGGGGTGGCACGTTATTTCCCGGTGGGAATTGTTTTAATTAACGTTTGCACGTCTCTCATTATTACACTCTTCGCTCATAAGGACATACTAAAAATTACAATTCCTCAATTTGTAGTATTCATAGTCATTATTGGCTTTCAACTACTTTCTTTATAATCACTATGTCTGCTTCTATTAGTATCGGGGCAATCTATTCCGGATTAAACTTCTTCCTGCCCCCTTGCCCCTTATAGCTGCACCAATTGCTCTTATCCTGTTTTTCCTTTTAGCCTTGTGCGAACAAGTTGGTTGGATGGGTTATGCTTTTGAGCCCATGAGTAATCGATGGGGACTTTTTAAGTCAACTATGATATTAGGCGTGATTTGGGGGTTGTGGCATGTACCCATGTTTATTTTCTCAATACCTGAGCCAGAAATGATAGTTGCACAAGTTTTAGCTCTAATTGCTGTGCGCATTTTAATCGTATGGCTCTACTCGAACACGGGTAAAAGTGTCTTCATTGCAATTTTATTTCACGCAATATACAACGTTTGCATGATCGTCATTCCAGTAAATTTTGTGGTAACCGCGATAATCATATCAAATAGCGCTGCTTTGATATTATACTTCTGGAGCAGAAATCAAAAAACAGCAGTAACACCGAAAGCCTGAGATACTAAAGAGGATTAATTTTAGCTACATGGAATCCTTGCGTTGGTCTACTTCACAAATTTTTCACCTTTTTTTTGTCGTCGTCGTTGATATTGGTTTGGATTTTTTGTTCTTTTATCTCTTTCTTAATATGTCAATGTTACCACATGATCAGTCTAATGTTGGTTCAACGTATGTGTATAGTTGAATGGCGTTTACTTTACATGCATCGTAACTACACCAATACTCCCCAAAAAAAATACTGATCATAAAACCATTCGATATTTAAATGAAGATAGGGGGAAATCGTCAACAGTTCCGACAGCAGCCTGATTTCTTAATAGTTTTTAGTAGGTGTTAAATCGCTGATGCTGATATTTCATATTCACTTCTATAGTCTGAATAACAAACTGACCCCTTTTCGCCATGACAATTTGATCATATATTGTAAATATCACTTCCTTTGCATCATATTAATTGTTGCTGCTGAGAGGGGAAAAGTATGGAAATGATTATCACGATAGTCATCTGGGCTGCCATTATTCAAGGTCTTCTTTTGAGCTTTATATTCATCGTTTCCAGAAAACGCCGGAGCTTTGCGAATAGATTACTGGGGTATTTCTTATTAACATTTGTGTTTGCAGCCCTATCAGACCTGTTGCCATTCACCGAAATTGGGAATTATTCTCTTTCAGGGTACTTCACACTGCCTGAAGTGAAAATACTCTTTCCCGTTCTGTTTCTGCATTTTGTGCTTGAAAAAACAGGTCGGCCCTCATTCTTTCGATTATTTCTTAAAACCCAATATTTCCTGGCGTTTGGTATTATCAGTCTTACCCTGATTAATTTACTCATGGTGCTTTTTTTAGGCAATTCACTATTAGACCTGTTGGGCTGGAAATATCTTGAACAGATTCATCTGGGACAGCAGTATTACGCGTTCATATTAACTGTAGGAGCATTTATTATTGCTGTAAGAGAAACCAGGAGGTATCGAAACCTTGTTCGAAATGAGTTAACTGATATGAATATGCTGGACATTAATTGGCTGTGGCAGTATATATTTCTCCTTTCACCCATTATCCTGTTCTGGGGAGCTGAATTATACAGGATCGCAATAGGTGGTACCGGGCAATCCGAGTTAACGACTTATGCCTATTTAGGCATTGCCTTTTTCAACTATTTTGTGAGCTATAAAGCATTTACCCATCAGACCCTCTTTGATGGATCAGCAGATTATTTGAGAACATTAAATAATTCGCCTCTCATTGCTGGAAAATCTACTGCACCTTTTGATGATGATACCTGTGCCAGGATTCAGAAGGAAATGGATGCCATGCAGTATTACCTCAATCAAAATCTAACCATTTACGACTTTGCCAAAGAGATTCAGGTTTCAGCACGAACCATCTCTTCCTGTATAAACCAGAGTGTAGGGATTAACTTTAATGAATGGGTGAATAACTTCAGAGTTGAAAAAGTTTTAGAAATACTGAATGACCAGAATAGTAATCACCTTTCCATTGAGGGCATTGGAAGCAATTCTGGTTTCAAATCCCGCTCTGCCATGTATGCCGCTTTTAGAAGAAAGCTCGGGAAATCTCCTGGTCATTTCAGGTAGAAGATTGTCCTGAAATCAGTATCTGGCACATCCTCAGATTCAATACAAGCAACATCCACGTTCCATTTAAGTCTCTTTTCTAAAACCAAAGAAACAGGGTCATATTTACTTCAATAGATAACAAGATGAAACTTATACATTATTACATAATTCTGATGGCATTTTGTATGATAAGTGCCTTAGGTGTAAAAGCACAGTCAGAAAATTCTGAGCTTAACGGTTTTCTGGAAAAAAAGATGAAAAGATCGGAACGGATTGGGATGCAAGCTGCCTACATCTCCAATGGAGAATTGAAATGGACTGGTAATTATGGGGTCAAAACATTCCAGACAAGTGACAGTGTCAATGATAGTACTCTGTTTATGACCGCTTCCATTTCGAAACCCGTAACAGCATTGGCCGCGATGAAACTTCACGATCAGGGATTGGTAGATTTGGATGAGGATATCAATAGTTATCTACCTTCCCACATTAATAATCCAAATTATCCTGATGAGAAAATTACATTACGTATGTTGTTATGCCATGTCTCTTCCATAAGAGATAACTGGACTGTGCTGGAGCCTTCATATACACTCCCGGAAGGTGGGGATTCACCTCTTAGTCTGGAAGATTTTCTAAAGGCTTATTTGTTAAAAGATGGCGCCTTCTATGATGACAGTCGAAATTTCTACCAAACAAAACCCTTAACAGAAGAACATTACTCGAACGTAGGATATGCGCTCATAGGTTATCTGGTGGAGGTAATTTCCGGGAAACCTTTTAACGTGTTCATGGCCGAAGAGGTATTTAAACCTCTTCATATGCATAATACCTACTGGTTCCTATCTGAAATTCCTCATGATAACCTTGCCACACCTCACAACTTGCCCTACAAAGAAACCGATTTCAAAGGCACCCAGATACTGCCCCATTTTGGATATCCGGAATATCCGGCCGGCCAGTTGAGAACAACCGTTACGGATTATGCCCAATTTGTAAAGCTTATGGTCAATATGGGAAAAGTAGATGGTAAGGAATTTTTAAGCGAACAAATAGTGAAGGAATTTTTAAGTGTGCAATTTCCCGATGTGGCCAAATGGAGAGCCATCTCCTGGAGTTATAACGAGTTTGAAAGCTATATATACAATATGATCATGCCCAGGGTGCCTTCACATACGGGACTTGACCCGGGAATGTCCACCGTTGTTTCTTTTAATCCTGAAACCAAAACTGGTGTCCTTATCTTTTCAAACTCTCCAACAACTACTTTCCGTTGTGAAAAAATCATTTATCTGGACATGGTTAAAAGGCTTTTTAAAGAAGCTGAAAAAAAGCAATAAAATAACATCAAACTAAAAACAAACAAAATGAAAACACATATAATTATTGCAATTACCCTGGTAATTAGCAGCAGTCTTTATGGGCAGAAGCGAACAGCAACTATAGTATATTTTGAGAGTGGTAAAGAGACTATCGAGGGTATACTAATAAGACCGAATGACAAAACAAACACACCAGTCGTAGTATTTCAACAGGGGTCTGGCAATCACTCATTTGAGGGATACGAAATCGAAGCCTGGGGGCCCCCACAAATTCTATATTGAGGATGTCCTTCTTGAGCAGGGCTATTGTGTGCTTTATTGCAATAAGCGCGGTTTGGGAGAATCAACTGGCAATTGGAAGAAGAATAATTTTTATGGAAGAGCTGAAGATGCTTATGCCGCAGTACGTTACTTAAAGTCCTTACCCTTTATTGACACAACCAGGATTGGAATAAGTGGACATAGCCAAGGAGGGTGGATTGCCCAGGTTGTTGCAGCACAACACGATGATGTTGCCTTCGTAATTGCATTGGCTGGTCCAACAGTTGGAGTGAAGGCACAGACAGGTTCGAACGACAGTTTGAGATACATGTGTAAAGGCTATTTGGGCGAAAAGCTCACAAAACGGATGAAGAAAGACAGAAAACACAAACAGTTGGGGTATAATATTGGCAAAAAAACGGGAATCCTCGGAAGTGCTCGTTTCTGGTACCTGATAGCTGATTATGACAATGATGAGGTATTAAAATCAATCCATTGTCCCACATTGTTATTGTTTGCCGAGCATGATATAAATGTAGATCCTGGTCAAAATATCCAGCATTTCAATAAGCTATTCAACAACAATCCCCCTGGCAACTTTACTATAGAGGTAATGGATGATGGACAGCACGGGTTTTATAGGGTTACTGATCGATGTGTGGATTGGAATACAGCCGAGCAACAGCCTTTTGACCCACTGTTCCAGGATAAAGTCAGAACCTGGCTTAAAAATCTTGATTGAAAATTCATCAACACCCCCATCAACATAAATTGGAAAGCCCCCGCAGATACTTGATCTACAAGGGCTTTCGCGGTTTGGCGGTGGTGCCACCAGCCCCCAATGAGTTGAAGCGTGATCCGGCGGAAATCTAGATGAGAATTGTTCTATTATCAGTCCTAATTTGCCCAATCGAATCTGACTTATTACAGCAAACGTTAATTGCAAATAACTTTAAATGATGATATTTTGTAATCCTCCGTAATCTTAACGAGATATAAACCAGTACCATATTCACTCAAACTAAGCCGATGATAAAATCCCTCAAGTTTATCATTATAAATCAAGTTACCCTTAAGATCAAATATTTCAATCTGGGCCTCGGTATTAACTCTGCTGATAATATTAAGAATATCTGAAGTTGGATTAGGAAAAACTATCAGCCTATCTTGATCATTTAAATCCTCTTCGGGGTTGACTTCATCGGTGTAGTCCAGAATAATGAAATCATCTACATATAACCCATCACTTTGAACATAATCATCTGAGTATATTTGGAATTTTAGATTGATTGCTTCTTCAATATAAGGAGAGAGGTCTATAATTTGCTGAGACCAATGTTGATGATTTATAAATACAGCGAGGGTATCCCAATTAACATTATCGGAACTTGCAAGTAAGTTAGCTCCATCAAATGGGGCAAACGACCATTTCGCATCAAATAAAGCCATGGGACTTTTAGTTTCTGTTAGGTCAACAACGGAATTAATTAATAAAATTGAATTATCATTCGAACTATAACTTCCATTTTTGGAATCTACAATAGCTTGAAATCCACCTTGCATATCCTGAGATGTTGTTTCCCATCCTTCAGTATTCCATTGAGACAAATCGCTTTCAAAATTTTCATAAAACAATTCTTCAGTATCTCCAACTATAATCTTTTTAATTCCGGAATAGGTAAGGAAATTGTTTTCATTTATCTCTATACGCAATACTATAGTATCCATGAATTGAATATCGGATGAAACTATTAACATAAACCGTTCTTCAGCAAAAGTTCCAGCATTTAATTGTTGAATGTAAGCAGTAGATTTCCCAGTACTGCAATTGTCTGATAATGGCGTCACATTAATCTCAATATTTTTTGCTGCTATACCTAAACCTCTATTTTTTTACTCTCAGTTTAACAAATAAAGCATCTTTTGCATACACACCATTTGCGTTTGATAATTCGAAATTATTAAGCCTTGTATATGAACCCGCTATATGTGAAATATATTTATATGATTCGAGCATATTTTGAACTGTTGAACAGAATTCACTTATTTCTGGCCAAAATGAAGTTCCAATTTCGGGTGTCCACGCATATATGCCTAATTCATGCATATAGTCCATTGTTGTACCACAAGCATTATAATGTAACATATCAAAAACACCTCCATAACCTCGAAAAGAATCATTAATAAATTCTGATGAGTATTCCAGGTATTTATCAGAGTCTTTTGGCACACCGTTGCAGCCTGGTGGAGTTAATATCATTTGTCCAAAACTATGACAAGTAAATGCTGTTTTTGGTTTGACTTTTACTAGATAATCTCTTACCGCTCTTGTTTCAGGTTCAGAGAATGCCTCCTGCCCATGATATATTGACGACTGAAATTTACTACTTGAACCAATCGCATCACTAAAATCACTGCTGTAATTCCTATTCAAGTCAACTCCAAAAACACCATTGCCCAGATCTCTTCTGTTCTTTCTCCAATATCCTCTTCCTTCAGGAGCCTTTATTTGATTATATACATATCCATCGGGATTAACTATTGGAATAAAATGCAATTCTCTGTTGTTTATTAGGTAATTAGCTTCATCATTACTGTTGTAATTTTCTAATAGCCACCACATGAAATATAGTAACGACTCCATGGACATAGGTTCTCTTGCATGATGCAAGGCATCAAAATAAACTACACCTTCTAAAGTACTTTCATTTATATCTGGATTATCTGATATTTTTACAGCATAAATAGCTCTTCCTTCTATTGACCTACCAATAGTTTCTTTTGTAGTTATCAAGTTTGGAAACATTGATTTCATAGAATCTAATTGCTCAATAATCTCTTCATAATTATGAAAATGCCCCATGGTTCCATAGGTAAAGTTCTTAAGGCCACAAACTGTATCACTACTGGTTGATTTGATTCTTAAAGAATGTTCCTTCACTATTTTAGATGGAATACTTTCTTCCAAAATATAGAAATCGATATCATTTTCGATGAGTATATCTATTTCCGAAAAGCATATTTCAACATCAATACTATTCGGTGCATTTTGAATGAAATTTTCTAAAATCAATCCTTTTTCACCTAATTCCTGAAGTTCTTTTTTATCATTGAAGAGAATTCTAACTTTCCTATAAGTCTCATTCTGAGAATTAGCATTATGTTGGACTATAAATAGAAGAGTAAAAAAGAAAAGTATTTTCACCATTAATGCAGGGTTACAATTGGCTTTGTTTCACTTAATAACGAAATAGATTTTGTTATATTCTTTGCCAAGGACATTCAACAACATATCGTTCCCAATTTCCCTTAGGAAGAGATTTACTATTTCTGATAAACTAAGATCGGAAAGGCTCAAGAACGCTGGGGTTGATGGCACAATAAATCCATCAACACCTCCATCAACATAAATTGCAAAGCCCCCGAAAATCCGAGGATTAACGGGGGCTTTAGCGGTTTGGCGGTGGTGCCACTTAGCCCTTAACGCAGTTACCACACGTTTAAACAAAGTCTTTTACTCGTACGTTACCCACCATAATGAAGAACCTACTTTCCATACTAATATTTATATCTATCTTAACTTCTAAATAAACTGCCATTATAGCTTATAACAACTACTTTTAAAAGATGTAGCCAAGTCTGATCGTCACGTAACCCTGTTTCGGTAAAATTGGATTTATGAGGTAATAA
>PVMS01021378.1_pt1 | contig 12017 bp, 3 predicted proteins | sample 1853461 | NCBI WGS metagenome assembly PVMS01 (sample SAMN08582032, study PRJNA380276) | Marine sediment metagenome, whole genome shotgun sequencing project. | isolation source: ocean sediment barecode stripped | collected 2017
ATTCCAGAGTTTGATAAGTTGTAGTTTTTCATTATTTACCCCTACAATAAAGTGCTGTTTTCCACCTGATTCCAGTGTTGCTATTTTTCGGGAATCTCCACGGATTTTTAATCCGGATTTTGCAATCGGTTGCGCTAAAAATTTATTTCCGTCAGATCCCTGTAAATACAAACCGTAGCTGGCATCCTGCCGGCCCAGTGAGGGCCTTACCTGATAATTGTTGCCACAGAGAATGAGATCGGGGAGTCCATCCAGGTTGATATCATCCACTACCATATCGCGAACCGGCGAAAACTGGGCAGACACCGGCAGGGCAATGGCTTGAAATGTCAGATCACCGTTATTGATAAAAAGTGTGGATTCAAATAACACAGCTTTTCTCTTGTAGGATTGACTGAGCTTCTCACTTCCAAATATGTCTTGAATACTTTTCCCTCCAAAAGCAGCATAATCGGGATATTTCTTTTCGATGCCGCTGATCTGGCTGGCCAGTTCATCCAGCGAGGCGATGGGGTAGCTGATGCTCTTGTGATAGGAACAGATCACCTGCTCGGGCAAACCATTGTTGTCAAAATCATATACATACATCTCTACGGGCTCCGTGAGGGAAGCTTTCATCATGGAGTTCAAGCCATGGTTGCCACATATAAGATCCAAATCTCCGTCTGCATCCATATCTGAGACCCTGATGCAATTCCACCACCCGGAAGTTTCTCCCAGGCCTGTTAATTCAGTGATGTTGGTAAAGTTCCCGTGATTGTTCAGGAAAATTGTCACATTCATCCATTCCCCTACCACCACAAGGTCGGGATCGCTATCCTGGTCTATATCTGCCCAACGTGCATCGGTAACCATTCCAGCTTCTCTCAGGCCTGCCATTTTAGACTCAGCCATATGGCTAAAATTCCCACTTCCATCATTTTCCAGTAAGAACTGTTGGGGTGATAAGCCATAGGCACCCGGAACCGATCTGGATCCCACAAAGAGATCCAGGTCCCCATCTCCATCAAAGTCGGCTGGTCTTACACACGAGCCATTGTGGGCTATGTAGGGTAAGGCTCCTTTCTGTGACTTTACGAAGGCGCCAGATCCATTATTGATCAATAAGCGGTCGGCCAGCATGGGGTTTCCTATGGGGTATTCATTTCCTCCCCGGACAATGTAAAGATCTGAATCCCCATCCCCATCAGCATCAAAAAGAGCAGCATCCACATCTTCGGTGAGGCGATCGTTTAAAAGCATGGGTACATGCAATTGATTGAAAGATCCGTCGGGCAGCTGAATGAAAATAGCCGAAGCCTGATCTTTTGCGCCACCAACAAACAGGTCATCCAGTCCATCTCCATTTATATCGCCTACAGCCAGGGCGGGTCCCTCGGAAGAGAGGTTGTGCGGGATAAGCCGCTCCCGGTCCTGATCCGAAAATGCATCCTCCCGGTGCCTGAATTCCAGACCTGGTATCAGGACTTGAGTGAACACTGTAGCGCCAGTTCCATCTCTGTGTGTTTCAGATGGCATTGTACCACCCTCCTCCATATGAAGGGTAATCCGCTGATCTGCACTGATCTGGAAGTGAGTTTGTTCTGAAAGGTCGGGCCACCTCACCTGCAATGAGTCTATGACCGTGGCTGTTCCCAGACCGAAATGCAACACACCGGAGACGGACGACAGAAATCCCCTGGTGGGAAATTGCTCCATTACATGTGGCTGACCATTAAAGTATAAGGTTACCCGTGTGCCCAATCCACTGGTATTAAGATCTGTCCCTTTGATTATCACAGATAGAAAGTGATGGTCCAGTAGCGATTCTGCATTATTCCTGTAAATGGATGCAGGACCATTGATGTTATTGACCACCAGATCCAGATCACCATCATTATCCAGATCAGCATAAGTGGAACCGTTGGAGAAATCTGTCGTTTCAAATCCCCATGATGCGCCCATTTCTGTGAAAGTGAGATCTCTGTTATTTCTAAAGATGTGATTTTCATCGGGTTGCAAAGGCATCTTTTCGTAGAGTACATTGTTGGGTACCTCACTGTTATCCTTTACCGGGAAATAGCGGTTCCCCCCTGTTAGAAAATTGACGTAATCGAGGTCGTTGGCCCTGCGGTAAATGCCACTGGTAATAAAGAGGTCCTTCCACCCATCATTATCCACATCACACAACAGGGGTGACCAGCTCCAGTCTGTGGCATATATCCCGGACAGACGGCCAATTTCACTGAACAGATCACCTCCCAGGTTCAGCTGAAGGGTATTCCGTACGAATTGATGAGAATAGCCGTAATCAAGTTTCATCTTAAAAAGCTCCGGATCGTCCTCCCCCCCCGATTGCTTTTTGATCTTTTGATCGTCGGGCAACATATCCAGCACGATCACATCCAGTAATCCGTCGTTATTGATGTCTCCCACATCGTTGCCCATGGAGGACCTGCTGGTATGGCCCATCATCCCCTTCAATTGTTCCGAAAAGCTACCATCACCCTTATTCACATAGAGATAGTCATTCTCATGAAAGTCATTGGATATATAGATATCGGGGTAGCCATCATTATTGATATCACTTATATTAATTCCCAGTCCATACCCAATGTGACTGCTGAAAATACCCGCAGAAAGGGTCAGGTCCTGAAAGACCCGTACTCCATCTACTTCCTGGTTTCTGTATAGGCGGTCCCCTGCTTTCTTATCATGACTTTGACGCAGATCAGCACTTCCATATGCTCGTGAAGTATGTACCGAATGGTTTAACAAGTACATGTCCAGGTCCCCATCCAGGTCATAATCGAAGAATGCTGCCTGGGTGGAAAACCCTTCGAAATCGAGCCCGTATTGAGCAGCTTCTTCTCTAAAGGTGAGGTCCCCCTGGTTCAGAAATAATTGGTTCCTGCCGTTCAGTCCCTTATAGTTCCCCACCTGACACACATAGATGTCCAGCCATCCATCCCCATTCACATCCGCCATGGTTACCCCGGTACTCCAGTCGCCCGTTCCGGCCACTCCGGCTTTAGCGGTAATATCTTCAAACCTTAGATCTCCCTTGTTCAGATACAAGCGATTGGATTCCTGGTTGGAAGTAAAGTAGAGATCCACCAATCCGTCGTTGTTAATGTCTCCTGCAGCCACTCCTGCACCATTATTAAAATAGAGATACTCGATGATGTTGAACTGCTCGGTTTCGGTGAGCTGGTTGGTAAATACTACCCCGGTGGAAGAGGGGGGCAACAAAGAAAACAGGGTGTCATCCGTCGGGTCCGCTGGATTGCAGGAAACTATCCACAGGAGCAGTATCAGTATATAAACCGGCCTATTCATAAGGAATCATCAAGGATCAAATATCTTAAATACCTGAAGCGGATCATTGGAGCGTGTTACCACCAGGATCACTCCCCGGGGGGTATTCACCTCCATCAGATCCCGAACCTCTCCCTCCAGTTTGAAACCGGATACACCGGGAGGGATGTTGAGGAAACCACCCTGGCCATCACCCAGGAGGAAATTTCCATAGCTGGCATCATATCTCCCCACTTCCGGTTTTACATTGTATAAATTTCCACCCAGCAGAAGATCCAGGTTTCCATCCCTGTTAAAATCTCCCGACTCAGTGGCCATTACCGGGGAGAATTGTGCTTCCACCGGAAGGGGCTTCCTTATAAAGTGGCCAGTCCCATCGTTTATAAACAGAGAGGTTTCCAGGAGATCGGCTTTCAAGAGAATGGCATTCTTAAGCTGCTCAGGCTCGAATATATCAGTGATTTGCTGTCCTTTGTACATCTCATATTTTGGATACTTATCGGCCAGAGGGGGCAATTGTCTGATCAGGTTATGTTTCAGCGCCAGCGGGTAGGAGGTATCCCCTTCATAGACACATATAATCTGTTCGGCAGAACCGTTCAGATCAAAATCATTCACATACATGCTCACTGGTCTTTTTTCACTGGCCTTGAACCTTGAGTTGGCTCCATGATTTCCTGCTACAAAATCCATATCTCCGTCGTTGTCAAAATCACCTGTAGAGAGGCAATTCCACCACCCGCTTGTCTTGATGCTTCCAAAGGCTTCCTTATCCTCTTTAAATACTCCGTTGGTATTAACAAAGACCTTGAGCGGCATCCAGTCTCCCGCCAGGATCATATCCTCATTGCCATCTCCGTTCACATCTTCCCACAACATGTCACGAAGCATCCCCACATCCTGAAGTTCCGGTGCCACGCTGGAGGTGACGTTTGAAAAATTCCCGTTCCCATCATTCTCCAGGATGTAGCCATTCACAGGTACACCATACAGAAACGGTCGAAGACGGATTCCCACAAAAAGTTCTATTACGCCATCCTTATCAAAATCACAGGCTCGTATACATGCGGTACTCTCGTATTTGCCGGCAGGAAGAATTTGAGGTGACTTTTCAAAATACCCTTTACCGTCATTAATGTACAAGCGATCACTCAGGGCCGATGAACTGGAAGGCAATTCATTGCCTCCGCTGGCTACATAAAGATCCAGGTCTCCATCCCCGTCGGCATCAAACAGAGCACAATCGGAATCTTCTGATGACCTGTAAGCTCCAAACAGAGTTTTATTGACTGCAGCAAAGGAACGGTCTGGTTGTTGAAGTAGCATGGCTCCTGCCTGACCTTTCGCACCACCCACATATATGTCTTCAAGTCCATCTCCATTTACATCTCCTTTGCAGGTACGCGGACCTTCGGTGGACATCATATGGTAGATCAGGGATTCCCGCCTGAAATCATCAAATTCATTTTCACTGTGGATAAAGTCTACTGAAATCTCTTCTGTGACCTCTTTCATCCAGGTATGGTCTGAATCAGGCGGTTTAATCATTGTGAAATCCGTTGGTGATCCATCTTTCTGGTAAAGGGTAAGCGTCTGATCGGTGGCTACATCAGTCATGATGGTCACCCGGTCGTCGGGCCACTGCACAATCAGTGAATCCACCATCTTCAGAGGCCCCAATCCCAGGTTGGGCCGCGGGTCTACAGTGGATTTAAATCCACGTACCGGCATCTGTTCCAGGTATGTGATGTTGCCCCGATGTTTGACAGTTACCTTGGTGCCAATAGCATCTGTGTTTTGCTTATCGCCCTTTAAAATGACTTTCAGATAGTGATGCTCGGGCAATAATTCATTGGTTTCGTTGCGGTAGATAAACATGGGCATATTCACATTATTCATCACCAGGTCCAGGTCCCCGTCATTATCCAGGTCCCCATAGGCTGCTCCATTTGAATGGCTGGGGATGTCCAGTCCCCAGGGGGTAGCCATGTTCTCGAACTCGTGCTCGCCTTTGTTTTTAAAAGCATAGTTGGGGATTTTCACAGAAGGGATGGCATCAATCAGGGTCTTATAATCCACATTGTTACCCGAAACAATGGACATCACCATATCGCGGTTGGAAAAGTACTGGATATAGTCCTGGTCGGTGAGATCCTGATAAATTCCGTTGGCCACAAAAATATCTTTCAAACCATCATTGTCCAGGTCCATAATCAATGCACCCCATGACCAGTCTGTTGCATAAACACCTGTAAGTCTTCCGATCTCACTGAAGGTGCCATCGGCATTATTCAGGTGAAGCATGTTGCGGGTAAACTGATGATGGTAACCATTCCTATAATTGTTGCTGTAGCTATCCCAGCTGTCAAATGTTGTTTTTGTCTTCAGTCGGGCATCATCTTCAGGAATCATATCGGTCACAAAGATCTCGGGATAGTGATCATTATTAATATCTGCCATATCAGCTCCCATGGATGCTGCTGAGATAGATCGCATTATTCCGGTCAGCGTCTCACGAAATGTTCCATCCTGATTATTCAGGTAGATGTAATCCCGTTCGAAAAAGTCATTGGAGACATATATATCCATCCAGCCATCCTGGTCAATATCTCCAACAGTTACTCCTAGGCCAAAACCGATCACACTGGCATAGATGCCTGCTTCCTCAGTCACATCCGTAAACCTGTTATCATCATTTCGAAATAACTTATCTCCTCCCACAGAATCCCGGATCATTCGTTGGTTTTCCGAATGGTTGAAACTTCCAATGGCCTGAAAGGAGTTGTTTAAAAGGTAAAGGTCCAAATCGCCATCCTTGTCGTAGTCAAAAAATGCACCATGCGTGGAGTAGCCCCCGTTATTGATACCATATAGTTCCGCCTCTTCTGTGAAGGTAAGATCCCCGTTATTAATGTAGAGCTCATTGCGCCTTTCATCGCCTTCCACATTCCCGGAATTACATACATAGATGTCGGTCCACCCATCCCCGTTTACATCGGCAATACTAACTCCTGTGGACCACTGACCTTTGCCTTCTATTCCGGCACGATCTGAAATGTCTTCAAACTCAAGATTTCCCTTGTTCAGATACAATACATTGGACCCCATATTGGATGTGAGAAACATATCCAAAAGTCCGTCGTTGTTCACATCACCCAGTGCCACACCACCACCATTGTAAAAGTTGCGATAGGTGTAGATATTGAATTTGTTTTTCAGCTGCTCATCGTAATCCAGGTGATTTACAAAACTGGCCCCTGTAACGGTGGCAGGCATAAGTGTAAACAATTTCTCTCCGGGTTGCTCCCCGGTCTCTTCTTTGCATGCAAAAAAGAACAGGGTTGTAAGTAACCAGAGGACTATATGAAGCCCATTGTTTGATAAAGCTTTCCCGGTCATGCTATTTTTCCGGTTCTGGTGGGGTCTCAACCTGCATATCCTTAAATACTGCCCATACATGCATGTCATCTTCTTTGAAAATGGATATGCGCCGGTTTCCCTTAATATTTACATAGGCGGTTCCCCATTTTGGATGTGTTATGGCCATAAAACTACCTTCATATTCTTTTTCATACCATTGGAGCACATCCAGCTGGAGACTGTCGGAGGAGAGGCTTTTATTCCATGGCGCCCAGCCATTATACTTGAACCGCACAGGAAGCTCCACAATCTTGTTATCAGCAAAATCAGGATAGAAATTCAGGGTGGCGGGGGCTTTCAACTCCTCTCTTTCGGAGTACTCTACAGTGGTGTTGGTTGAGCCCTGTCTGATCACCCCGTCCATGTTTAATTTCCAGCACAGGGTATAAAAATCTTTTTCCGGCATCCCCAGGTATATGCCCATAAATAGTGTGTCATGCCTTACTTCACTATCCAGTTCGCGATTCAGGTCCCGCTCATATTTAAATTCAGGTGAACATCCAAATACCAGCAAGCCAAAAACCAGTGCCGTCATTATCCATAGAACTCCTCTATTCATTGCACTCCATTAATAGGTATAAAAACGTAATATATCATTGTTTTTTGCAACCGCCATGATCTTCTTCCCTTTTGCATTGAAAATCTTCATATCGCGAATCTCTCCCCGGATATTCAGACCCGACGAATCAGCAGGAACCGTACTCCAGCTTCCATCAGGATTCCCCGATATATAGAGGCTATAGCTTGCATTGTAAATCCCCGTCTGGGGTTTTGCCCTGTACTGGTTTCCACCCACCACCATATCGCATGTACCATCCATATTGAAATCTTCAGTCACTGCGGCGTAGATGGGTGAAAACTGGGCCTCCACAGGAAGGGGATTCAGGTGAAACCTCCCCGAGCCATTGTTTATCATTACACAACTTTCGAATACCCTGGCATGCAAAACCACGGAGCGGTTTAATACCTCCTCAGAGAATATATCGCTTATGGTCTGTTCTTTATAATCGCTGAAATTTTCATACCTTTTTTCAAGTGCCGGAATATGCCGGACCAGCTCATCTTTCATCACCACCGGATAGGATGTGTCGCCATTAAAGGCACAGATGATCTGTTCCACACTACCGTTAAGGTCGAAATCATTTACATACATGGAAACCGGTTTTGTTACGGAAGCTTTGAACCTTGAATTCAGGCCATGATTACCCAGTACAAAGTCCATATACCCGTCTCCATTCAGATCCTTTGGAACAATCACATTCCACCAGCCTTCGCTATTTAGTAAGCCAAACTCTTCTGATTTTTCCCGGAAGGTTCCATGGTCATTGAGAAAAAGCTTCACGGGCATCCAATCACCTACCATCACCATATCCAGATCCCCGTCATTGTCCACATCGGCCCAGGCCATATCGGTAATCATACCAATTTTTGCCAATCCCGGAGCCCTCTTTTCAGAGGCATCGGAGAAATGACCCTTTCCATCATTTTCCAGCAGATAACCATCCACCGGAACGCCATAAAGAAACGGATGCAGTCGAATTCCCACAAAGAGGTCCATATCACCATCCCTATCAAAATCAGCAGGCCGAACACAAGAGGTGCTTTTATAATGGGCAACCGGCAGCATTTGGGGTGATTTTATAAATTGGCCTGAACCTTCATTTATATAGAGGCGGTCGAGCAGGGCTGACGAACTGGATGGGAATTCATTTCCGCCACTGGCCACATACAGGTCAAGATCGCCATCGCCATCTGAGTCAAAAAAAGTACAATCGGTATCTTCCGAAGTCTGGTCCTTTTCAAACAGAGATTCATTGGTGCGGTGAAAAGCAGCATGTTCATCCTGGATAAAAAGGGCTCCGGGACTATCCTTTGCCCCACAGATATATAGATCATCATAACCATCACCGTTTACATCTCCAACAGCCAGATGGGGCCCCTCATTGGATAACATCTGAAACAGCAAGTGGTCGCGTTTGAAATCAAGGAAATCGTTCTCCATGTGTCTGTATTCAAGGCCTTTCAGGTAATCTATTTCTTTAAATAGGGTAACTGGTTGAGTTATTGAAAGATCTTGACAATGGCTTGTGAAATCTTTCTGATCCAGAGTCAGGAATTGATTGGCCGCTATTTGATGCAATACGGTGCAGTTGCCATCGGGCCAGTTTACCTCCATAGAATCTATGGTTTGAAGGCCTCCCAGACCAAAATGGAGCCTCTGTTCAACGGAGGATTTAAATCCTCGCATGGGTACCATCTCCTGGGAGTTCAATATTCCATTGAGGTATAATGAAACCCTGGCACCAATGGCGGAGGTATTGGCACCTCTGCCTTTGAGCCCAACCGAAAGAAAATTTGTTTCTGGATTCCCCCGGGTTTCATTTCTGTAAACAAAAGAGGGCATGTTCACATTGTTCACAACCAGGTCCAGGTCCCCATCGTTGTCCAGATCTCCATAGGCAGCTCCATTTGAGTGGGAGGGTGTATGGAGGCCCCAGGTTTCGGATTGATTGGTGAAAGTAAGATCTCCATTGTTCTGAAAAGCATAATTGGAAATCCTCTCGGAGGGAATCTTTTCAATGAGTCGCATGATGGCATTCTTTTCACTGCTGATCATTGATCGCATGACCGAAGGATCTGAATAGAGATCAAGATAATCCCGATCTAACAGGTCCTTATAGATGCCATTGGCCACGAATATATCCTTCCATCCGTCGTTATCAAGATCCATGATTAATGCTCCCCAGCTCCAATCTGTGGTACTTACACCACTTAGGCGCCCTATTTCGCTGAAAGAACCGTTGCGGTTGTTCAACTGCAGCACATTCCTGGCAAACTGATGCCCATAGCCTTTATTGAGCTTCATTTGATACCGTTCCCAGCTTTCAAACAGCACTTTTGTTTTTTGCCTTGCATTTCCCTCAGCAGTCATCTCTGTGACAAATATCTCGGGATAGGCATCGTTGTTTATATCGGCAATATCGGCACCCATGGCTCCCAGGCTTATTTCACCAAGCTGCTCCTCCAGTACTTCAGTAAAAGTGCCATTGCGGTTATTGATATAGAGGTAATCCCGTTCAAAAAAATCATTGGAGACGTAAAGATCCATCCAACCGTCAAGGTTTACATCGGCCACACTTGCTCCCAGACCAAAGCCTATCTTGCTGCCATAAATACCCGCCTGCTCACTTACATCTTTAAAAACCCCTCCTTCATTTCGGTAGAGCTTATTTGCCCCCAGGGTGTCGCGTACCAGGCGTTGACCTGGTTGAATGTCGAATTCGGTAACCGATTGAAAAGAGTTATTCAGGAGGTAGCAGTCCAGGTCCCCATCACGGTCAAAATCAAAAAATGTGGCATGGGTGGACAATCCCAAATCGGCAATACCATATTCCGCTGCTTTATCTGTAAAAGTCAGGTCCCCGTTATTGATAAATAGTTCGTTATGCCGGTTGGGAGCGTTGGGATCGCCCGATTTGCACACATAGATATCCATCCATCCATCGCCATTTACGTCCGCGATACTCACCCCGGTTGACCAAACATTTGGGCAGGCCACTCCAGCCTGCAGGGTAATATCTTCAAAGACGAAATCACCTTTATTGAGATAGAGCTTGTTGTCGACGATGTTTCCGCAGAAATAGATATCTGTAAGACCATCGTTATTGAAATCTCCCAATCCTACCCCTGCACCATTATAAAAATTCCTGTATGTATAGGTGTTGTATGCCTCCGTATATTCCACCTGATTTATAAAAGAGATGCCAGTTACCTCATGGCCAAGAAGTGAAAATCGAAGGGCAGGACCCGCATTGGGATCTCCTTTTTGACAGGATCCTGCCAGAATGAAAATCAGAAGCAAGATGCTAAATATTCTGAGTCGGATATATGGGTGAAGTTTCAAAAGATGAGGGGAAAAAGAAAGCAAGCAATTTTTCAATTGCCTGCTTTCTGCTTTATATGAATTTAATTGCTATCGTCCGTTATACCCTGGATTCTGGTCCAGATTAAGGTTTGCATCCAGCTTGTCCCTGTGTACAGGGAAGAGGTTGGTATGTTCCCCTGTCACTATTTTATCACCTGCATTCCAAAATGGAAGGACCCATTTTTCCATCTCGGTAAAGAGACCCCAGCGGATTAAGGCCTGTCGCTTAGAGTTCTCAGCGAACATTTCGCGGCCGATCTCATTGAACAGTTCACCGCCCGGTATACTCACATCAGGATCAAAACTCAAAGGACCATCCAGAGAGGTGAGAAGCGTAGCATTAGCCCTTTCTCTGACCATATTGACCAGTATCAGAGCTTCACCAGCTTGGCCTAGATGGAAAAGTGCTTCAGCTTTCATAAGCAACACATCTGCATAGCGGAATACAGCATAGTCGTTACTCTGAGCTCCGGGATCGGAACCCAGGGCAAATTCCCACTTGCCGATGCGAACACCTGCCTGGCGAAGAGCCTGCGGTCCCAATTCATTGATCTGGGGCTGACCGGTACCCATGCTTCCGAAGTTTAATGGTGCACCTTCCGGATCTCCAATAAACGGTTCAGGTTTGCGATCAGGGTCGGCCACCTTAAATCCATCGTCGGTCACCATATCCCCATCGGTCCGGTATTGATACCCGGCAATAAAATTACCGCGCATCACAGCAGGGCCATCCGCAGTTCCCACATCGCCCCTTCGCAGATCTTCTTCCTCGTAAGAATTGTAAAACTCCTCCAGGGTACAGAAACCATTCCAGGGTTGCTGAGTCAGATCGTAGGTATACTGGCTGCCATAGTGGAGTGTCCGTGCAGCCAGGTTGAATCCTTCAAAGAATACCTGGTCGTAGGGAATGGCAAAAATAAACTCCTTGGATCCCCCATTGTCCTCATTGAAATTGGCGAAATAGTTGCCTTCAAGCGAGTACAGTCCATCAATGATGATTTCATCACAGGCATCTATGGTTTGTTGCCACATGGGTATTCCGGAATAGACCTCCGCATTGAGGTATAACTTGGCAAGCAGTGTCTGACCTGCATAAAAATTCATGCGGCCATAGGTGGTGCCATCCACCGCATCGGAAAGCTTAGGTACTGCTGCCTCCAGGTTGGCTAAAATGGCATCAAAGACATCTTTTCTGGGAGTTGTTTTTGGGGAGGCCTCGGCAGTGGCAAAATCAAGTACCAGAGGTACATTGCCATAGAGGTCGATCAATTGCCAGTAAAAGAAACCCCGGACAGCTTCCAGCTCTGAAATAAAAGCATCGGCATCGGCTTGCTCCACCTGTCCATTCTCCACCAGGACCTGGAACTGGTAGATC
>PVMS01095775.1_pt1 | contig 12017 bp, 13 predicted proteins | sample 1853461 | NCBI WGS metagenome assembly PVMS01 (sample SAMN08582032, study PRJNA380276) | Marine sediment metagenome, whole genome shotgun sequencing project. | isolation source: ocean sediment barecode stripped | collected 2017
GTTTAGATGAGGATGAGTGGACAAGCTAATTAGTGCGAATTGATGCTTCTATATCTGTCTTCAGGATTCGGCCGTCCTTTCCGGAACCCCTAGCAGTATGGAGATCGATACCATCTTCCTTAGCCATTTTGCGGGCCGCTCGCGTTATTTTTGTATTCAGTTCTTTCGAACTCTCCTCCGATATAATCTCTAAGATATCCGAATGTCTTTCCGTCGACGTGCCATTTGTTGTAACGATAATCTTACCATCGGAGTCATCATGATTGCCGTCGGCCACTCCCTCATTTGACAAGGGCTCTATCACTTGGGCAAATTCACTTTTAGGCGCCTGCTTGGGTATTCCATTTGCCGGACCAGCCGATAATTTGGCCTTTGGCTGCGGCAATCCTGGATAAGCAGCGCCCTTGAAGATAACCTTGCCGTAGGTACCGCTGTTGGCATCACGCAAAGAATCCTCAGCTTCGGCTAATAACCCTTCCCCATCTAAATCGCTCGCCGTAAGCTCAACCACACCGGCCACAATATGAATATTGGCCAAGGCTTCCTGTTCATTGAGATCGGCAGGCGTTGAGCTCACTTCAATGCGCAATGTTTCCACCCGCCGCCTGGCCTGCTCCCCAGATATATCAGGCATCATGAGAGCAAAGGTAGCGGTATCAAAACGAGCCAACACATCTTCATCACGCAAATAGGGGCCAAATAAGACTGCGATTCTGGGCATCAATTCCCTTTTTAAGGAAGCTGCGGCACCATTCCCAATCCCATAATTTTTCATGGTGATTAAAGCCAAAGAAAGGGGACGGCCATGGCGCCTGGCCCGGCTTATCTCTTGCCTAATCCGTAGCTCAAAAAAGTCCTTAGTGTAGACGCCAGTGTCGGGGTCGATGATATCGAAGTATCTGGCCGTTTTTACTGATTCGCCTAAGTAATCGGCAAGAAAAATTATCGCCAAGCCTATTGCGACGCCAAGCACCAGACCCATAGCTAGATTTAACATCATATTCGGGCTTATCGGCCGGCTTGAGGCTACCGCCTGATCAAGCTGCTCTAGCTCAAAAACGTCGTACAGGTTATTTACAAAGTTTATTGTCTCGACGCTAACTGTTTCAGTGAAATCCCTGACTAATTCCGGATCATTCCCCTTGACATTGATGGCTAATATATTAGTACCTGCCAATACTCGACCGCTAACCGACAAGCTCTTTTTCTGGCTGTTGCTCAGAGCGAGATCTTCGGCTGCTTTATTCTTAATCAGGTTGCTATTGGCTACTTCGGCGAAAGTGTTGTTGATCTCAACCCGACGACTCAAGGTCTCCAGCGTCTTCACAAACTCATCTTCGACGATCAATGTGGAATGGGGACGGATGACAAACGTGGTATTCGCCTCGTAAACCTCCGTTTGTCGTAGCGTGAATAAAAAAGTGGCTAATAAAGTAAACACGACACAGATAGGTAACCAATACCAGTATTTTAAAAAGATTCGGATGTAAGCCTTTAGTTCCATGGTTTTACCTGCTTGGCTTTTATCAACTGTTATGGAATTGCTATCAGTCACCCTTAAGCTACTCCAATCAGTGTAGAAAAACCAATATGACCGCCAAAATCGTTTGGCGGTTAGACTCGTTCAACTTGGCGGGATTCAAAGCGGTAGCCGACTCCATGCACGCTATGAAGATAGGCTGGCCTCTTTGGATCCTTTTCTAACTTACGCCGCAGTTGCCAGATGAAGGCGTGAACATATTCCGAGTTAGTCTTATAACGTTCTCCCCAGACGTTGGCCAGTATCTGCTTGAAGGTACAGGCGCGTCCCGCATTATGCACAAGATAGGTTAGAAGCTCGAACTCAGTTGCGGTAAGCCTGACTTGACTACCACTGACACTTACCCGGAAGGCAACAGGGTCAATGGCTAAGTTACCATCATCGTAAAGAGTTCCGACTTTGCCTAAATTAATCTGGGCCCGACTCAAAGCAACCTCAGCCCTGGCTGCCAGCACCTGGTTATCAACAGGTTTGGTAACGTAATCATCAGCCCCTGCATTAAGACAGTCGACGATTTCATCATGGTTGTCAACAACCGTGAGCATAATGACAGGTACGTCAGTAAAGCGACGAATCTGGCGTAAGATCTCCAAGCCTCTCTTGTCAGGCAGCACAATGTCTACCAATACCAGATCAGGGCGTAGTCGATAAAACTCACGCAGCCCTTGACTCCCGTCATACGCTGCGTATGTAAGGGCCCCTTCTGCTGCAAAAGAATTACTCATCATCTCACTTAATGATGGATCATTGTCAATTATTAGGATAGTTTTGCCTTTCAATTCTTACCACCCCCAAATTGTGGTGTAATATTGGGAATCGTTTTTTCCCTAACCCGGGTCAAACAAGGAAACAAAATCAACAGATCTAGAATGAATAAGCGGCTGGGGAATTTATGCCATTATGAGGATAAAGTCCGGCGGAGTAAGCAGTTTCTTAACCGTTAGATACCCCATCAGCCTGAGCCTCCTTTCGGATGCGCCGGCACAGGCAGTTGACAAGCTCCGCAGTTACCAGGTGGATCTCACCAGGCAAATTAAACAAAATATAACGGCCGCTCCGGAGCGATGGCTACAACAGAGCGCCTTTAAAATTGGCGACAGTTAATTAATCGGCCGTCCTCGGCCTCGTGAACGCCTTGGACGCTTGTTAACCGGCGCGCTAACCTCACCTGATACCTTCTCAAGTCCGGAAGGCGCAATTCGCAAACGAACCGATTTATTTAGGGAAGTCAATAACACATAGACGCGATCACTAGGTGTGGTCGGGCCTTCGAAAATGGCCAACATATCTTTGAACGGGCTGCTAGTAATTTTGACCATATCGCCTGGCTTGAGTTGATGAAAAGGCTTTGCGGTCCCAACACCTAATTCGGCCAGCTTATGTCCAATCAGATTGATAATTTCATCGGGTACTGCTACCGGTCTTTCGCCATAACTAACAAGGCGTCTGACCCCTGGTACCCAGCGCCAACGCGTAGGATTTTCCACTTGCAGATCAACATGCATAAAGAGATAGCTTGGAAAAAAAGGGACTCGACGTTGCGTCTTTTGGGCCGTTGTGGTCGTCATCTCTGGCAGATAGGTTTCGATATCATGCTGCCTCAATAACAGAGCCACCGCTCTCTCACTTCTTGGCTTGGTGTATAGTGCATACCATTGCTTCATCTCTCAAATACCCTCTGCTAAATCGCGCGTCTTAATTCTTTATTTGGCCCACTGTTTGACAATAACAGAGGGCTACACCTTCATTTTTTTTGGTGATGGCAAGCAGGGACGCCAAACTTGCTACATACTGCTGACTTCAAAAACAACGCCCAGCTTTTTTAACCAGACAGCAACCACCGAGTACAGTACTTTTTTCTGGCTTTTGTAAATATGCCGAAAACCGCACTGATAAATATTCAGTTTTTATAAGACGACTGCGATTTGTAGGGAGGGAAGTGTATTGCTCCTGTACCCCTAAGGGCTACCGGAAAGCGTTTTTTTTAAACCAGACAGGGCTCAATCTGTCTGTAGATAGCGCGCTGCTTTCCGAGTATTTCGCTGCAATGTATTCGCTGCGAAGCTTCCTCCTTATGTCATAATTCTATATCTTTCCCAAAGATGCCTCCGTTCTAAATGCCCAACACATGGCGTAGACACCGTGCAAGGACTCTACGACCTGCAGTATAACACATTATTCTGAACATATTCTAAAAATATGTTTAAATCTTTAGAGTTCCTTGAAAATGGTGGGGGTGAATTTGACAAAAAAAAGATGTTCTTTAGAGGCATTATGGATACACAGAATGCGAGCTACCACTGGAGACACGGTTTTTTGGCAGGCCTAAGGCGTCCTCAAACGGTCAAATTGAAACTTTTCTTTTCTAAATACATTCTATTTTGATAGTGAAATATTTCCTTAATAAACGCTTCTTGAAAAAGACACTAGCGATTATTTGAGGCAACAATCACTACTGCGAGCCACTGCGTCTTAATAAAGGCAAGAATCCTTGACCAAGGGCTTGATGGCCAACGCCGATGGTCACAAATGCTTCGGGATCGACCTCAGCTATTACCCGGCGCAGCTCATTCACTTGGGAGCGATATACAGTGCAGGAAAGCATGTAATGATTGCGCCCGGTATAGGCGCCGGTAACTTCCCAAAAACTAACCCCCCGTCCTAAAGTTTCGATCAAGGCCGTTGATATATCTTGCGGCCGATTGCTCACAATAGTGACTACACGGGTGATGCTGGCGCCCTCTAAGATATAGTCGGAGGCCAATCCATTAATAAGCAAAATCAAAAAGCCATATAAGGATACTTGCCAACCAAATACGAGGCCCATCAGCAATAAAATTGCTCCATCGGTATAAATGTAAGATTGGCTTAGGGGCAAACCTGTCTTTTGTTGGATCACCCGGCCGACAATGCCGGTGCCACCAATACTGGCGTGGGCCCGGTAAACCAGCCCACCACCTATACCACCCAACAAACCGCCGTATATAGCGCTGAGCAATATATCATCGGTCGGTGGAAAGGGGTTCAAGATATTGGGCATTAATACGACAAACAGGTCAGTGAAAATCGCAAAGACGGTCACGCCAAGCAGAGTTCGGGCCACAAAGGACCAACGGCCCAGCTGACGGTATCCCAGCACAAGTAGCGGCAGGTTTAATACGAAATAGAGTGTGCCAACAGGCCATCCGGTAAAGTTATTGATAATAAGACTCACTCCACCAACACCACCGGCCGCCAGATTATATGGCACTTGGAAAACTGCATAACCAAAAGCGGCTAAAATAGCCCCGATAACAATCAATATAATCCGCCGGGCTTCGGTGGCTGCCCGATCGCTGGTGATTGACTTTCGAAGATTGCTTGTTTTCATAGGATAGTCCTGCCTGTTTTCGCGAATCGTAAAGTTAATAATTTCCAGGAACGTTTTCATCTTCGCCCATAGTAGCCGAATCCGCAACTTGCCAATAAAAAGGGATCGGCGTGCCGGGTACGACAGTGAACCCACTGGTATCCCGGGTGTAGGTCAAATTGACTTCTGCGGCGGGTTCAAAAGTGAATTGGATTCCGGGCAACGACAGGATCACGCCAAAGGCTTAGCGCCACAACAAGAAACATCATACTAACCACAAGAGCTGTGGGTTTTCGTAACATTTTTAGGCTTCCTGGGCGAAGCTTACGCCTAGCCTAAATGGCGATCCGGGACTAGGCTATTCGTCCGTGGCCGCGGTAACTGTTTGCTCTTCACCGGCTTTTTCGTTCGCTGGCTTTATTTTGCCCTTCCCCATCAGCCGGGCAATCCAGCGATTTTGTTCATCAGCTTCGAGCACAAGCTCCTTAATAATCATCGTTATGGGGACGCCTAATATCGCTCCCAAAGGACCTAACACGGCCGTCCAGATCGTCACCGAAAAAATGACCGTAATTGGGGCCAGGTCAAGACCTTCGCCCATAAACTTTGGTTTAAGAATCTCGTCGGCGATACCATTGATGAGGATGATGCCCACGAAAACAATCAGGGCAACCACTGGGCCACCTTCCAACCAGGCTAAAATTGTCGGCGGTATCGCCGCCAACCAGAAGCCTATCACTGGTATATAACTCAGCAGAAAAGCCAGAATACCCCATAGTAAAGGCAAAGGGACGCCCATGATGACGAAGAAAATGGTATCGAAAATCCCGGTCGCCAGACCAATCCAGGTGGTAATGGAGACGTAACGCCTGATATCAACGGAGAAATCAGCCAGGCGTCTGACATAATCATTGCCCTCATCTAACTCAGCCGCTATTTTGCCAGGCATGCTAAAAGCCTCGACAAGCATGAAGATGATGGTCAAAAAGATTAACACTGTACTGGAGAGGGCTTCGACTGTCCCGGCTAGTAAACTAGCGTAAAGATCCAGCACTTTACCCGGATCAAATAACTGCGCTGAGGCTGCGGCGTCTTCTCTACCTAGCCCTAGACTGGTCAGCAGATCTTCTAGCGATCGTTTTATACTGTCTAGCTCTTCCGTGTATGTTGGTATGAGTTCGACCAGTCGCTCGACGGCAACGAAGCAATCCCATCTTCAATTGCCCTATCGGCACGAGATTAAACAATCTGACTGGACCTATTATCGAATTCTTCCGCAGGCCTTTCAAACCTATGATGCAAAAGTTTGTTTCCCATGACTATCAGGCCGGCTATTGCTTATTCCTCAGGCGATTCTGATTTAGAGTTTTGACTATTATGCGCTTTACGGCTCTCGCGCTCCTGGCGGGTCGCCCAGGCCCTGAGACCCAGGAAGATACCCAAGGCGGCAATGGGCATGGCAATACCGGCCCCCTGGCTAATCAAATCGATATTTTCCCCGGTGAATACCACGGCCAGGAAATTAACAGCCAATACAACCACGGTTACACCTATGAGGCTGGTTTCAAGTTCCTCAGTACTATCAATTTTCAACCACCCAGGGAATTCAATTTCGCTGATAAAGAGCTGGTAAAACCCAATCGACGTAATATACAATACTGTCCCAATTAGAAAGGTGTGGACAAATTCCACGACTTCAATCATGAAGGGAAGGTCATCAGCATGCGGTTCGGCTTCTATCAGACCAAACAGCTCGGCGAGGCCCTCAACCAGCAATCGTATCAAACCAATGCCACCGAAGATGAAAAAGACAGCGGCGGCGAGGCCCAGGCCGATGATAGGAATGATAATGAGGTAACGGGTCGCAGTAAAAAATCGGTCCATGTTTAATTTCTCCTTTTTTGCTTCCTTTGAATTACCAAGGTGATCTTACATCAATGACACTCATTGAAAAGGATTAATACGGCTAGTGATGCTCGTGCACGGCAGTAAAAAATTATTAAAGCAGCCTAATTGGTTTGTTTCTCAAGCAATTTAAAGTACCTGCAGTCTCAAATTACAGCTAATTGTCATTCTGAACGTGGTGCAGACTCGCTAGGGTCTCCTGTTATTATGTGGCTTCAAGAAACCCTCCCTTCCAGCCGGAAAGTTTACAGTGGAATTGATTTTTTGTCCCCAATGGAAAGATTAATGGCCGAACCGCCAAGGCGATTCGACCATTTTTCAACAGAGTTGTTTTTGGGGTTTCAGATAAATCGCCAATATAGCCAGGATGTTAAACCTGGCTATGTTTACCTGGCAACCTCATAGTAAGCGTTAATTTGCTACCGGCTGCTCGGCCCAGCGGTTGTATTCCTCTACCTCGTATCCTTTGTTCGCCTGAAGCTGCACGAAAATACCGGCCGCCGCCACAACGACGAAGAACAAGAACCACAACCAGGAATCATCAATGGCCCTGGCCACAGGAGCTATCAAAAGTTCGGCCGGGGATAGGCCGCCAAATAGCGCCAGGAAGGTAAAGATGATAATCCCAGTTCCTCCAAAGGCCGTAATGACGATGACGGCGTACTTCTGGATATTGAATCGCAGCACAGCGACAGCCACGATCACGCCAACGACGATGCCAATGAGCCAGACGATAAACCCAAAATCCAGACCGATCCAGGTCAACAGGCCAACGCCCACAGCGTAACCGAAGGCACCGGCGAGTAGGGCCACAGCAACAAAGTAGAAGAGATAGGACAGGACGGCGAAGATGGCCCCGACGACAAACCCAACTACCCAACTGGTGACAGTGGCCAAGAGAGCTTCGTTAAATATGGCCTGGATGGTTTGAGCACCCAAGGCGAAGCCGACGAAAAATCCCCAGATGGGCAACAAAACCCACAACAATTTGTAGCCGCCAAAGGCTACTACCAAGCCAAAGGTCAGGGCGATAAGGCCCATACATAAAAGTTCAAACGACATTGTTCATCCTCCTCAGTAAATGGTTAACCATTAATAAAACGCCGAACAGCCCATTATATTCAGAGCTTACTCGACAATACAAACTGGTCAGATTCCTGTTTGGGCGACAACTCGACCTGATTCAACCGCTTCCACCAGGGCCTGATGATCGCGCTCCGTCTGGTCGGCATAGGCCACAGCAAAATCGGCCATGGATTTAGCCAGCGTCTGGCCTTTTCCAATATAACCCGAGATGCTCCATATTCCATCATTTACATTCTTTACCTATAACCCCAATTGCTAAGTTTGGGAACGAATCAGGGTGATTCCTTGTTCACCGCCGCCGGTCGGGCTGTTTCATTTCAGCGACTTATGACCCTCGAATCTGGCATTCAAGATATAGCAAAATTCAGAACGGTCTTACGATTCTTGTCGTCCGTGCACTCTACAGCCACCACCTGGTTATTCCTGTCAAAGACAGACCAGACCAGGTTGAATTCGACCTCCATCGTCTGCAAGCCACTCTCACCGCCAGTGGTAATCGTCAGCAGATGACTTGCTCCATGATGTTCGTAGACCAACTCTTCAAGAGTCGTCGTCGCGGTTGCTGCTTCGGCCGACATAAAATCTGGGCCTTGCCGAATACGCACGGTTTTTCCTTGATGACTTTGGGCCAAGTCCTGGAAAAAGTAAGTCCATTGGTCCGAGGTTATCATCCGTCTTTGGTGAGTTGGATCATGATCGATCACGAAAGCCTCCTTTGCGAAAAATCAATATAGCGCTGCTTGCCCCCTGTATGCAGGGCAAGATATCGGCCAAAGCAGTCACATCAGCATAAAATCCAGCTACACTATCTGACGCAAATGCCTTTGGGTTTGGCTTCAGCGAACTCAGGAAACTAGACATCCCTCTCCTAATTGAGTGCTGATATTAGCTGCCCACCTGAATGACCGGGATCTCGACATCTTCAGTGGGATTTCCATCAGTGATAACCCTAATGGCAGTGTCATTAATATACAATAAGCTGCCATCGGAACCAGTGATGCGGGCAGACATGGTGTAGGTGTGGTTGGTGGCGGCAAGTGGATCATAGGAAACGTCGTAGGACACAGGAAATTCCTCGGCGTCGGTAATAACCTGCTCGCCAATAACTTCGGCCGGGGCATCGGCCAGAGATGTATCCTGGATTTGCACGGTTATCGTCGCCTCATTTGGGATGCCAGTATCCCCCTGAAAAGTTATTTCACCAGAGACACTGGACTGGCTACTACAGGCGACAGCGAAGATAGCCAGCAAAATGAAGAGGGGCAAAAGTCTTAAGCGATTCATGATGCTTATTTCCTCCACTATCTTAAATATCGCTCTTCCATTTGGGCAACATCTGGTCACAGAGAACTGTCGTCATCGCTGGTCACCGGCCGTCTGTAGGCAGAGCCAGGCGAATGACCATAAGCAATGTGGCATTTTCGGGCTAAAATCGTCGGTTGATTTCAGCCCGTCATTTCATCCTCCTACCTGAATGACCGGGATTTCGACCTCCTCGGTGGGATTTCCCCGGGTGATAACCATTATAGCTGTGTCATTTATAAACAACAGGCTACCGTCGGAGCCGGTGATGCGGGCTGACATGGTATAGGTGTGGTTATCCTGGATCTGGCCGGGATCGTAGGAAACCTCGTAGGGTATGGGGAATTGGGTAGCCTCAGTGACGATCTGCTCGCCAATGACCGTCGCTGGCGCATCAGCCAAGGATGTGTCCTGGATTTGCACCGCTACAGTAGCATCTTCAGGCAAGGCGGCAGAGTCCGCGAAGGTGATTGCTCCGGTTACTGAAGCTTCGCCACCAGCCCGCGTTCTTCTAAAGTTAGCCACGGTGGCGCCATCGGCGGTGCGCATGTTCATGGTGAGGCCGTCAATCGAATAGGTCGCGGCCGTTTCCAGAGCAGCCAGATACTCGCTCTCCTGCTGCATGATTCCTTCCGGCTCCTGGCAAGCCTTGCGGGTGGCGCCAAAGGGGCCCATGGAGATATTTTCCCCGTCGGCCTCATAAGCTCCAAAGTAGTCATTGCAGCTGGCGTTGCCGGTCAGCTCGCCATCTTCGCCGAAATTAGCTGTGATCTCGGTGTCGATGATCACGCTGACCACTCCTCCTCTACCGTTGTTATAAGCGATCACGTCCCAAGAGCTGCCTGCCAGGTCTTGGCTTACGGCCGAAAACACAGCCACTGGGTTTCCACTACTATCGTTTAGAACCAGTTCCTCATCGCCACCAGCGGGTGGCGCGCTGACCTCATAAGTCTCGGCCGCTTCCAGGGCTTCCATATAAGCCGCTTCCTGCTCCATGACCGGTGGCACGCAGGCCATCAGGGTCGTAGCCGCCGGGCTGGCATTGATAGTGATATTGTTGCCATCCACTTCGTAGGCGGCCGCATAGTTATTGCAACCACTCGACCCAGCTACCCGGCCGTCCTCATTGAACTCGGCGGTGATGTTTGTCGTCAGTATAAGCGACTCGCCGTTGAGCTCGGTCAAGCTCCAGATGGTGTCCAGCAACGCATCGCCGGTGCCAGCTGCGACCGATTCAGCCGCTGGGGCCTCTGTTGGCACCGCAGCGGGCTCCTCCGTAGGCTCCTCTTCTTGCTCTGGCGTCGGCGTTGCTTCACTGGTACAAGCAACAACAATGATCGCCACAGTAATAAAAATGGGCATTAGTTTGAAGCGGTACATGACACTCTTTGTCCTCCACGGTCTCTAGGTCATCTATCCATTTGTCTGGGACGTGGTCTAGAGAATCGTATTGTTGGCGGCGGCCCATTGGCCCAAACTGTGGCACGCTCATATGGCCGGCCGCCGGTTTTCATTAATAAACGCTCGGATACTTAACTCAGAGCCAGTATGTTCGGCTTATGAACCAACCTTATTAGGGTAAATGGCCTTCTCCTTCTACAAAGGGCAGATGAGCAGCTTGGTTCCATTTGACAATTCGACGACCACGGCTTCGACAGTCTGGGTGGTGACCGGCGAGACAGTCGTCCCATTTTGCCCGGCGGCTACTTGGATCGCAGCGGCCTGGGCCTGTGTCCCGTTAGTAGCCTGACTCTGATCGTGACTGTGGCCATTGGCCGGCGCAGGCACTTCTTGCCACCCGGGTGGCATTGGCTTTGGTCCAAAAAGATTCTCATCTAATTCGGCCGCAGATGGCGGCGCGCCTGCTGGTCGAACTGCTGGTGTTTGCTCTTTAACCGGCCGGGGAACGTATTGCGCATATTGTGAAAAACACATTGTTTTCTTTCTTATATCCTCTGCTCTGGCGGATTTGTCTTTATCCGCATCCAATTTCTTAAAAGTGACAACTGGTTATTCCATACCATGACGTTTCTTGAAATCTGCCATCTGGGTCCCAACAGCCTCGTCGACCAGATCAGGTAACGCACCGGCATTGATAAATTCCGATCGTGGTGTCAGCAAACTATGATCCGGTTTTTCCGGAGGTGCAGTCGGTGGTGCCGGCCAGATGTTTGGATTCACGATCGCCTCCCGGACGCGGATTTCGTCTTTGGTGACGTTAAAAACGATCAGATCCGTAGCCAGGGCCAGTGGGCCATCGTAAGTCTCGCGGATTTGTTCGTAGACGTCATAACGAGTGTCGAAATCGTTGTAGAAATGCCAGGCGACAGCCATCCGCGGCTTGACCCGAGCCATGACCGCCCCAAAAGCCGAAAGCGCCGTATGTACATGAATGGCCACATTGATGGCTGTGAGGGGCTGGAACTTATAATTTTCAACCAGTTAGTCCATCCAGTTGGCTTCGTGATGTCTACCTAATCCATGCTTTCTCGTCATGACAATCCCCTTTGGGCACCTAGTCCACTTTAATGTGTTGAACCCTTCCTTTCATATTAAATGATACAGATCCGGTCTGGCATCTTGCACAATGAGGTATTATATTGCAACCCTCACCAAGGAGGCTTACATGATTGTCCAGTAACGACAATAACTGTCAAACCATGCCGGCCCTATTCAGACAGCCTAATACCATTTGTATCCCCGTTGATAAACTTGCCGGTTAGGCCCACTATATAATAGGAAGAGAGTTAGCCGTTAGGCGCTAGAGTCGCAGTGTGTTCACGATTTCCCTAAAACGAATATGCTCACAGGAAGCCGTTGGAGAGAAAAAGGGAA
>PVMS01036740.1_pt1 | contig 12016 bp, 11 predicted proteins | sample 1853461 | NCBI WGS metagenome assembly PVMS01 (sample SAMN08582032, study PRJNA380276) | Marine sediment metagenome, whole genome shotgun sequencing project. | isolation source: ocean sediment barecode stripped | collected 2017
ACCGCAGCCGGTACTGAGTAGTCAAAGCGCTTGAAAAACCATCCGACCACTGAAAAGACCAAGACAGTAATCGGCCCGGACAGGTCGCCCGTCAAACCGAAGGCGCCGAACACGGACATCGATAACACAGAAGGTACCAGGTAATTCATCGGTACCTTGATCACATTGGCAAGTAGCGGAATAAGCATAAGCCCGAGTGCAATTAGCAAGAACGCCTGACCGAAATTGGCCAAAATAATTGCGTAAACGATATCTGTCTCTTCCCGAATAAATTGCGGCCCACCGGTTATGTTGTGCATCGCAAACGCCGCCAGCATGACTGCGGTTGCCCCGCCGCCGGGAATACCCAATGCAAGAAGCGTCGCCATTGAGCCGGCCTCAGAGGTACTGTTTGCAGCTTCCGAGGCAACGACACCGGCAGGGTTTCCCTTGCCGAAAGAGTCCGGATCCGGATCGCTGTTTTTGGTTGAAATATAAGACAGGAGATTTGCGACTGATGAGCCGACTCCAGGTATTGCTCCGACGAATACGCCGATAAAGCTTCCCCGCAGCAAGATCCACGGAAAGCGGAGGGCTTTTAGGAAGCCGGCAAAGATGAGTCGGGCGCTTACTTTTCGTGCAGCACTGTCCTCAACCAGATACTGCGTTTTTACCAATCGAAAAAGCTCAGAGGCGGCAAACATTCCGATCATTGCTGGAATTACCGGCACACCGTCCAGAAGATAAACGCTGCCCATAGTTCCGCGTGTCACGCCGGCTTCGCTGTACCCGATTGTGCCGATCAGCAGGCCGATCAAACCTGCAATGACGCCTTTTAACAAGCTGCCACTGCTGAGACTGCCGATAAGCGTAATACCCCAAAGGATAACGGCCGCCATCTCCGCCGGCCCGATTTTGAGCACCATTGTCGAAATTGGCCCGATCAGCAGGAACAGAATTCCATAACCTATGAGTACTCCTATGCACGAGGCGCCCAGGGCGATGCCAAGTGCCGTATTGTGCTCGCCCTTTCGCGACATCGGATAGCCGTCGAATGCGGTCGCAATTGCCGACGAAGTGCCTGGAATATTCATCAGTATGGCGGGTATGCTGCCGCCGAAGCTGCCACCGGTAAAAATCGCAGTCAGAAAAAGCATGGCCTGCATAAAATCCATGTAAAGCGTCATCGGCAAGAAAATCGCCATTGCCATGGATATCTGCAGGCCAGGTATAGCGCCAAAAATCAAACCGATGAGAATGCCCGGAATGACGACCATCCATGGGTCGATACTGGAGAACAGCAGATTGAAAGCAGCGACAAGTGATGGCCAGTCAATCATCTTTCAGTAAGCCGATTGCAGGATGAGCATTGGCATTGGATACGGCAACATCGCAGAAAAAAACAAGGCTAGCCCGAAGCTCAGACTGATTGAGTATCCGATGAGCCAGTGCCAGCGACGCTCACCCTGGAGCCAAAGAAAAGCGGCCACAAAAAGCATCGTGCCGATATCAAACCCGAGCCATTGCAGTGTTAGAACGTATGCGGCGAACAAGCCAATGACCGGCGCGACATCTGCAGCGCTTTCACGTGTCGGCGCTTCAGCCTTGACGTCGCGAATTTCAATAATGAACTGAACCAGACACAGCACCAGTACAATAGCGATAACCGGGAGCACCAGGATCAGGTTGAGGACATGGCTTGATGCGCTATACGTGTCTAATCCGTAGAGGATGACGAGACCGGCCAGCACCAGAAGGACGACCAAATCAGCAACTCGGTATCTACTCACATTTTTGGCCGGTTTGGACAATTCGCCAGCTACAACTTCAACAGGTACGAGTAGTTTTCAAAAATGCTGAACGTTGTTCTCATCGTAATTTCTGATTGCTCCGGACCGGTCCAGCGAGAACCGATAGCCATTTGATCGAGCCTCTCCAGTAGTTCCTCATTTTGCAGGGCTTTCTTCATAGCATCGGCGATTCTGTTGAATCGATTTGGGTAATTCCGCTTGAATTCCGCCGTCGTCGCGAAACCGCGAATACTCCCTGGCAGGATTGGGACACGAACACCCATAGGCTCCAGCGCGTCATTGAGCGTCGGTACGTCCCATTTGGGATTTCGCTGGTTGCTCACAATTGCCAACGGTCGAATGTATTCGCGAATTCCTTCGGTTCCCTCGGCGCTAATCACGATGTAATCCACAACGCCGCCAGCGACAGCGGCTCGAGCAAGTCCACCACTGTTGTAGGTCACGAGATTCAGATTTTCCTGTGGAATTCCATTGACCTCGAGAAGTAGCTTTGCCATCAAGTGCCCACCTGATCCGCTAACGACCGAGGCGCGCACCGTTTTGGGCCGGGTCCGTATCGCCTCAAGAAGTTCCGGGAGATCCTTGTACTTCGAATCTTTGTTTAGCGCGATGAGATCTTCGTCGTACCACTGGAAATTAAGGTACGCGAAATCCTCAATCGTGAAATCTGCATTACCCTCGAGAATCGTATTCGACAGGTACGGCGAAAACCCCGACGCATAAATTGTGTAGCCATCGTGCGGCTGATTAAGCACATATTTGGATGCCAGGAGCGTCCCGGCACCGCGTTTGTTGATTACTTGTACGGGTTGCCCGAGTTCGTCACCAATAGCATTCGACATCGATCGAGTCATACGATCGGCACTACCCCCGACGCCGAAGCCAACAACAATAGTTACGGGCCGGACAGGAAATTCATCGTCCTCCTGCTCGCTGATTGAAGCCACTGGTTCAAGACCAGTACTCCGAATTGTCGCGGTCACCGCCGCCGAGGATAAGAAATCGATTAGAGTCTGTGCATCTGCTGGACTTTTCGCTCGTGTCGTGATGCCGGTCGAAAACATGGTGACTTTTTGAACGTCTTGCGGAATCGGTCCAACGTAGTCGATTCCCTCAACAGGCAAGATCTCACTAATCTGTTGAAACCCTATTTGAACCTCGCCTCTTGCAACGACCGTCGCCACTCGCTCACTCAGTATTCTTTTGCTCTTCGGCTCTATCTGCTCCCAGATTCCGAGCTGTGGAAACAGGACGGTCGAGAGATAAGTTCCGCTGGCGCTCGCAGAGTACCCGATCGATTCGGCGTCAAGCAGCGTTTTCACAAATGCATCGGTGGTACCAATATCGGGCCTTGGTGCACCGGATCGAACTGCCATGCCGATTGAGGACCGAACCAGGTCGACCCGCGAATCGGCGAAGACTTCACCCGCTGCAGTGAGATTGTCGAGGGACGAGCGGGACAAGATGATTATGTCGGCAGATTCGCCCTGGGACAGACGCGATGGAATTGAATCTACTGCACCCCCCGACGAAGAGCCATAGGCCGTGACGAGCTTGATACCAGTTGCCCGTTCAAATTCGGGTCCGAGAATATTGTAAGCCGCAGCAAAACCTCCCGATGTGAACACCCTGACTTCGCGACCATGCGTCGTCGCTGAATCGTTGCCGGCGGCATTGTCAGTAGATGGCTGGCAGGAAGCAAAGAGGAGCGCCAGACTCATCCATAAAAATGTGTCGAAGCATTTCCTGAGAGTCATGGTTTTATTTGAATGGCCTAAACGCGCATGCGCTGATTCGCATCGAGAAACTCCTGCCCACGTTCAGTAATTGCAACCATTTTCTGCATACCAGCACCGGAATGAATCCGCACATATCCTGCATCGACGGTGTCCTCCCAGATAGTCAACTTCGGACATGAGGTGCGCCATGCATCCATGACATCTTCATATCGCTGCGGCCGCGCAGCGATCCATTCCACGAGATCCAGTATCAGCGCTTTGTTATCCATGCAAAAAAGATGACCGGGCTGATCAGGCTCAGGCGAAACTAAGATTCACTGGTTACTTGAAAATATAAACGCTCTGGACGTCCTACCGACCCATATACCAAACTCGGTTTTACTGTACCCTTCGACACCAGAAACTCGAGGTACCGGCGTGCGGTCGTTCGGCTGATACCGATCTGTAACCCGATATCCTCTGCGTTGACTCCGGCGCTATCTAACTTTAGAACTTCCTCTTCTACTTTTTCCAACGTCAAAGGATTGATGCTTTTGGGCATTCTTACATCAGCGTCCTTTGAATCTTGAGCCGGGTGAATAATCTGATCGACCTCTGTCTGATCAAGCTTCGTAATTTCAGTGAACCTGTGTCGGTGGTCATGGAATTTTCTTAGCGTTGATTGAAAACGACTGAACGTCATGGGTTTCAATACATAATCGAATGCACCACCACGAATGGCCTCCTGCAAAGTGCTCACTTCTTTAGCCGCCGTGATAAAGATCACGTCGATATTCTTGTACAAGCGCCTGATTTTCCACAACAAATCGACACCGTTACCATCAGGAAAGAACACATCCAACAGCACCAGATCCGGCCGAAACACATCAATTATTTCTTCCGATTCGGCGATAGTGTTACCAAGACCGACAACTTCAAATCCTTCAATTTTGTCAATGAAGCGACTTTGAATCTCAGCAATTTTAGGATCATCTTCTGCAATAACGACACTCAAATTATCCATAGGATTCATGTCCTTTCGATATGTAAACCGTAAATAACACTCCACCCAGGTCAGATTTATTTACAGTGATATGCCCATTTATATAGGACAATACGTCTTTAACCAGGTACAAACCCAATCCTTTACCCTTTTTATCACTGGTCGAAACATCTTTTTCAAAAATATGCCCTGCAACGTCTTCCGCTATCCCATTTCCCGAATCTTCCACTTCGAAAATCAGATCGTTTCCCAGATCTGTCAATGAGAGATTCACCACGCGCTTATCTTCCGACAAAGGTGTAACCGCCTCATACGCATTATCCAAAAGGTTGCCCAATACCGTTACTATTTTTTCTTTGTTTATCCATTCAGGAACGTCCGTAAAATTACTATCCCGATCAACATTCAGTTGGATATTCAGCTCTTTGGCACGGTTATATTTCCCCAGAATACAGCCCGCAACGACGGGATCCGGGACGGCGGAAGATAGAAACTGAAGCAGGTCTTGATAACCCGATGTTTCGCTACCAATCAACTCAATCGCTTTGTCGTAGGCCTCGAGCTGTATCAGGCCGGAGATAGTATGCAGCTTGTTAGAGTATTCATGTGTTTGGTGCCTCAACATCTCCGAATACCCTTGCACCTGGGAAAGTTCTTTCGCCAGCGTGTCGATTTCATCTTTTTCCCGAAAACTGGAGACAACTCCCATCACTTTTTCGTCATCCCATATAGGAATGCGGTTAACGATAATCTCCTTGTCACCCACCCTGTGCTCTATATCCAGTTGGCTCTCTCCGGTGCGCAGAACTTCCAGTACTCCGCTTTCAGGCACTACATCCTCAATTCGCTGATGCAAATAGTCTTGGTCAGGACTCAAACCCAAAGTCTTTTTCGCTGCCTTGTTGATCATGGTGATATAGCCATCTTTGTTGATCGCGACAATTCCTTCACGAATAGAACTCAAGATGGCGCTTCGTTCCTGGAACATGCGTCCGATCTGATGAGGCTCAAGACCAAAGATGGCATGCTTAAAACTACGGGCCAGTAGTACGGCAACAAGGACACCAAATATCAGCAAAACAACGATGGATATAATAATAATATCGCGCCTATCGTCGATCATACGATGGATGTTCTCATCCAGGTAACCAACAGAAACTATGCCGATGATATTATTATCTGCATCGACTATGGGTACTTTGCCGCGCAGCGATAGCCCCAATGTCCCTACCGCTCTCGAGGTAGATGTCTTGCCTTGTTCCAGAGCCCGATCATTGTCTCGACCGACCATGATCTGCCGATTTTATCGGGGTCTGGGTGAGAATATCGCTTTTGCTGACGGTCTCCAATGACGATAAATTGGGCATCGATTTTTTCGCGTATCTCTTCAGCCAACACCTGTAGCTTGCCGTCAGGATCCTTGGCTTCCAGTAGTCTGGCTACCTCAGGCATAGTGGCGATGGTCTGTGAAACAGATAACACCCGCTTGCCCAATTGATCTTCAAGAAGAGTTTCGATCAGGTTCGTCGACACAAGCCCCATTGTGCCGATCTGAAACAGCACCAAAGCGACGATAAAAATGATCATCTTTGACTGTAGGGAAAACTTGCGAAGTAATTTCATTTTGTGCCCGTTTTCAGTGAATAACGGGTTCTCATCTGGCGATCCTGACTTCATATTATCAGACCGCGGATTCTAGTGCAGGGCAACCCGTTTCGTCTTCTTTAGAGAAGACATCACTGGTATCAGCAAAGTTGCAATAGTAATGATCATTATTGTTGCTGTTATGGGCCGCTGCCAGAGAAACTCCAGTGAACCGTCTGAAATCAACAAGGCCCGACGCAGATTTTCTTCCAGCATGCCACCGAGAATGAAGCCCAGCAACAGGGGTGCCAATGGAAAATTCAGCACTCGAAACCCGACGGCAATGACTCCAATGATTACCATCATGACCAGATCAACGGTATTGAATGAAACCAGATAAACACCAATCAATGACAGGAATAAAATGATTGGCGTCAAGAACTGCCGGGGAATATCCAGCAATTTGGAAATATAGGGAATTAACGGAAGGTTCAATATCAGCAGAATAATATTACCGAGGTACATGGATATGATTACGGACCAAAACACAGCAGGATGATCGATATAAAGTCGAGGCCCTGGCTGAACGCCATAGGACAAGAGTGCACCCAGCATAATCGCTGTCGTTGCCGAACCGGGGATACCCAAAGTCAATAGGGGAACAAACGAGCCCGTAGACGCGGCGTTATTTGCAGTTTCAGGTGCGGCCAGCCCTCTTAAACTGCCTTTTCCGAATCGCAGTTTCTCTTTGACCGAGGCCAGGTTTCTTTCCATACCATAAGCTAGAAAAGAAGCAATAGTCGCACCCGCACCCGGCAATATACCCACGAAAAAACCGAGTACCGATGAGCGCGCCACGACCGGAGCAACGTCCTTTATTTCCTCTTTACTCAGCTTCATGCTACCCAAGGATTTAAAGGTGGTATCACTGGCACCGGCCTCCTGGGCAGACGGACTTGGTCGTAGCACGACCATTAATGCTTCGGCAATGGCAAAAGTCGCCATCGAAAGTAACAGGAAACTAATGCCGTCGTACAAATCCGGAATGCCAAACGTAAAACGCTGAATGCCGGAAGGATCCTCACCCACAGTTGCCAACATCAAACCCAGAAGCGCCATCAGCACAGCTTTAAGGACCTGCCCCTTGCCAGAAAAGGCAGTGATCGCGGTCAATCCAAACAGCATCAAGGCAAAGTAATCGGCTGACTGAAAACTGAGACTTACTTTCGCCAGGAACGGCACGAAGGCGAATAGAAAAACGGCGCCTATCGTACCTCCGGCAAACGATGAATAGGCGGCTAAAGCCAGGGCTTTCCCCGCCTCGCCTCGCTGCGCCATCGGATAGCCATCAAAAGCCGTTGCTACTGCGCCGGAAACGCCAGGCGCATTGATGAGAATTGCCGACGTGGACCCGCCAAACACCGCGCCGTAGTAGACGCCCGCCATCAATATCAGACCTGATGAAGGATCGAAACCGTAGGTAATAGGTATCATCAACGCAATGGCGGAAACCGGCCCGAGACCCGGCAACATGCCGATGAAGGTACCAGCAAAACAACCCACAAAAAGTAATAACAGGTTGATCGGTAAGAAGGCGGTGCTTAAGCCCTGTAAGATGCCGTCAAGCATGTCTACCCACCAACCAAAAGGCGATAGAGATCGCCTGAGTCAAGATAGATATCGAACAACTGCGTCAAAACAGCCCACATAAATACGGCAACGCCTCCCGAAACTGCTGCCGACAATCGGTATCTTTTTTCCTTCAGGACCGCAAAACCGATGAACAAAAAGAGAAAGGTGCCGACCAGAAAACCGAAAAACTTGAACGTCAGGCTATACAAGAGCATTGATCCAGTCAGCAATAAACACGGTTTCCACTGAAAACCAGCAATTGCGTCCGATATGGTTTCATCCGCCGCTCCGCTGGCAGGAATAAATATCAGAACCAGGCAAACAGCAATCGTAATGATCGACAAAAACGTTGGTAATGTCCTGGCGGTGAATATCTCAACCGCTATCATCCGGTCTATCGGTATATCGAATGTCGCATTCAGATATCCCAGCGCGAACAACAGTATTAAACCGCTTCCCAATTTGTCCTTGTTATCAAGAAAGTTCATATCGAAAATAACGTTAGCGAAGACCCAACTCATCCATCAAGACACCCATATCGGTCTCCTGATCAGCCAGAAAACCAACAAAATCATCTCCACTAATGTAGAGATTCGACCAACCACGCTTTTGACGAATATCCTCCCACTCTTCGGTGTCATACATTCTCAGTAGCAGATCCTGAAACTCATTAACTTTGTCTTCTGGCAAGCCCGGTGCCCCAAAGAAACCGCGCCAGTTTGTAAATACCAGGTCAACACCTTGCTCTATAATTGTCGGTACATCGGGAGCATGATCCAATCGCGTTGCCGCAGTCATGGCCAGAATTCTTACCTCGCCTTGCGCGGCCAACGCCAGAGCTTCGCTTAGTCCCGTTGACAGTAATTGTGTTTCACCGGATAGCAGCCCCACCATCGCCTTGGCGCCGGCGTTGTAAGGAATATAACGAAGGGTTTTGGCATCAACACCCGATTTCTTGAACGCCATAGCGGCGACCACATGATCCATCCCACCTATGACCGAACCGCCGGCGATCAGAACATTTCTCGGGTCCCGCCTGAAATCGACAATCACCTGTTGCCAGTCAGTGTATTTAGAATCTGCAACTACGACGAATGCGCCATAATCGGCAATCACCGCTGCAACAGGCGTGAGATCCTTATATGACTGAGGAAATATATTTTTCAGGGACTTCAGAACGATTGGCGTGGAACTGATCATCAAAGTGTCAGATTGACGTTCTGCGGTTTCAATCAAGTAAGCAATTGCCTTGCTGCCATCACCGCCGGACATGTTTTCATAGGATGCCCTGGGCACCAGGCCCGATCGTGTCAGGGCCTCACCGACACCCCGTGCAGTTGTATCCCAGCCGCCACCGGCGCCACCCGGAATTAGAATGTGCAGGCGCTCGACACCGTACGCAGCCTGGCTGGCACCAAAAAATATACTAAGAGAAAGAAAAACGGCGATGAGTTTAGTTTTTCGGCTGAAGTGGAATTTAGAATCTGAAAACTTCACATAGGCCCCTTCAGCTATTTTGACGAATTTGATATAAAAAAATATCTTATTTACAAGTATAAATCTCAGCCAATTAAACTAAATAAATCGGGAGTATTGGTTTTAAGGGTTATTAGTACTATTTAGCTCATTCTGGCCATGCAGGAATTACTTTATTTTGACCCCTATTTCAATCGCTTTACTTTGACCGCTTTACCAAACTCTTCGGCTCGTAAATCGTGACTTCCAAACACACTTTTTGAAATGCTCACTCGAACCGGAAAGTTTTCCACCTTTGGTAGGTATCTGGCTTCTGTCTGTCGCCAGACTTGTCCATTGTCGAATTCAAAAATCCATCGTTTCTTGTCGTCCTTGTAAACAGCAATGAGAATTTGGTTATTAACTAGGAGGCGTACCGCCCTCAGAACGAACGGTTCATAGGTTCGAGTCCTGTCGGGAGCGCCAAAGTTGAATCGGCCCCTCATCGTCGGGCCTCTGTTTTTACATGGCGTGTTCGAGGGTGGGTGAGAAATATTCGAATCGAACCCTCTAACGCAGGCGTTTTACCTTGATCGTCCGCCCGGTCTCTCCGATGCGCAGATCGTAGCTACCCAATACACCCTGTGAAATGATAACAGCAGCGGGCAGATCTTTAGGCACCGACAAGTAGCGCGCCTCAATCTGTTGCCAGGCCTGGCCATTTTCAAACTCGAAAACCCACAATTCTTGCTTGCTCTTGTAGGCCTGGACAAGCTGCAAACTGCTTTCGCGATCTGACTCGTGGGAGTCATCTTTCGTTAGGTACTTATTGCCTAAAGAATCGTCGGTTTGTAAATTAGTGGCAGGCGCCTCTGTGGTCGCGGGCAATGTGTTCGCGGGCAATGCCGCGACTGAAGTTGCGCGCCCGGAACTTGCCTCAAACTTGTTGGCGTTGTTGTCGTAACAACGCAAGCGCGCCATATCGTCGATAATTTCCGAGCAGTCCGCTTCTTGTTGTTGCGCAGTGCCTTGAGCCCGAGAAACCTGGGGTTGAGACAACAAAAACGCCGCCACGGCGAGCATAGCGGCAAAACATCCAGGGGGAAAAAATCTTACAGTTTGTCCAGTTGCTATCGGGGAGTGCATCATGATGATAGCGATGATAACACTCCCCTCTGTTCCGGATTCTCTGGTTATTGCTCCTAGAAGGAATGCTTGACGCGCAAGTAGACAGTTTGTCCTCGCGGATTATGTACCTGACTGTCGAAGGCCCGGCGCCCATTTGCACTGTCGCGATCAATCGCGGGCGGATCTTCATCAGTCAGGTTGTTCACACCAATGCTGAGATCGGTCACACCGCTACCCACATCTAAGGACAGCATGTACTGGATATCCAAAACGGTCCACGCGTCGATAGCGTCGTACTCGTTGCCGGGGTTGCGATCATCATATTCTCCGATGTAGCGGACCCACAGGTTGACGGCGTGTTTATCATTTCGCCAGTCAACACCAACATTCAGGCGCGCTTCGGGTACTGAACCTAACTGACCGAAGGAAGCATTGCGGTTATTGAGGCCAACAAAAGTCGGGCTGCCATCACCCCGATCGACATCATAAGTGGTGATGTAGGTCAGGTCGGCATTCAGTCCCAGCTGGCCCGAGCCCACGTCGTCAAAGATATAAGTGGCGGACAAGTCGATTCCGTCCGCTTGGACTCCACCGAGGTTTGTAAAGGAGTTGACGACGGAGACGACTTGGCCGTTGCTGTCTCGACCAACTCGTGCATCCTCCACATATATACTGTTGCTGCACTCATTGGCCAGAATTGACGCAGCGGACTCGCCAGGGCCGATCAGATCTTCGTAGTCGTAGTTCCAGTAGTCTATAGAGCCGGTGAATGAATTTGTTGTGAATACCAGCCCGAGGTTAAAGTTGGTCGCTGTCTGCGGGTCCAGGTCACCACCTAGTGTGGTAGTGGTTACGTTGAAGGTGTCGTTCACACTGGAGTCACAGGCAGAACCAGGGCCAGCGTCGAATACGGCCTGTGTAATCGGGTCAGCCAGCGATCCGCCGCCGCCGGCACCGGCAATATTGCGCACGGAGGGGGCCTGGAATGAGGTACCGTAGGAACCACGCAACTGTATGCTATCGCTGGTCTGCCAGCGGAATCCAACCTTCGGATCCGTCGTGTTACCACCTTCGCCGTCACCATAGTCTTCGTAGCGCAGTGCTAGCTGCAGATCGAACGTGTCGCTGAACGGGATCATGAGTTCACCGAAGAGCGCAAAGACATCCTGTGAGGCACCGTTGATGGAGAAGACAAAGTCTTCATAACCACCCTGCTGGAAGGTCTGTGCGCTATCTGCGATCTCGGTGTAGTCTGTTTTTCGATATTGAACGCCGAACGCGGCACCGCCTGTATTACCACCAATGTTAAACAGGTCGCCACTGAAGGTCGCGTCGACTACCAGCTGGTCGGACTCACGCACGAAAGTACGGTACCCGGCAACCTGGCCGAGATCTGTATCCGTGTAGGGTCCGTAAATAGTGTTACCAGCGCGGGTCTCGCCGTCTTTTACAGAAATAGCGTTCGGCTCAGCCCAGCCAATACCGACCGGGTTCCAACGCCCGCTGGCAACGGTCTCGCGGAACTTGAGGGTGTTCCAGTTGCGGGGCAGTACATCTGTCATTATCGAGTGTGCAAACATAACCGATGAGTACAGGCTCCACTTATCACCCAGGTTGGTATCGAAACCGAACGCCAGGCGAGAATTCTCGAAATTCTTTTCAATATCCTCGGCCAGATCACCGTCAAAATTGGTCAGCGGACGACC
>PVMS01069767.1_pt1 | contig 12016 bp, 10 predicted proteins | sample 1853461 | NCBI WGS metagenome assembly PVMS01 (sample SAMN08582032, study PRJNA380276) | Marine sediment metagenome, whole genome shotgun sequencing project. | isolation source: ocean sediment barecode stripped | collected 2017
AAAGCAGAGGTAATTTTTTATCAGGCCTTAGATATGGCTGCTAAAAAGACAAAAAAGGAACCATCAGAGGTATTTAATCAGGCTTTACAGAATGTTATACCGGTATTAGAAGTGAAATCAAGAAGAGTTGGAGGAGCCAGCTATCAGATCCCTATTGAAGTAAGTCCAGATAGAAGACTAACTTTAGGGATGAGATGGATAATTAATTTTGCCAGGAAAAGAACAGGCAAACCGATGTATGAAAAATTATCCTTAGAGTTAACAGATGCAGCAAATGGTGTTGGAACTGCTGTGAAAAAGAAAGAAGATACTCATAAAATGGCAGAAGCAAATAAAGCTTTTGCACATTATAGGTGGTAAAATAATTAGTTGTTGGTATATTTTACTCAAAAAAATATTCTCTCAATTTTTGATTTTTATGTTATGTTTCTATTTTGCGGTTTATTTGTCTAATAACTATTATGCTCCCAAATAAAAAATATATTCGAAGAAACAAGATTAGGTTTTTTAAATTATGTCTACAATATTTCCTTTAGTTAAAATAAGAAATACAGGTATTATTGCCCATATTGATGCAGGAAAAACTACCGTTACCGAGAGAATACTCTATTATACGGGAAAAGTTCATAAAATGGGCGAGGTCCATGAAGGGTCTGCAACCATGGATTGGATGCCTCAAGAGAAGGAAAGAGGTATTACTATAACTTCTGCAGCTACTACTCTTTATTGGAGAGATAATCGTATTAATATTATTGATACACCTGGACACGTTGATTTTACTATGGAGGTTGAACGCTGCTTGAGGGTACTTGATGGTGCCATTGGGGTATTCTGTGCAGTAGGAGGGGTTGAACCCCAGACAGAAACCGTTTGGCGCCAGGCAGAAAGATATGGTGTTCCCCGTATCGCTTTTATTAATAAAATGGATAGAAATGGAGCAGATTTTTATCATGTTGTAAAAATGATTCAAGATAAACTGGCAATCAATACAATCATTGTTCAATTACCCTGGGGGAGTGAAGAAAATTTTCAAGGCATTATCGATTTAATAAGAATGAAGGCGTATTCTTATACCATAGATGATTTAGGAGTAAATTATAGAGAAGTATCTATATCAGAAGATATGCGAGAATTGGCCAATGATTATCATAATAGAATGATAGAAAATTTAGCTGAGTTTGATGAAAAAATTATGGAGCAATATCTTGAAGGTGAAAAAATTACCTCCAATGAAATAAGGTCCATAATTCGCAGATTAACTATTAAAAATGAAATAGTGCCGGTTTTGTGCGGATCAGCTTTAAAAAATAAAGGGATTCAGTTGCTTTTAGATGCAATAATTGACTATTTGCCTTCTCCTTTAGATGTTCCACCGGTTAAAGGTTTAGATCCTTTAACTGAGAAGGGAATATATAGATTAGTCGAAGATAAAGAACCATTATCTTCTTTAGTTTTTAAGATTATGACTGATCCCTATATTGGTAAATTAAGTTTTGTCAGGATTTATTCGGGCACATTAAAATCTGGTTCTTATGTTTACAATCCGACCAAAGAGGTTAAGGAAAGAATTAATAGATTAGTACTGATTCATGCTGATCACAAGGAGGATGTTAAAGAGATACATTCAGGAAATTTAGGTGCAATAATAGGTTTAAAGAAATCTGCTACCGGTGATACTTTGTGCGACACAAAACATCCTATAATTTTAGAATCAATGAAATTTCCTGAACCGGTGATTTCTATCGCTATAGAGCCAAAAAGTAAAGTAGTTCAAGATAAAATGTCTTTAGCTTTGGATAAGTTATCAGAAGAAGATCCGACTTTTAGAAGAACACATAATGCTGAAACCGGTCAAACAATCATCTCAGGCATGGGGGAACTGCATTTAGAAATAATTGTAGATCGTTTACTCCGTGAATTTAAAGTAGAAGGAAACATAGGAAAACCGCAAGTGGCTTACAAAGAAACAGTCGAGAGATCTGCTAAAGCTAGAGGAAAATTTATCAGACAATCAGGAGGCAGAGGACAATATGGAGATGTGGCCTTAGAGATAGAACCTTACAAAGAAGATAATTTTAAATTTATTAATCGGATAGTTGGTGGAGCAGTGCCCAAAGAATATATCCCTGCAGTAGAAAGAGGTATAAAAGAAGCTATATTAAGTGGAGTATTAGCTAATTACCCGGTTACCAATATAAAGGTAACTTTGTTGGATGGTTCTTATCATCCGGTGGATTCATCAGAGATTGCTTTTAAGATAGCAGCTTCTATGGCTTTTAAAGAATGTATGAAAAAGGCTAAACCAATACTTTTAGAGCCGATGATGGAAGTAGAAATCGTAACTCCGGAAGAATATTTGGGAAGCCTGGTAAGTGATATAAGTTCTCGGAGGGCGAAAGTTGAGGGGATAGAAACAAAGGCTAAAGTAAAAATCATTACTGCTTACGTACCTTTAGTAGAAATGTTTGGTTATGCTACTAGTCTAAGGTCAATTTCACAAGGCAGAGCAACTTCTACTATGCAGTTTTTATATTACGAGAAAGTTCCAGATAATATTACGAAAGAAATATTAATCTAGGTTTAAAATAATAAAATATAGTATAGAATATTTAAGGAGGAAAAATCAAATGGCAAAAGAGAAATTTGTAAGAACTAAACCCCATGTCAATGTTGGTACTATCGGTCATGTAGACCATGGTAAAACAAAATTAACTTCAGCAATCACTAAATATTTGGCCACTAAAGGCCTTGCCGAGGTGAAGGAGCCTGATGAAATTGATCGTGCTCCCGAAGAAAGGGAGAGAGGTATTACCATCTCGGTCTTTCATGCCGAATACGAGACCGAAAAGAGACACTATGCCCATATCGATTGTCCGGGACATGCTGATTACATCAAGAATATGATTACCGGAGCAGCCCAGATGGACGGAGCTATTCTGGTGGTATCTGCTGCCGATGGCCCCATGCCTCAGACCCGAGAGCATATTCTTCTGGCCCGTCAGGTAGGAGTCCCCTATATCGTAGTCTTCCTAAATAAGGTTGATATGGTAGATGACCCTGAACTGATCGAACTGGTAGAGATGGAAATAAGAGATCTCTTAAATGAATATGAGTTCCCCGGAGATGATATCCCTGTAATCAAGGGATCGGCTTTAAAGGCAACGGAGGCTACAGATGCTAATGATCCTGCCTATAAGGCAATTGCCGAATTATTAGATGCCATAGATAATTATATTCCTACTCCCAAGCGAGATATGGATAAACCCTTCCTCTTATCAGTGGAAGACGTCTTTTCTATCACCGGTAGAGGGACTGTGGCTACCGGTAGATTAGAGAGAGGATTAGTCAAGGTAGGAGACCCGGCCGAGATAGTGGGACTTGCTCCCAAGGTACGCAAGACTGTAGTCACCGGAGTAGAGATGTTCCGTAAGACTATGGATCAGGCCGAAGCCGGAGACAATATCGGTCTTCTCCTGCGAGGTATAGATAAAAATGATGTAAAAAGAGGACAGGTAGTAGCGGTCCCAGGCAGCATCACTCCTCATACCAAGTTTAAGGGCGAGATCTATGTCTTAACCAAAGAAGAAGGAGGCAGACATACTCCTATCTTTAGTGGTTACCGTCCCCAGTTCTATTTCAGAACTACCGACGTAACCGGTACCATCACCTTACCTGAAGGGGTAGAGATGGTTATGCCTGGGGACAGAGTAACTGTTGTCGGAGAACTTATCACTCCTATCGCCATGGAAAAACAGCTCCGTTTTGCTATCCGAGAAGGAGGCCGCACTATCAGTGCTGGAGTGGTAAGCGACATAATAGAATAGTCGTTAGTAGGACTGGCGATTAGAGATAGTATTAGCAAAAAGTAGGGATGTATTGCATGCTCCCCTACTACCATATGCTAAACGCTTTCCGTTATACGCTAGTAAATACGAAATACAATATGCGAAACATCTTGACACCAAATAGAAAGTATGATAAATTTATGCTTGTGCTATTTTATCTTTTATTAGGAGACATATTTAATGAGGCAGAAAATAACTTTAGCTTGCAAGGAGTGTAAAAATAGGAATTATGATAAATATAAAAATAAGAAAAATACTCCAGAAAGAATAGAACTCAAGAAGTATTGTAAGTTTTGCAAAGCTCATACTTTACACAAGGAAATAAAATAATTTTAGCTTAAGAGTTTAGTTTAAAAATTATTAAGGTCCGTAGCTCCAACGGCAGAGCACTGGACTCCAAATCCGGGGGTTGCAGGTTCAAATCCTGCCGGGCCTGCCATTTTTTTTGCTATAATAGAGAATAATATAAATTGAATTGGAAGTAAAATGAAAATAAAAAATGTTTTTAATAAAATAAATAATTTTATAAAAGAAGCTATAGCTGAATTAAAAAAAGTTATTTGGCCCACCAAAAAGGATCTTAAAAATAGCACAATTGTAGTTATTACTACTATAATTATTGTCTCTATTTTTATTGGATTAGTTGATATATTTTTTTCTCAAGCACTAACTTTATTTATAAAATAATGCATAATAAATATCTACTATTTTATGGTAAAAAAGGAAGAGAGTTAATTAGTTACGATGGCTTCAAATAAAAAAAAATGGTATGTAGTTCATACTTATTCAGGATATGAAAATAAAGTAAAAATAAATTTAGAGCAAAGAGTTCAATCCATGGGAATGGAGAACCAGATTTTTCAAGTATTAATACCTACCGAAAAAGTCCTAGAGGTAAAATCTGGTAAAAGAAAATATGTGCAAAAAAAAGTATTTCCAGGGTATGTAGTACTAGAAATGATATTGGATAATAATTCTTGGCAAGTAGTAAGGAATACTCCCGGAGTTACTCGCTTTGTAGGTTCGGGGGGGAAACCGGTACCTTTAAAAGAAAGAGAAATGGATGACATATTAAAACATATGGGGAAGGGCGAGAAAGTACCCAAGTTAGATGTTGAAATAGGCGAAAATATTAGAATTATCGTTGGTCCATTTACCGGGTATACAGGAAAAGTAAAAGAAGTAGATATTGAAAAAAGTAAAATGAAAGTTTTTCTATCTATTTTTGGTCGAGAGACATCTGTTGAGTTAGGTTTTAATGATATAGAGAAATATTAAATTAGTAGTTAGTGAATAGTCATAGTATACCGTATCGCGTAAATTAGTTATTTAGTTTTTTCGACAAGAAATCGATTTATGGTTATCAGTTTACGATTATTGGTTGTCAGCCTATCACTAATCATCTAAAAACTTAAAACCATTTACTTAATTGGTTGCTTTGTTAACTGATTAATTCAACTAGCTAACCAAGTAACCAATCTACTTGCTAACTAAGTACTAACAAATAGTTATAGGGGGAATTTAATGGCGAAGAAAATAACTTCCGTAATAAAATTACAGATACCTGCTGGTAATGCTAATCCCGCACCACCAGTAGGCCCAGCTTTAGGTCAGCATGGCTTAAACATTATGGAATTTTGTAAGGCTTTTAACGAGAAAACAAAACAAGATATTGGAACTATAATACCTGTAATTATAAATGTATATGAGGATAGATCTTTTACTTTTATCTGCAAAAAACCTCCAGTTGCCTTTCTACTAAAAGAGGCAGCAGGCATAGAAAAGGGATCAGGAATACCCAACAAAGAAAAAGTTGCGAAGTTATCCAGGGCAAAAATTGAAGAGATTGCTAAGCGTAAAATGCCTGATTTTAACGCCAATAAACTAGAAAGTGCTATAAAAATAGTTGAAGGTACTGCCAGAAGTATGGGAATAGAGATAGAGAATAATAATTAATTGTAAGCTTATGTGGAAGGATAAAATCCAATAATACCACAAGGAGGATAAAGGTGAGTAAAAAAAGGGGTAAAAAATATTCAGAAGCTATTAAAAATTACCAGAAAGATAAATTCTACGAACCAGAAGAATCTTTAGATTTAGTTAAAAAACTTCACTGGGCGAACTTTGAAGAGTCTATTGATATTGCGATTAAATTAGGTATCGATACCCGTCGTTCAGAGGAACAAGTAAGGGGAGCAGTAGATCTACCCCATGGTACTGGTAAAAAAGTGAAAGTTGTAGTATTTGCCCAAGGGGAGAAAGCAAAAGAGGCAGAAGAAGCAGGGGCTGATTTTGTAGGTGCAGAAAATTTAGCTGAAAAAATACAAAAGGGATGGACTGATTTTGATGCCACTATAGCGACTCCAGATATGATGAAAATAGTTGGAAAGTTAGGCAGGGTATTGGGCCCCCGAGGTCTAATGCCTAACCCTAAGGTGGGAACTGTTACCTTTGATGTAAAAAATACCGTAAAAGCTGTGAAGGCGGGGAAAGTAGAATATCGGGCGGATAAATTTGGTATAGTCCACGTACCTTTAGGAAAAACAAATTTTGATAAAGAGAAATTGTTAGAAAATTTCACTACCTTTGTCGACGCTCTTATTAAAGCTAAGCCATCAGCCGCTAAAGGGAGATACATACACAGTATTACTATTTCCTCGACTATGGGACCAGGGATTCACATAGATTCCCAAAAAATAAACGCTTGGGTAGAAAAACAAAAAAAAATAGAATAGGAAAAATATATTAATAAAATATACTTTAGACAGCAGGAGTTGTTAAGAAATGATGTAATAGATATTAAAATATCTTCCTGCCGAGGTTTAAGCAAAGTGAACGAAATTATCAGTTTCACCTTCCATGTAGACTAGTCTAAGGGAAGGTTTTTTATTATACAAAATATCTAATGGAGTTGGAAAGGAGGATAAGTTTTGGCTTTAAGTAAAAATTCTAAAAAGGAGATACTTAAGGATTTAATAGTAAAATTAAAAGAGTGCAAAGGAGTAGTGTTAACCGATTATCAAGGAATGAATGTATTTCAAATTACTTGCCTTAGAAATGAATTGAAAGAGAAAAAGGTGGAATTTAAGATAGTCAAAAATACTTTAATTGAAAAAGCCTGTGAAGAGCTGAACATAAAGGATCTAACTAAAGATCTAATCGGATGTACTGCAATAGCTTTCTCCAGTGATGATGGAGTTGCCCCGGCAAGATTGTTAAAAGAATATTATAAAAAAAATAAAATTGACCTAAAAATCAAATCCGGCCTGATTGACGGAAGAGTTTTTTGTGCAGAGAAAATTACGGAAATAGCTTCTTTGCCTTCAAAATATGTCCTTATTGCCCAAATGATTAACGGAGTAAAGTCTCCACTTTATTCTTTAGTATATATCTTACAAGGGCCATTAAGAGGATTAATTTATACTTTAAAATCCGTAAAAGAGCGAAAAGAAGCTAAAGTTTCTTAAAATGCTTTAATAATAATATGATATATAGTATTACATATCGTGCAGACAGGGTAGGATAAAGTCTTTTTTCGAAATACAATATACGAAATTGGGAGGAGGTGAAATAAATGGTAGAAAAAAAGATAGTTTCTGAAAAAAAGGAAGTAGCTACTAAAAAAGCCAAAAAAGCTACCGAGGAAAAACAATCTAAACTTAAAATGGGTGGATCAGTGGAAATATTAGAAAAGATAGAGAAAATGACTGTATTGGAACTAGCTGATTTAGTTAAAGCTCTAGAGGAAAAATTCGGAGTAACAGCTGCTATGCCGGTTGCCATGCCTGCCAATGCTGGTGGTGCAGCTGCATCAAGCGAATCTAAAGAAGAAGAAAAGACCGATTTTACAGTAGTTCTAAAAGAGATAGGACCTAATAAGATTAAGGTAATAAAAGAAATAAGAACAATAACCGCCTTAGGTCTGAAAGAATCTAAAGACTTAGTGGATGGTGCACCGAATACAGTAAAAGAACATATGAACAAGAAAGATGCAGACGGAATAAAAGAAAAATTGGAAGCGGTTGGAGCGGTTGTAGAAATAAAATAGAAGTGAGTTTTTTGGTAATATCGGAGATACTCTTTAAAAGTTTTTAAAGAGTATCTTCTTGCTTTTATAAGCAATAAATGATATGATTCTTGTTTACGGAAATATATAGCGTATGAGTGTACAGCGTTTAGAGTTTAAGATAAATAAATAAACTAAAAACGAAAAACGAAAAGTGAAAAAGCATAATATAAAACTCAAAATATTTTCTCGTAATACTAAATTTAAAGTTTTATTTTTTACTTCTTTATCTTTTTTATTTGCTATATAGTAAACGAGATAAGTAAGAAGATGCTCAATAAATAAATGCATATATTTAAATTTTAAACTTAACCTATGTCTCTACTTTTTTACGCTTTTCGCTTATCATTATATGCTAGCGACTGATTTAATATTTTAATAAATATATAAAGGTTGGTGTTTTGCAGTGGATAAAAAATACAAGAAAGTAAAGGATTATTCCAAAATACCTGAATTATGTCCAATTCCCCATTTATTAGATATACAAAAAAAATCTTTTGTAAATTTTTTACAAAGACTCGATCCGCCTGGTAAAAGAAAAAAACAAGGATTGCAAGAAGTTTTTATGAATATTTTTCCCATTCAGAACTTTACTGGTAATCTAATTTTAGAGTTTATTAGTTATTCATTGGGAGAATGTAAAGATTCTGCTTATGGATGTTGGGAGAAAGGCGGAACTTATTCTGCTCCTTTAGAAGTTAAGGTAAATTTAATCAGCAAGAAGTCAGGTGAAATTAAAGAGCAAACCGTTTTTATGGGTGAATTACCACTTATGACCGAACATGGAGGCTTCGTCATTAATGGAGCAGAAAGGGTGATAGTAAGTCAATTAATAAGATCTCCCGGTATTTATTTTGATGAAGAAAAAAATGAGAATAACAAATCATTATATAAATTTAAAATTATACCTAATCGTGGATCCTGGTTAGAATTTGGATTTGATCCTTCCGATATGATTTATGTTCGAATTGATAAAAAAAGGAAAATTCCAGCAACTACCTTATTGAGGGCATTGGGATATGAAAAAAATGAAGAAATAATGGAACTTTTTGATTACGAAGAGATTGTAAAAACAACATTAGAAAAGGATAATACAACTAATGAAAAAGAGGCCCTAATAGAAATATTTAGAAGATTAAGACCCAGTGAACCTCCGACTGAAAGGAATACTCGTCAATTAATTTATAGATTGCTTTTTGATCCAAAGAGATATGATTTAGCAAAAGTCGGAAGATATAAAATCAATAGAAAATTAAACTTTGAAGATCGGATAATGGAGAAAATCGCAGCCGAAGACATTATCGATCCTAACAATAATAAAATAATCGTAAAAGCAGAAGAGAAAATAAGCCAAAAAATGTTTTCTGCAATATTAAGTTCGAAAATTAAAAAAGTAAGAGTGTTGAATTCTGAAAATGAAATGATAACTGTTTTTAATGAGAAAGACGAAGCTTTTGTGCCAATTGTTGATAAATTGAGCGATGGAATTAATGAAGGGATTATAGATACGATTGTTGCCGAAGATATAATTAATCCAAAAACAGGTGAAGTAATTTGTTGCACAGGGGATAAGTTAACTGATGACTTATTATACAAAATAAAAGAATATAAAACAAAGATAAAACTAAAAAAAGGTCCTTCATTAACAAGGGAGGATATTATCGCTTCTTTAAGGTATTTAGTTAATTTATATAGAGGAATTGGGCATATAGACGATATTGACCATTTAGGGAATAGAAGGATAAAGAGAGTTGGCGAGTTGCTTCAGGATCAATTTTATATTGGATTAAGCAGGATGGAAAGAGTGATTCGGGAGAGGATGACCATCCAACCAGATGTTTCAGCTATTACTCCCCAAACCTTGATAAATGCACGCCCATTATTAGCTACTATTAGACAGTTTTTTGGGAGTAGTCAACTTTCTCAGTTTATGGATCAGACGAATCCTTTATCTGAAATTACTCACAAAAGAAGGCTTTCTGCTTTAGGTCCAGGAGGCTTGACCAGAGAAAGAGCGGGTTTTGAAGTAAGAGATGTTCATCATACTCATTATGGTAGAATTTGTCCCATTGAGACTCCAGAAGGTCCAAATATTGGATTAATAGGATCGCTTTGTATTTATGCAAAGGTGAATGAATTAGGATTTATTGAAACCCATATTTTAAGGTGATAGATGGGAAAATAACTGATGAGGTCGTTTACCTTTCAGCTGATGAAGAAGATAGATATAGAATTGCTCAAATAAGTATAAAAATTGATAAGGATAACAATATTTCACAAGATGATGTAACCTGTCGGTTCAGAGGAGATATTATTGAGTGTCCACCAGATGAAATAGATTTTATTGATGTGTCTCCCCAACAGATTGCCAGTATTTCAGCTAGCTTAATACCTTTTTTGGAGCACGATGATGCAAACAGAGCCTTAATGGGTACTAATATGCAGAGACAGTCTGTACCTTTAATAAAAACCGAAGTTTCTTTAGTGGGAACAGGAATGGAAGATAAAGTTGCTAGAAACTCAGGTGCCCTCCTTATTTCCCAAGATGATGGCTTAGTGAAAGAAGTAAGTGCAGATAAAATAATTATTGAGAATACCGATAATATCCAAAAAGACTATATTTTAAAAAAATTCGTTCGTTCTAATCAGGGAACTTGTATAAACCAGATACCTTTAGCGGAAGAAGGAATGATAGTAAAGAAGGGAGATGTGCTTGCTGATGGCCCCTTAACTTCTGAAGGTCGTCTTTCTCTAGGAAGGAATATTTTAATTGCTTATATGCCTTGGGAAGGTTACAATTTTGAGGATGCTATTTTAATTAGCGAGAAATTAGTCAGAGAAGATATTTTTACCTCTATTCATATTTCTGAACAGCAGTGTGAAGCTCGGGATACAAAATTAGGACCAGAAGAAATAACTTGTGATATCCCTAATATTGGGGAAGGCAGCTTATCTAATTTGGACGAAAGAGGAATAGTTCGAGTTGGAGCAGAGGTGGAATCAGGTGATATTTTAGTAGCAAAAGTAACTCCTAAAGGCGAAACTGATTTAGGACCAGAGGAAAGACTACTGAGAGCAATTTTTGGGGAAAAAGCTCGAGAAATAAGAGATACTTCTCTCCGAGTTACCCATGGTGAAAAAGGTAAGGTTATAAATGTAAAAGTATTTTCCAGGGAAAATAATGACGAACTTCCCCCGGGAGTAAATCAAATAGTTAAAGTTTTTATTGCCCAAAAAAGAAAGATTTCAGAAGGGGACAAGATTTCAGGAAGACATGGAAACAAAGGAGTTATTGCTAAAATACTACCGGATGCTGATATGCCTTTTATGTTAGATGGTACGCCAATAGAAATAGTATTAAATCCTTTGGGAGTACCTTCTCGGATGAATGTAGGGCAAGTTTTAGAAGTACATTTGGGTTGGGTAGCTAAAACCTTAAATCTCAGATTCATCACTCCTATTTTTAATGGAGCAAAAGAAGAGGAAATTCAAGAAGCTTTAATAGAAGCTCGACTACCCAAAGATGGCAAAATAACTCTTTATGATGGTAGAACAGGCAGACCATTTGACCAAAAAGTGACCGTAGGTTATAGTTATATTTTAAAATTAGCCCATTTAGTAGGTGATAAAATCCATGCTCGTTCTACCGGTCCCTACTCTTTAATTACTCAACAACCTTTAGGGGGAAAAGCAAAATTCGGAGGTCAAAGATTTGGTGAAATGGAAGTTTGGGCTTTAGAAGCTTATGGAGCAGCACACACTCTGCAGGAAATTTTGACTATTAAATCAGATGATGTGTTGGGGAGAATTAAAACTTATGAAGCCATTGTTAAGGGTGAAGCCCTCCCAACGCCCGGTATGCCAGAATCATTTAAAGTTTTAATAAAAGAATTGCGAAGTTTAAGTTTAGATGTAAAAATATTAGATTCCCAAGATAAGGAAGTAGAGATTAAAGAGGATATCGATTTAAAAGATGAAATTAATGAAAATTTATTGAAAGAGACGATCTTGCTGAAGGGTTGTTTTGCGACTTTGTTTTTTAGTCGGGGCTGGTCAACTACAATGAACTTCCATGGCTGGCTATTGCATGCAGATGGTGCAAGCC
>PVMS01089359.1_pt1 | contig 12016 bp, 9 predicted proteins | sample 1853461 | NCBI WGS metagenome assembly PVMS01 (sample SAMN08582032, study PRJNA380276) | Marine sediment metagenome, whole genome shotgun sequencing project. | isolation source: ocean sediment barecode stripped | collected 2017
GCGAGCGTCGCATTTATGCCGCCATCAAGTTCTTCCTCTTCACCATGGCCGGCAGCCTGTTGATGCTGCTGGCGATCATCTGGATGGGCTGGAGCTACACGAGCGTCGCCGGCGGCTGGAGCTTTCACTATGCCGATCTGACGCTGCTGGGGATCCCGGTCGAGCAGCAACTCTGGCTCTTCGCCGCCTTCGCTCTCGCCTTCGCCATCAAGGTGCCGATGTTCCCCTTCCACACCTGGCTGCCGGACGCCCATGTCGAAGCGCCCACCGGCGGCTCGGTGATCCTCGCCGGCGTGATGCTGAAGCTCGGCACCTACGGGTTCCTGCGCTTCGCGATACCGCTGTTCCCACACGCCAGCGACAAGGCACAACCGCTGATGGTGGGCCTGGCGCTCACCGGGATCATCTACGGCGCCCTGCTGGCCTGGGTGCAGACCGACATGAAGAAGCTGGTCGCCTACTCCTCGGTCGCCCATCTCGGCTTCGTCATGCTGGGCCTGCTGGCAGTCGACCTGATGGCCTGGGAGGGAGCCCTGATCCAGATGATCAACCACGGCCTCTCGACCGGCGCCCTCTTCCTGCTCGTCGGCATGCTCTACGAGCGGCGTCACACCAGGCGCTTCGAGGACTTCGGTGGCCTCGCCAAGGTGATGCCCTGCTTCTCGTTCTTCCTGGTGTTCTCGGCGCTGGCGTCGGTCGGTCTGCCGGCACTCAACGGATTTGTCGGCGAGTTCCTGATCCTGGTCGGGTCCTATCAGGCCGGCCTGCGATGGCCCGTGATCATCGCCACCAGCGGCGTCATCCTGGCCGCGGTCTATCTGCTCAAGATGCTCGCTGAGTCAGTCTGGGGCCCGCTCGAGAATGAAGAGAATCGCAGTCTCAAAGACCTCTCACCACGCGAGATCCTGGTGCTGGTGCCACTGTGCGCCCTGATGCTCGCCATCGGCCTGGCCCCGGAGGCCTTCCTGCGACCGAGCCGTGCCGACCTGCGCGGGCTGGTGCACGAGTATCACTACCGCCTCGAGGAGCCGGCGCCAACAACCCTGGTGATCCGGTCTGCCGCCCTGATGGCGGACAACTCGGCTCGAGCGACGCCACAGCTACCAGCGGAGACGACTGATGAATAGCTGGCTGACCCCATCAGCTGATCTCGCCGCTCTGACGCACGAGCTGGTGCTCGTCGGCGGCGGCATCGTGCTGTTGTTGCTGGAGGCCTTCGCACCGCGGCTGCGGCGCGCCACCATGCCGCTCGCCCTGCTGACGGTGCTCGGCACTCTGGCGATTCCCTGGGAGCCGATGGCACGCACCACCAGTTTCGCAGGCCTGCTCGAGAGCACCGGGGTCACCATGATCCTGAGCGTGGTCATCCTGCTTGCGACGCTGATATCGATCCTCGCCTCGGAGGAATACCTCCGCCGCTATCACCTGGCCAGCGGCGAGTACGCGGCCCTATTGCTCTGGTGCGCCGCCGGCATGTTGCTGATGCTCCGCGCCACCGAACTGCTGACCATCTTCGTCGCTCTCGAATTGTTCTCGATGTGCCTGTACGCCCTGGCCGGTTACCACCGACGCAGTTCGATGGCGACCGAGGCGGCGATCAAGTACTTCCTGATGGGCGCCTTCGTGAGCGCCTTTGCTCTCCTAGGCATCGCGCTCCTTTACGGCCAGACTGGCAGCACCCGATTCGAAGGCATCGCGGCGGCACTGGGCCGCAACGGCGGACTCGATCCGGCCGTGCTGATGGGCCTCATCCTGCTGATCGCGGCCTTCGGGTTCAAGATGAGCTTCGCACCGTTCCATGCCTGGGCTCCGGACACCTACCAGGGCGCACCGTCACCGTTCGTGGCTTTCCTGTCGGTGGCGCCCAAGGTGGCGAGCGTCGCGGTGCTGGTGCGGGTGATCGAACTGGCGATGACCGACGGCGGGGATGGGCGTTGGCGAATGCTGATCGGCGCCCTCGCCGCCCTGTCGATGATCCTCGGCAACGTCCTCGCCCTGGTACAGCGGGACATCAAGCGCATGCTCGCCTACTCGGGCGTCGCCCATATGGGCTTCGTACTCATTCCGTTGGCCGCCTGGAACCCGGAGGGCTGGCGGGCGATCACCGCCTACATGCTGGCCTACGCGCTGATGAACGCCGGCGCCTTCGCCATCATCAGCGCGCTTTATGCCCGCGGCGACAAGCCCCACCTGATCTCTGAAATCTCCGGCTGGGGGTAACGATTTCCGGGACTCTCGCTGGCGCTGGCGATCTGTATGCTCTCCCTGGGGGGCATCCCGCCGACGATCGGCTTTCTCGGCAAGTACCTGGTCTTCGTTCACGCGGTACAGGCGGACCTGCTCTGGCTCGCGGTGATCGGCGTGGTCACCAGCCTGCTGGGTGTTTTCTACTACCTTAGGGTCGTTTTCACCCTCTACATGAAGCCCGAAGAGACCGAGCCGTCCCTGAGCATCGGCGTTGGCAATCGCCTGGCAGCACTGATCGCAGCTGGCGCCATCCTCGCTCTGGGGATCTTCCCGCAGCTATTCCTCGGCATCGTCCAGCGCTACATCCTCGCCCCACTGGGTTGAGGCGGGGGGCTTCCGAGCGCCGCAATGAATACTTCGCCACTGACGCTGAACCGGCTGTCGCTCTACTTACGCTGTCTGCGTTCGATCTCAGGCGACGGCATCGGCACCATCTCCTCGCAACAGCTGGCGGACCAGTTCCACCTCTCGGCCGCCCAGATCCGCAAGGATCTGGCCCAGTTCGGCGAGTTCGGTATTCGCGGCGTCGGCTACAGGATCGAGCCTCTCGCCGACCGGCTCACCGAACTCCTCGGTCTCGACAGCTTCCACCCGTTGGTGATCGTCGGCATGGGTAATCTGGGGAGCGCGCTGGCCGCTTCGGCGGGATTCAACACCGGCTGCTTCAAGGTGGTGGCGGGACTCGACAACGATGCCGGGAAGATCGGCAAGCGCATTGGAGATATCGAGGTCCAGGACGCCAGTGGGCTCGCCAGAGTGGTCGGGGAAACCGAGGCCGAGATCGGCATCCTGACGGTACCGTCAGAGGTCGCGCAGGAGAACTACGATGCCCTCGCCGACGCCGGCGTCAAGGCGATACTCAACTTCGCGCCCACGGTGCTCGAGTTGCGACCGGAAGTGCGGACCAAGAGCGTCGATCTGCTGATCGACCTCGAAGAACTCGGCTACTTCCTGGGCGACAGCTAGTCCTGAGCTTCCTGAAGATCCTGAGCACGCTCGAGGTCGCTCTCGAGACCAGCGTCGATCTCCACCCGGTAGGGCCGGGCGGCGTCCAACTGCGCCAGTTCTTCAGGAAGCGCCGCAAGCTGCTGGCGACAGCGGTCTCGAGCCGCCTCGAGCGACAGCTCCCGCACCGGTTCACCGGCGCTTAGATAGTGCAGCAGTAGGGCCTGATGATGAGGATACTCAGCGGCCCGTGAGGCGGCAACCAGGACATCGTGATCCAGGCGGCCGTCCCGAACTCTCCGCATCACCTGCTTGCGCCCCGGGAAGGTCTCCTTGCCCGGGCTCGCCTTGAAGACCCCCCGCGTCCCGTTCGCCTCCAGCAACTCGACCAGCTTGTAGACACCGCCGATGTAGGGCGCATCCGCGGAGGTCGCCACCCGCGTGCCGACACCGTAGGCGTCGATCGGCAGCTCGAGGGCTCGCAGTTCACGAACCCGAAACTCGTCGATGTCGCCGGAGACGAAAATTTGCGTCCCTCCGAGGTCGTGAGCATCGAGCAAGGCGCGAACCGCCGGCACCAATTCCTCCAGATGACCGCTGTCCAGTCGAACGCCACTGAAGGGAACGCCGAGACCGATCGCCTTCCGGACGCCCTCGAGCGTGTCGTAGGTGTCGACCAGCAGGATGGCGCTGTCCGGGTAGAGGCGCTGATAAGCGCTAAACGCCTCGCTCTCCCTCTCGTAGGACATCACGAAGCTGTGTGCCATGGTGCCGACCACCGGCAGGCCGAACCGCTGCCCCGCGAGTACATTGGAGGTGCCATCGAAGCCGGCGAGACACGCCGCCCGGGCCACCCAGGCCGCCGCCTGAGGCCCATGGGCTCTGCGACCGCCGAACTCCGCCAAGCGCACGCCATCAGCCGCGGCAAGACGAACCCGAGCCGCCTTCGAGGCGATTGCGGTCTGGAAGTTGATGATCGAAAGCAGCAGCGTTTCAACCAGCTGTGCCTCGAGCAGCGACCCGGTGACGCGCAGCACCGGCTCGGCCGGAAAGAAGATCGTCCCCTCCTCCATTGCCTCGACATCACCCCGGAAACGAAACTTCCGCAGCGCCTCGAAGAACGACGCGTCGAGGTGCTCGAGCGCCGGTAGCGAGCGCAGATAGTCGATCTGCTGATCCGAAAAGCGCATGCACCGCAGCGCCGCAAGGGCGGGCTCGAGGCCGGCGAAGACCAGAAAGTTTCTCTGCTTCGGCAGGCTTCGCACCATCATCTCGAAGCTCGCGCGAGGCATCGCGGGACGCTGATGGTACGCGGCGATCATGGTCAGTTGATAGAGATCCGTACAGAGCGACAGATCCGCGCCTGACAGTTCGAAAGCCTTCCAGTCGTCATTCTCCAGTTCAACGCTCACGAACTTTCGCCTCCACACCGATAGTACGAGACACAACTCTCGCCGTACCGCTTCACCGCAACCCGCTCGAGATCGCCGGCATGCGCCGGAATCCCAGTACGAACGGAATGCTCGACAGCCGCTTCTCCATCCCGGGTGAGCAGCGAGCCGACCAGGTCCAGCAACGCCTCATAGGCCTCGAAATCATAGGGCGGGTCTGCGAACACGAGATCGAACGGCTCGAGATCAGCCGACGTCATGCCTTCGGGAAGTCGCGCGATCCGCACCTCTATTCCACCATTGGCCAGATCCCGGCTCACCTCACGCAGCGCCCGCCCAACCACCAGGCGCGCCTCCACGCACAGGATGCGGGCCGCTCCGCGACTGGCCGCCTCGAGGGCCATGGCGCCTGATCCCGCGAAGAGATCGAGAAAGGCGCAGCCGACAATTCGATTCTGCCAGTGACTGAAAATTGCCTCGCGGACGCGTTGACTGGTGGGGCGAACATCCGGCGGAATCTTCAGCCGTCGACCCTTGAGTTCGCCAGCCGCGATGCGAACCCCACCGGCCGTCACGCGCCGTCCTCGTCGCCGACAGGGTCGAACTCGATCTGGACGTCCTCCTTGAGGATATAGAGCGTTACCGGCTGATCGATGCCCTGCAACTCCATGCCGGTGCCCTCCAGGGTGAACCCCAACACCTCGAACAGCGCCCCATCCCGACGGCGCACCACCAGGTCACCGACTTCGACTTTGAATTCGCGCACGCGCGTCGACCCAGGCTGACCAAACTCAAATTCCAGCATCAGGTCATCCACCACGAACAGCACGTGACGCAGTCCGAGCGAAATGGTGTCATAGGGACCATACTCGAACGAAAGCTGATCGAGTTCCGGCAGGTGAAGGTCGAGCCGACAGCTTTCGACCCACTCCCCGTCGAGTCCCGGATAACTCGGCGCCAGATCGTCGAAGCGAATGGCCTCAAGCCGTCGCAGAAACGCCTCGAGTTCGACGGAACCGAGTTCCGCCAGACGCATGACCCGGGTTGCCCCCACCCCGTCCCGCAGTCGCAGGGTGCCATTGGCGAAGAGGGTCAACTGTCGCCGTGAGAAATCGTTCTCGCACAGCCGCTCGAGCAGCACCCGGGTACGGAGATCCTCGACCTCCTGCTGTGCCGCCCCGGGCAACAGGAGCAGCAGTAGAAACGGAAGCGTAGCCTTCATGTCCCAGGCTCACCCTTCGCAGCCCTGGAATCGAGTTCGTCCACCATTCTCAAAGCATAGTCGAACTCCTGCTCCGCCCCGATACGCCCATCGAGACGCGCCGCCAGGGTGCTTCTGAGAGCGCGCCCGATCGCGGGTCCAGGGTGCGCTCCGGCCCCCAGCAGGTCGGCGGCACTGACACACAGCTCGAAGCCACGAAAAGTCGAGACTTCAAGCAAGACCCGGGCCGTCCCCCTGTCGCCCGAGAGCGCCGCCAGCCAGGCGAGTTGCGCCGGGTCCAGCGATCGCAGGGCGGCGTGGATCTCGCTCGCTGCCACCTCGGCTCGCAAAAGCGCCCCTGGGAGTGGGCAGCAGTCTTCCATCCCCCCAGCGTCTCCCGCAGGGATCGCGGCAGGGCAAGGCGGAGTATCAGGGCCTCCGAGACCGTATCGTCGCCGGCGGCGAGCGCCAACAGAATCAAGCCCCGGTCAACTCTGACAGAAGAAGCCTCTGGGTCGTGATCGGCCAGGATCGAGGCCACGCTTCGTGCGGCCGACAGGGTCTTCGCCTGCGAGGCCGACCATCCGAGGCCGGGAACCAGTGCCTCCAGGAAACCCAGCTCCTCGAGTCGGTGCAGCGCCGTAGAAACATGATCGCCCAGGTTCAGGAGCAGCTCCATCTCGCGCCAGATCCTCGAACCCGAAACGGCCGCCAGGTGACCTTGCTCCAGCGCCTCCTGCGCCTCGAACCAGGTGGCCTCTTCCATGCTCATACCATGAGAGATCTCAAAACGAACCGCGCGCAGAATGCGTATCGGGTCATCCTCGAATGAGCGCGGGTGAAGCGTCCGGATGAGCTTCGAGTCCAGGTCCTCGAGCGCCCCGGGAGCGGCCAGCAGGCCGGGGTGGACTTCTCCGGCGACGCCCAGAGCCAGCGTGTTGATGGTGAAATCCCGCCGCTGCAGATCGGTTTGAATGTCGGCAGGCCGCACTCTGGGCAGCGCCCCAGGCGACTCATAGGTCTCTGATCGGGATGCCGCGACATCGATCCGGCGGCCGTCGCCGAGCGTGATCTCGGCGGTCTGAAAGCGCTTGTTGATCTCCACGGCGGCGTCCAACTCACCAGCGAGGGCGCGAGCAAATCCACTCGTCTCCCCAACGACTGTGAGGTCGAAGTCGGCCGGGATCCGTTCCAGCAGGATGTCGCGCGGCACGCCGCCGACGACATAGACCCCGACACCTCTCCCCTGAGCCACCGCCTCCAGAGGCTGGCGCAGATCCGCCCATGGCGGCAGCCAGATCTGTTCCCGCAGCATCGCCTCGCTCACGGCAGCCCTCTCCAGCTAGTGCAGAACCGGCTCAGGACGCCCCATCTGGCAATGGACCGTCCCGGGTCCCAGCAGTCTCTCGAGTGAATGGGTCAGCGCATCATCGGGCTCCACCCGGAATCGGTCACCCAACGAAATGGTGACTTCACAGGCTTCCAGAGAAATTCTTAAGACAACTGGCACGGTGCCCGATCGCTCGGTCAGCTGATCGCGCAACTCGAGCAACTTGGCGGTCGGCATCGCCGACCCCACCCACAGTTCAACCTGGGTCACGACCTCTCCCAGGATGCTGTCGAGCGAACGGATCTCCTCGACGTTCATCTCCGGCTCGGCGCCGCGCTCGCGCACCGTACCCTGCACCAGCACAGCAGCGTCCTCGTGCAGGAGATGGCCGAAGCGCTGCATCTGGTCGGCAAAGACCGCGATCGCCAGGCGGCCCTCGAGATCCTCGAGGACGAAGCGGGCCATGATGCGTCCCGCGTTCTTGCCACTCTTGATCGTCAGTCGCTTGACCTGGGTCGCCAGGCCGCCGAGAGTCACCGAGCCCTCGACCCCTTTGGCGACACCGCCCACTGTGTGGGTCGCGACGGCGGCGATTTCGTTGGAGTAGTCGGCCAGCGGATGGCCCGTGAGATAGAAGCCAAGGGCTTCCTTTTCGTAGGGCAGGCGATCTCGCTCCGCCCACTCCGGCATCGAGGCGTCAGCGCTCGGCTCCATCGCCTCCGCACCGTTGCCGCCGCCGAAAAGGATCTCCTGGCCGATCTCCCGATCGCGATAACGCGCCTGTGCGTAGGAGAGGATCGGATCGAGTGCGGCATCGAGAGCGCGTCGCGTGGCACCGAGGCCGTCGAACGAGCCCGACTTGATCAGCGCTTCGAAAACCTTGTGATTGACGGCCTTCGGATCAACTTCGCAGGCGAAGTGAACCAGATCCCGGAACTTGCCCACCCGGCGGCGGGCCTCGAGAACGGCCTCGACGGCAGCGGCACCGATACCCTTGACCGCCCCCAGACCGAAGCGCATGGTCTCGCCGTGAACCGAGAACGACCAATCGCTGTCATTGACATGGGGCGGCAGCACAGAGATTCCCATCTCCCGGCATTCCTGGATGTACTTCGAGACGTTTTCCTTCGATGACATCTCGGATGTCAGCATCGCCGCCATGAACGGCACCGGGTGGTGCGCCTTGAGATAGGCCGTCTTGTAGGCCAGCATCGCGTAGGCCACACTGTGGCTCTTGTTGAAGCCGTAGCCGGCGAAGGGCTCGATGTACTCCCAGAGTTCCGCCGGCTTGTCCCGTCCGAAGCCGCGCGCCTCCGCGCCATCGACGAACTTCACCTTCTGCGCCGCCATCACCTCGGGACTCTTCTTGCCCATCGCCTTGCGCAGCATGTCGGCCTGGCCCATGGTGAAACCGGCGATCTCGACTGCGATCTGCATCACCTGCTCCTGATAGGCGATGACGCCGTAGGTCTCCTCGAGGATCGCCTGGGTCTCCGGGATGATGTACTTGACGCGCCGCTTGCCGAGCTTGCGCTGGATGTACTCCTCGACCATGCCGACGCTCAGGGCGCCAGGCCGGTACAGGGCGTTCATCGCTGCCAGATCCTCGAATCGCGTCGGCCGGGCGCGGCGCAGCAGGTCCTTCATTCCAGGGGACTCAAACTGGAACACACCGCTGGTACGACCATCGCAGAACAACTGAAATGAATCGGGATCATCCAGTGGGACCTCGTCGAGATCAAGCTCGATGTTCTGCAGCCGCAGCAGCACCAGCGTGTCATCGATGACCGTCAGGGTCCGGAGGCCCAGGAAATCCATTTTCAGCAGGCCGAGATCCTCGATGACGTCCTTGTCCCACTGGGTGACAATCTCGCCCTTGCTGGTCTTGTAGAGCGGCACCAGCTCTTCGATCGGCTGCGGCGCGATGACGACACCGGCGGCATGGAGCGACGCGTGACGTGTCAGGCCCTCCAGCCGGCTGCCGACGGAGACGATCTGTTGGACATCGGGATCGCTATTGACCACAGCCGCGAGCTCATCGACCTCCCTGGCAGCCTGAGCCAGCGACCGGGTCATGTCGGGGATCAACTTGGCGACCCGGTCGACCTTGGCATACGGGATGCCCAAGACCCGCCCGACGTCGCGCACCACGGCTTTGGCGGCCAGCGTCCCGAAGGTGATGATCTGCGCCACGTGATCACGGCCGTACTTCTCGTTGACGTACTGGATCACATCGCCCCGCCGGCGCATGCAGAAGTCGATGTCGATGTCAGGCAGACTGATCCGCTCCGGATTCAGAAAACGCTCGAACAGCAGTTGATACTCGAGAGGATCGATATCGGTGATTCGGAGGGAGTAGGCGACCAGAGAACCCGCTGCCGATCCGCGCCCGGGGCCCACTGGGATGCCCTCCTCACGGGCGTAGCGGATGAAGTCCCAGACGATCAGAAAGTAGCCCTCGAAACCCATCTTCTGGATGATCTCGATTTCGCTACGCAGGCGGGCCTTGTAGAGTTCCGGATCGCGGTCGGCGCGATTGCGACGCCGCGCCTCCTCCAACCGCTCTTCCAGACCACCCCAGACACGCTCCTCGAAGTAGGAACTCAGGGAGTAGCTCTCCGGCACCGGAAACTCAGGGAGATGAAACTCGCCGTTTTCGATCTCCAAATTGCAGCGCTCGGCGATCGCCAGGGTGTTGTCGATCGCGGCGGCGTCTTTCGGAAAGACCCGCGACATCTCGTCGAGCCCCTTGAGGTAGAACTGATCGCTGGCGTAGCGCAGGCGGTCCGGATCGGTAAGCAGGCGCTGCGTGCCGATGCACAGCAGCACGTCGTGGGCAAATGAGTCGTCCTGTCGCAGATAGTGGCAGTCGTTGGTGACCACCGTGCCGACGCCGGTACGCCGCGACAGATCACGGAGGACCTCATTGGCGCTCCGTTGATCCGGGATGCCGTGGTCCTGCAACTCGAGGAAGTAGTTCTCTTGGCCGAAAATGTCGGCGAACTCCCTCACCTTGACCTCGGCCTCCTCGACCTGATTCGAGAGAATGGTCTCGTTGATCTCGCCCTTGAGGCAGGCCGAGAGACCGATCAGCCCTTCGGCGTGCTCGCGTAGCAGTTCCTTGTCGATGCGGGGCTTGTAGTAGAAACCATCCAGGAAGGAACGCGAAGTGAGACGGATCAGGTTGCGGTAGCCGGTGGCGTTGCGGGCCAGCAACACCAGGTGATTGTTCCGAGCGCTCGCCCGGGTGCGCTCCTTGCGGCTTCCTGAGGCTACGTAGGCCTCGATGCCGATGATCGGCTTGATACCGTGCTTTTTCGCCTTATTGTAGAAGTCGATCGCTCCGAACATGTTGCCATGGTCGGTGAGGGCCATCGCCGGCATGCCGGCGTCGCTTGCCGCGCCGAGGACATCGTCGAGACGATTGGCGCCGTCCAGCAGGCTGAACTGACTGTGCAGGTGGAGGTGGACGAAAGACATCAGACGCAGCTCAATCGGTACCCAGGCGGTTCAGGGTTCGACGGGCGAGTTCAATCGCCTCGCTACCCGAGACAGTAGCACCCGGCAGACACTCCCCCGTCTCGGCCAACAGGCGGCAGGAGACAGCGGCGCGACACCGGTATTCATCCGACGTGGGCGTACTGCCTCCGGGTTCGAGGCAGGAGTCGCCGCCCTCGCTTCCCTCGAGCAGCGCCAGCAGGGAGCCCAGCGCATCACCTCGGCTGATCGCCGCATTCGGCGCGAATCGATGCACCGAAGAGTCGACTTCCAGCAGCCCGAGGTTGATCACCTTGACGATCGCCTCCTGGTTCCGGTGATCGATGATGTCGGTGGCGATCCTGGCCTCGACCGGACGACCGTAGCGCACCTGAGGAAACAACCAGTACAGCAGTACCGCGTAATCGGCACGGGAGAGCTCGACCGCCCGGCCCAGGGCACGGACCTCCGCCGGCAGCAGGTTGAGACGCCACTGAAACCTGGACCTGGCCAGCAGTTGGCCCAGATAGAGATCATGCGGGCGGCTCTCGAGCAGCGTCTCCGCGAGCCTCACTGCGGCAGCCGGATCGCCGACCTGCAATTCAAGTTCGGCGCGACGGCGCATCAACTCGGCGCTCGGCTCTCCACTCTCGGTCATCCGGCGGAGCATCGCCAACTGCTCAGCCGGATCGGCCGTGGCCTCCCCCAGAGCCTCTGCAGCGGCCGTCGTGCGCTCGTCCGTAGGCGCCCAGGAACGCAGGGTCTCGAGCGACCGCGCCGCGCCCCGCAGGTCGCCGTCCTCGAACTGCTTTTCGAAGCGCGCTACCAGCAGGTCGAGTGCGTCGGCATGCAACGCGTCCGCACTCTCGGCCGCTGCCGCTGAGTGGCCGCGGACGGCGTCGTAGGCTGCATAGGACTCGATGATCCAGCCCTCGAGTTCAGCAGCCCGCGCATAAAGAACCCAGGCGCTGACGTAGTCCGGCGCGCTCTCGAGCACCGGCTCCATCAACTCCAGAACTTCAAGATTGCGCCTCGCCACCAATGCCGCCTGGGCGCCGAGGACCTGGGCCGGCAGCAACTCCGGATTCCCATCGAGCAGCAACTCGGCACCCTCGAGCGCAGCGATCACCTCGCCCCGGTCCACCAGGCCGAGGTAGAGCTCCTGCAATCGTCGGGCCGCCTCCGGAGAAAGGCTGCCGCGCCAACCCTCATAGGGCGGCAGCAGGAATGGCAGTTCGGACTTCGGGGTACCGATCGCCGGGCCGCTGACACTGGCGCACCCCGCCAGGAGAAGCAGCAGCACGGCCACCAGAAAGAGGCGGCCAAACATCAGTTCTCCCCGCCATGACGAGCCGCCAGTTCCGCCTCGAGGTGCCGATGGACGGCCTCCGCGAGATCCACCTGGCCGGTCTCGAACCAGACCAC
>PVMS01042881.1_pt1 | contig 12015 bp, 8 predicted proteins | sample 1853461 | NCBI WGS metagenome assembly PVMS01 (sample SAMN08582032, study PRJNA380276) | Marine sediment metagenome, whole genome shotgun sequencing project. | isolation source: ocean sediment barecode stripped | collected 2017
CGGCCAGATCCGCGGCCGCCCGGTCGAGCGCGGCGATCGTCTCGTCGAGACCGCCGGCGGCCTTGGTCGACGCCACATCGAGGAGATGGCGCGCTTGGTCCAGGTTCTGTTCGGCGCCGCCCTTGGACCCACCACCGGACCCTTCGGCGCTTCCGTTGCCCGATAGCGCGGCGCCGGCCTGGTTCATGGTCTCGACCAGTTGCTCGCGGTGCATCAGGCGGGCGCGCTGTTCGGCCAGGCTCTCGGCCTCGCCCACTTGCGGGTCGAGCGCGGCCATTTCCTCGACGGCGTGCCTTAGAAATGCCTCCTCCACGCGGGCCTTGGCCAGGGCCTGTTCGGCCTCTCGGTATTGCCCCAGGGCCTCCTGCCAGGCGTACCACAAGCGCGCCGTCTCGCCGGCGGGTTCGGCCAGCCCGCCGAAGGCATCGAGGAAGATCCGGTGGCGCGCGCCGTCGAGCAAGCTATGTTGCTCGAACTGGCCTTGAATCTCGACCAACGCGGTGCCCAGGCTGCGCAGCAATCCGACGGCCACCGGCTGATCGTTGACGAAGGCGCGGCTGCGCCCATCGGCGCCGAGGCTGCGGCGAAGGATCAGGCTCGGCTCCTCCAGATCGATGCCGTGCTCGACCAGCCGCTCGCGTATCGGGTTCACCTCGCCGATATCGAACACGGCGACGACCGAAGCCTGGTTCGCTCCCGGGCGCAGCAGGCGGGCCTCGGCGCGGCCACCGAGGGCCAAACCCAGGGCGTCGAGCAAAATCGACTTGCCCGCTCCGGTTTCTCCGGTCAGCGCGCAAAGTCCACTATCGAAGGTCAGGTCGAGCTGGTCGATCAGGACCAGGTTCCGGACCGACAGGCTATGCAGCATCTAGAGCGGTATGAGGTCAAATTGAAGCAACGCTGTCGCCTCTGGGCTGAGTCCGGCCGCTAGGCGCGGGCCGAAGCGCGATGCCCCATGGATTCCGGGCGCATCGGGCGAGGTTCGCAACGACGCGGCGGGCCAGCCCCCAGTTACCCATGGAGCAACCCTGGCGGGACGGGCGCTTTTGGCCGGACGCCGCGTCGCTCGTCCCGGAATTCCACTGGGAATATGGGCTGGCATGTCCTTCGTCCCAAAAATTAACCCGTGGCCTAACGTCCGGCCAAAATCGCTCCGTCAGCGTGGTTCAAACTGACCTCATGCCGCTCTTGCCCCCAGAAAACCGAATCCCAGGCGCGCGAGGCCCAGCCCTGGTCATCTTCCTCGTCAGGCATGACATCGACACCGGTGAGTAGGGCGTAGCTATCGGCATACCACTCGCTGCCTGGATAGTTGTAGCCGAGCACCGCGGCATTCGCCTGAGCCTCGTCGACCACGCCGATGGCGAGATAGGCCTCGACCAGGCGATGGAGCGCCTCGGGTACGTGCGTGGTCGTCTGGAAGTTCTTGATGACGATGCGAAAGCGGTTGATTGCCGCGAGATATTCGCCGCTCGACAGATAGAAACGCCCGATGGACATGTGCTTGCCGGCAAGGTGGTCACGCGTCAGGTCCATCTTGAATCGGGAATCGCGGGCATATTTGCTGTCGGGGAAGCGGCGGGATACCTCATCCAGGTTCGCCAGCGCAAGACGGGTCATCCTCTGGTCGCGCTCGACGTCCGAGATCTGCTCGTAGTAGCTGATGCCGCGCAGATAGTAGGCGTAGGCGATGTCTTTGTGGCCGGGATGCAGCTGGATGAAACGGTCCAGGGTGTTGATGGCGTCATCGTATTTGCTGTCCTGATACTGCACGAAAGCGGCCATCAACTGGGCCTTCGACGCCCAGGCGGAATAGGGGTGCTGGCGTTCGACTTCGTCGAACAGCCTCGCCGATTCCTCGTAGTTCTTCAGGTAGAGTGCATTCAACGCGCTGTTATAGAGCTGTTCGACCGGCTGCTCGATGTAAACGGGCCCCTCGTCGTCGCCGCAGGCGGCCAAGGCCAGGACTAGCAGGAGGGCGGACACCAGGCGGCCGAGCATTCCGGGGCGTAGCGCGAGACGGATGACGCACAGCATGTTTGGTTCGGCTCCGGCGGTGTTGAGTCGAAGGAATCGGCTTGTTTCGAGGCCAACTATTCTTTCGAGACCAACTACGAGACCAACTATAGGTCGTCGTTGATCCGTCCTCAAGGCGCCCGCTTGCGGCTCTTCGCGCTTGCGAAAAAGCCTGGATTCCGAGGTCTGGACGGGACCGTCAGGCCCCGACCGCCGCGGCCTGCGGGACCGACTCGAGCGGTTCCGGTGATCCGGGCCCCTCGGCTCTGGAAAGATCGCTCCACGACCAGGCGTCGGCATCGCTGAACAGCTTCTCCAGTAGGCGAATCGTCATACCCCGGCTCGCACCGCGGGCCGTCGCTAGGCCGATGATCGGCCCGCCGGCCAGGTAGAGATCGCCGATCATGCATTGCACCTGGTGGCGCACGAACTCATTCGCGAAACGCAAGGGACGATCGTCGATGATCCGGTCGCCGAGGACGATGACGGCGTTGTCGAGGCGGTCTTCCTGGCTCTCGGCGTCGTCCGCCGCATCGAGGAAATCGAAATGGCGCGCGCGCGAAACCTCGCGCTTGTAAGTTTGTTTGTCGACCGTGACGGCCCAGGCCTGCCGGCCGACGGCCGCGCATCGGGATTCGCAAACGACATCAAGCGTGAGCCTCGGCCCTGGCGACAGTGTGACTGATCCCCGATCCTCGCTGATCTGAATCGGTCTCTGGATTTCGAGGACGCGACGGGGCGGGTCCTGCGCGGCGGCGCCGGCGCACTCCAGGAGGAAGACGAAAGGCGCCGCGCTGCCGTCCATGGCCGGCACCTCGGGTCCGTCCAGTTCGATCATCGCATTATCGATCGCACAGCCACAGAGCGCCGACATGAGATGCTCGATCCCCGCCACCTCGATGCCGCTTTCATTGACCAGGTTCGTGGTGACGCCGTTCGCGACGGCGTGTTCCCAGCTTGCGGAAATCCACGGCCGATGATTGAGATCGATCCGCGAGAAGACGATCCCGAGGTCGGGCGGGGCGGGTCGAAGGGTCATGGCGATTCTTGTGCCGCTGTGCCGGCCGATGCCGGAGCAATGAATCGCGTTCTTCAGTGTGTGTTGAGGAACGTCGGGCGAAGACGCTGCGTCGGTTTTTTCCATCAGATCGTCTCGCTTTAGGTTGGCCCGATGCCTGGTGCCGGGGAGCTTCCCGGCACCAGGCCGTCGGCCGCCATTAGGATGAGGTTGCGGAGAACTCAATCCACCTTTGCATGCCCTGGATTGCAATCCCTCCTCGAACCTCGGCTGCAATTCTGTAGTGCAACAATTCCACGCCTCCGGTCAGTTCGCCTGGCGACGGAGGAAGGCTGGAATATCCAGGAGATCCTCCTCGCTTTGGCTGACCCCGACCCGCTCGGCCGGATCGAGGCCGGTGAGGCGAGGTTGGTTCAGCCCCGGTTCCGCTTCGGCCGCTGCCGGCTTCTGCGGTGCGGCGGACGGCGTCGGGGCAGCCGAACGCGACGGCGCGGCCCCCTGTTTGACCCGGGCCTCGCCGGCCGGTGGACGTGCTGCGGCGGCCTTGCGGGGCGCCGAGGCTTGGCGTGGTGCAGCGGTCTGCTGAACACTGGCCGGGCCGGCGGCCTCGGATTGTGGCGCTTCCTGCGCTTGCTCCGGCCGGCCGTTGCTCTGGGTGGCCTCGTGGAATGCACGAGCCGCACCGGTCACTTTCGCCAGCAGCCCCTGGGCCTTTTTAGGCGTGGCGCTGTCCGCCTCACCCGTCGTTTGGACCGGAACCCGCCGCTGACCGCTGTTGGCCAGCTCGGCCGCCGCGAAGGGATCCGCGTAGTCGGCCTGCGCGGCCGGCTGCGGTGCCGCCTGGGCTTGTACCTCTGCGGCAGGTGGCGCGATGAAGCTGTCGTCGGCAGGCTCCGGAAGCTCGATGCCACTCTCGCTTTCGAGCTCGGCCGGTTCCTGCATCGGCTCGGCCGCCTCATCGAGCGGCTCTTCCGCCAACGCGGCTTCGAGTTCCGCCTGCGCCATTGGAACAGCCCCCTCCGCGATCTCTTGCATCGCTTCTTCCGCCAGCTCTTCGCCAACCGCCTCGCCGGCCAGCTCGGCCCCGGCCGCGGTGACCGTAGCGGCCGCGGGACGGCCGGCCGCACGCGCCGCCCGCGTGGCGCTGCTCACCAGGCTGAGCGAAACCGGCCGCGGCTGGGCGGCCGCCTCGGTGTCGATCCCGGTTGCCACGACGGAAACGCGCATCCGGCCGGTCATCGTCTGCTCGAAGGTCGAGCCGAAGATGATGTTGGCGTCCGGGTCGACCTCGTCGCGGATGCGATTGGCCGCTTCGTCGACCTCGAACAGGGTGAGGTCGTCGCCGCCCGTGATATTGATCAGGACGCCGCGGGCGCCCTTCATGGATATCTCGTCCAGCAGCGGATTGGAGATCGCCGCCTCGGCCGCCTCTATCGCGCGTTGCTCGCTATCGGCTTCGCCGGTGCCCATCATGGCCTTGCCCATCTCGCTCATGACGGCGCGGATATCGGCAAAATCCAGATTGATGAGGCCTGGCATGACGATCAGGTCGGTCACCCCGCGCACGCCTGCGTGCAGCACGTCGTCGGCCATCTTGAAGGCGTCGGCGAAGGTGGTTTTCTCGTTCGCTACCCTGAACAGGTTCTGATTGGGAATGATGATCAGGGTGTCGGCATACTCCTGCAGATCGGTGAGCCCGGCCTCGGCGATCTGCATGCGGTGAATGCCCTCGAACTGAAACGGCTTGGTGCAGACGCCCACGGTCAGGATACCGGCTTCGCGCGTCGCCCGGGCGATGACCGGCGCGGCTCCCGTGCCGGTGCCGCCGCCCATGCCGGCGGCGATGAAGACCATGTTGACGCCTTCCAGGGCGGCGAGGATCTCGTCCATTGCCTCTTCGGCGGCGGCGCGGCCGACCTCCGGCTTTGAGCCGGCGCCAAGACCCTGGGTGATGTGCCGGCCGATTTGCACCGTGTGATCGCAGAGCGACAGGTTAAGCGCCTGGGCGTCGGTGTTGGTGACCAGGAAGTCGACGCCTTCCAGGTTCGCCTGGATCATGTTGTTGACGGCGTTGCCGCCGGCGCCGCCGACGCCGATGACAGTGATCTTGGGCGTTAATTGACTTTCCGAAATCGGAAGATCGAGGTTCAGGGTCATGCTCGCCTCCTAATGGCTTTGCAAAGGGCTCCCGCTAACGGCGGGAGGGGCAGGGTGTCCCGAGGCAGTCGGGACCACCGGATCGAAGCGGTCAAAAATGCTCACGAAACCAACCACCGAGACGGCCGACCAAACCGTCCGGCTCGGGGGATTTGACACAGTCTTCCTCCAGGGATGGCGCTTCCACATCGTGGTCGTCGGTCATCGCATAGGCGATGAGGCCGGCGCTGGTTGCATAGGCCGGGCCGGCCGTGGCCTCGGCTAGGCCGCGAATGCGGGCCGGGCGCCCAACGCGGACCTGCTTGTCGAGAATGAGGGCGGCCAGGTCACGCAAGCCCGGGAGCTGGCAGGCGCCGCCGGTCAAGACGACGCGACGCCCGGCCACCTTGTCGAATCCACTGGTCTCGACCCGCGAGCGGACCAGTTCGAGGATCTCTTCCATGCGCGGCTGGATGATTCCCACCAGCAAAGAGCGCGGCACCTGATGCGGCGTACCGCCGTCGTCCTCGCCCACCTGGGGAACATCGATGTATTCGCGATCGTCGGCAGCCACTGTCATGGCGTGGCCGAACAGGGTCTTCATGCGTTCGGCGTCGGCGATCGGAGTCGACAGGCCACGGGCGATGTCGTTGGTGACATGCAGGCCGCCGACCGGCATCACGTCGGTGAAGATCACGTTGCCGCCGAGGAACACAGCGATGGAGGTGGTGCCGCCGCCCATGTCGATCAGGGTCGCGCCCAGTTCCGATTCGTCCGGCGCCAGCGTTGCGAGCCCCGAGGCGTAGGGGGAGACGACGAAGCCGGCGACATCGAGGTGGCAGCGCTCGATACAGGTGCTGAGGTTGCGGACCGGCCCGTTGCCGGCGGTCACCAGATGCATATTGACGCCGAGGCGCTCGCCGAACATGCCGCGCGGATCGCGGATGCCGGAGCTGTCATCGATGGTGTAGCTGGTGGGTATGGAATGAATAAGCTGGCGGCCACGGGCGGTCTCGCCGGTGACGCTTTCGGATTCGAAACCATGGGAGCGCGCGCGGCGGAGGTCCGCATCGCCAACCTCGTGGCCGGCGATCGACACCTCGACGGCCATGGAGAAAGACAAGGGAAGCCCGCCCGAAAGGTTCACGATCACCGATTCGACGGCTTCCCCCGCCATCTGCTCGGCGGCATGGACCGCATTGAGTATGGCGCTCTGGGCGGCTTCCATATCGACCACCGCGCCGCTTTTCACGCCGCGGCTGGCCTGTTGTCCGATGCCGACCACCTTCGGCACCCGCCCGTGTTCCAGCTCGGCGATGAAACAGCAGATCTTGCTGCTGCCGACGTCGAGGGCGGCGACACGATTGTTGCGGGTTCGGGCGAGGGGCTTCTTCATGTTCGTCGGTCTCTACTCTCCAAAGGGTCCGGTCCGGGCCAAAGGGTCCGATCCGGGTTTCATCAGGTGTTCTTGCCGTCGTCACTTTCCGCCGGCGGGTCTTCTTCCGGGGCGGTCCGCACCACCAGCCGATCCGGCAGACGCAGATCTATGCTGTCGACGTCGCGTCGCAGCACGCCGTGCTGGCGTTCGATGCGGGCGAACTGGGCCCAGGCTTCGGCGGCCCCGGTTTCCGGCAGCCGGACGTCGGTGCCGCCATGGAAGCGAAGATTCCAGCGCCGACCGCCGACCCGCACGGCGGCGACCACTCTCCGGCGCAGCTCGGGTTCGCTGTCGAGCAACCGCAGCAGCACGGCCGCGTGTGCCGGCGCATCGGGGCCCACCATCAAGGTGAGGCCGGCGAAGTCTTCGGGCCGGGCGCCTGCGATCACGGCGCCGGTCCCGTCGATCACCGTGATCTGGCCTTCGACCTGCCAAAGCGCGATCGGATTGCGCTCCTCTACCCGTAGGTAAATAATCGAGGGCAGCCGCCGCTCGACGGTGACCCGGCGTACCCAGGTCAAGGCTTCGATGCGGGATTTGGCGGCTTGCGGGTCGAAGCCGAAAATGGGATCGCCGCGCGCTACGCCGACCGCCGCCAACAGTCGGCCCGGGTTGGTCCGCGTGCGCCCTTCCACGAACACTTCATCGACCGACAGGCCGAACACTGTAGTTGCTTGGGCGAGACCCTCGGCCAGCGCGTCGAGTTTCCGGCCCGCCCAACCGCTGCCGATCAGGCCGATGACGCCTGCCAGGACAAGCAGCCCAGCGACGCCCACGGCGCCTTTGAGCACCAGCCCGCGGGTGAAGCGCGAGCCCGTGCGGCGCGGCCGGCCCGCAAATCGGCTGGCGGATCGGCTAGTGGACCGATTGCGGGCCCGCGCCGCCTTGGAGGTCTTGGCGACGGCGCGTTGGCGCGTCGGGCAAGGCCGGTCTTTCGAGGTTAGCCGTCGCATGCGGCGTGCTCCACCATCCAGGTACAGAGATCGGAAAAGTCGATGTTCAAGTAGGCGGCCTGTTCCGGAACCAGGCTCAAGGGGGTCATGCCGGGTTGGGTATTGATTTCCAGCAGATAGAGATCGCCCGAAGCCTTGGCCGTGTCGTCGTAGCGGAAATCGGCGCGGCTCACGCCCCGGCAACCGAGGACCCGATGCGCGGCCAGGGCCATCTCCAGGGCGCAGTCATAGACGTCCGCGGGAATCTGCGCCGGGATTACGTGGTCGGCGCGGCCGTCGGTGTACTTGGCCTCGTAGTCGTAAAAGCCCTGGCGCGGCCGGATCTCGGTCACCGCTAGGGCGCGGTCGCCCATGACCGCCACGGTGAGCTCGCGACCGGCGATGAACTTCTCGACCAGCAGCTTGGTCCCCGGCGGCCATTGGGCGAGGTCGACCGGCGGCAGGTTGGTGCCGTTCTTGACGATCCGCACGCCGACGCTGGAGCCCTCGTTGACCGGTTTGACGACAAATGGCCGGGGCAACGCGTCGCCGGCCACCAGATCTTCGGAATCGACGACGCGGCCCTCGGGGCAGGTCAGGCCGACCGCCTCGAACAGCAGCTTGGCGACCGGCTTGTCCATGGCCAGCGCCGAGGCCAGCAGGCCCGAGTGGGTGTAGGGAACCCTCAACAGCTCGAGGATGCCCTGCACGCAGCCGTCCTCTCCCCAGCGGCCGTGAAGCGCGTTGAACACGGTATCGGGCGGCGGGGTGAGGGCTTCGACCAGGGCCGCCACATCGCGGCCGACATCGATCTCGACGACCTGGTAACCGGCCTCGCGCAGACCCTCCGCACAGGCCTTTCCGGTGACCAGAGAGACTTCCCGCTCGGCCGACGAGCCACCCATCAGAACTGCGACAGACCTGCTCATGTCTCACCTTCCCGGGCGGCTCGCGTTGTGTCCGTGCGCATGCCGATGCGGCGAATCTCCCACTCCAGGCGCACACCGGTTTCGGTCGCGACGCGGCGGCGCACCTCCTCGCCGAGATCTTCCAGATCGGCGGCGGTGGCCGCGCCGCTGTTGATCAGGAAATTGCAGTGCAGCTCGGAAACCTGGGCGCCGCCGACCTTCAGGCCACGGCATCCGGCGGCATCGATCAGCTGCCAGGCCTTGCGGCCGTCGCTCTCGTCGGGCGGCGGGTTCTTGAAGGTGGAGCCGCCGGTGCGCGAGCCGATCGGCTGGCTGCCGAGGCGGGTCTCTTGAATCTCGCGCATGCGCGCCTGAATGGCGGCCGGATCGTCGGCCTGGCCGGCGAGGCGGGCGGCGAGGAAGATCCAGTCCTCGGTGAGGGCGCAGCGGCGGTAGGTAAAGCCCATGTCCTCGAGGCCGAGACGCCGCACGCGGCCCTGCGGATCCACGGCCTCCGCCCAAATCAGCACATCCTTGATTTCCTTGCCGTAGGCGCCGGCGTTCATGCGCAGGCCGCCGCCCAGGGTGCCGGGCACGCCGCGCAGGAACTCGAGCCCGCCGATCCCTGCTTGTGCGGCCGCTTTGGCCACGTTCACGTCGAGCGCGCCGGCGCCGCAGACCAGCTCCGTAGCATCAGCCTCGATGGCGGCTTCGATGGCGCCGAGCGCCCGTCCGAAGCGAATCACGACGCCCGGCACGCCGCCGTCGCGCACCAGCAAGTTGGAGCCGACGCCGATGACCGTGACCGGAACCTCGGCCGGCTTGTCCTCGAGGAAGGCGAGCAGGTCGTCTCGGTCGGCCGGCCGGAACAAGACCTCGGCGGGACCGCCGACACCGAACCAGGTGATCGAGCTGAGCCGTTTGTTCGCCTCGAGGCGCCCGCGAACCGGCGGCAGACGATCGATCAAGGGCAGTGAGGTGATCTTCTGAGCGGCCATCATGATGCCGCTCCCGGCCGTGCGCCGCTGCGGGCGGCGAGGGCGCTTTTGAGCTGGCCCGGCAGCGCATTGGCCCAGGTCGTGCTGCTGCCGGCGCCGAGAAAAACCACCAAATCCCCCGCTTCGGCCATGCCGGCGATCATGCTCGCGAGCTCCACCGGGTCGGCGAGCGCGGTGACGTGGCGATGGCCGCGCGAACGCAGGCCGGCGACCAGAGAATCCCGGTCGGCTCCGGCGATCGGCGTTTCGCCGGCGGCGTATACGTTGGCCACCACGACCCGGTCAGCATCGTTGAAGCAGGTGCAGAAATCGTCGAACAGGTCGGCGAGACGGGTATAGCGATGGGGCTGGACCACGGCGATCACCGCGCCGCCGGTGGCCTGGCGCGCGGCCTGCAGGACCGCGGCGATTTCCACCGGGTGGTGCGCGTAGTCGTCGATCACGGTGATGCCGCCGGCCTCGCCGGTTTTGGTAAAGCGCCGCTTGACGCCGCTGAAGCCCGCCAGCCCCACCTTCAGCACCTCGTCATCGATGCCCATCTCGCCGGCCACGGCGACCGCGGCCACGGCGTTCTGCACGTTGTGCCGTCCGACCATGGGCAGCGTCAGCCCTTCGATGGTGCGCGCCGGCGCGTCCCGGCGGCCGGCGATCTCGACGTCGAAGCGGGCGCCGGCAGGGTCGATCGACAGGTTGACGGCGCGCACGTCGGCCTGCGGGCTAAAGCCGTAGGTCACGATGCGGCGATCCTCGACCCGTCCGATCAGGCTCTGGACCGCCGGGTGGTCCAGGCACAGCACGGCGAAGCCGTAGAAGGGAATGTTCTTCACGAAGGCCTCGAAGGCGTCGTGCAGGCTTCCTCGGAGCCGTAGAACTCCATGTGTTCGGGGTCGATGCTGGTCACCACCGCCACCGTGGCCGGCAGCTTGACGAAGCTGCCGTCGCTCTCGTCGGCTTCCACCACCATCCAGTCGCCGTCGCCCAGGCGGGCGTTGGTGCCGTAGGCGTTGATGATGCCGCCGTTGATCACCGTGGGATCGTAGTCGGCCGCTTCCAGCACGGCCGCGATCAGCGAGGTGGTCGTGGTCTTGCCGTGGGTCCCGCCGACGGCCACCGACCACTTGAGGCGCATCAGCTCGCCCAGCATTTCGGCCCGCGGCACCACCGGGATGAAGCGCTCGCGCGCCGCCGTCAACTCCGGGTTGGTCGCCTTGATGGCCGAGGAGACGACGGCGACCCGGGCCTCGCCCAAATTGTCCGAGCTTTGGCCGATTTGCACTTCGATACCCATGTCGCGCAAGCGCTGGACATTGGCGTTCTCGGCGACGTCGCTGCCCTGCACCTGGTAGCCCAGGTTGTGCAGAATCTCGGCGATTCCGGACATGCCGATGCCGCCGATGCCGATGAAGTGCAGCGTCCCGATATCGAAGGGCAGCGCCATCATGCCGCGGCCTCCTTCGGGTTCGGCGGCGGGGCCGCGTTCTTGTCTGCTTCATCGCCGTTGTCGTTGGCCGAGCCGCACACCAGGTCGGCGAGGCGGCCGGCGGCGTCGCCAGGCGCCATGTCGCCGGCGCGGGCGGCAGCCGATTCGAGCCGGGCCGGCGTGTTGAGCAGGGATTCGAGCTGCCCGGCCAGGGCCTCGGGGGTCAGGTTCGATTGGGGTATCAGCCAGCCGGCCTCGACATCCACGAGCGCCCGGGCGTTGGCGGTCTGGTGGTCGTCGGTGGCGTGCGGGAAGGGCACCAGGATCGCCGGGCGCCGGGCGCTGGCCAGTTCGGCTATGGTCGAGGCGCCGGCGCGGCAGATCACCAGATGGGCCCGCGCCAGGCGCGCAGGCATATCGTCGAAGAAGCCTGCCAGATCGGCGTCCACGCCGCAGTCCCGGTAGTCGGCCTGCACCTGATCGAGGGCGCCGCCCGGCACCTGCCCCGGGACTTGTTGGGCGATCCGGATGCGCGCGCGAAGCGCCTCCGGCAGGCGCGCGACGGCGGCCGGCACCACGCTGTTGAAGACCTTCGCGCCCTGGCTGCCGCCGACGACCAGCAGGTGAATCGCTTCGCCCGCGCGTGGCGCCTGATAGGCCTGCTGGCCCACCGACTGGATGTCGGGGCGGACCGGATTGCCGGTCATGCGGGTCTTGGCCCGATCGGCCGCCTTGAGGCCCTCGACCCGGGCGAAACCCGTGGCGATGATATCCGCCCGCCCGGCGAGCAGGCGGTTGGCGCGGCCCATCACGGCGTTTTGCTCGTGCAGGATGACGCGCCGGCCCAGGTGGCTGCCGGCCAACACCGTTGGCGCCGCGGCGTAGGCGCCGAAACCGATGACGGCGTCGGGATCGAGGCGGCGCATCAGGCTGCGGGCCTGAAACACGCCGAGCGCCAGGCGCAAGAGGCCGCTGAGCCGTTTGACCGGGCTGCCGCCGGCGATCCCGCCCGCGCTGATGTGGTGGGTTTCCACGTCGGCCAAGTCGCCGCCGAAGCCGGCGCCGCGGCGATCGGTCACCAGCACCACTTCGACTCCGCGCGCGCGCAGTTCCCGGGCCAGCGCCTCGGCCGGAAACATGTGGCCGCCG
>PVMS01171431.1_pt1 | contig 12014 bp, 9 predicted proteins | sample 1853461 | NCBI WGS metagenome assembly PVMS01 (sample SAMN08582032, study PRJNA380276) | Marine sediment metagenome, whole genome shotgun sequencing project. | isolation source: ocean sediment barecode stripped | collected 2017
CCCGCACAGCGCCGGCGGCAACCCGCCCACCGAGGGCGGGCGCATCGTCACCGCGGGCGACATCACCAAGCAGCTCGCCACGGTGGCCTTCTCGTGGGGGCGACTCGTGAAGGGGTCGAAGTGGAACAGCTTGCAGGCATTCTTCCAGGTCATCTGGTGGACCTCTTCCTCGGGCACGCGCTGCATGCTCTCCCAGAGGATCTCGGGCGCCCTGGGCCAGGTCGTGTCCGAGTGGGGGTAGTCGCACTCCCAGCAGATGGTGTCCGTGCCCACCTTGTCGCGCACCTCGATGCCGACGCGGTCGTCGATGAAGCAGGTGATGATGTGCTCGCGGAAAACCTCGCTCGGGAGCTTCTTGCCGAAGTCCTGGTGGGTCCAGGCCTTGTGGTGCCCGTAGACGTAATCGGCGCGCTCGAGGAAGTAGGGAACCCAGCCGATGCCGCCCTCGGACAAGGCGATCTTGAGGTCCGGGAACTTGCGCAGCACCGGCGACCAGAGGAGATCGGCGGCGCAGCTCATGATGCTGATCGGAGTGGTCGTGATCATCACGTCCACCGGCGAGTCCATGGTGGTGAAGCTCATGCCGGAGGCCGAGCCGATGTGGATCGCGACCACCGTGCCCTCGTCGTTGCAGGCCTGCCAGAAGGGGTCCCAGTGCTCGCTGTGGAAGCTCGGCAGCTCGGGCATCACCTTGGGCGGGCTCTCGGTGAAGCTGACGGCGTGGCAGCCCTTCTTGGCGACGCGGCGAACCTCGTCGGCCATCAGCTGCGGATCCCAGATGGTCGGGAGCGCGAGAGGGATGAAGCGGCCGGGCTGACTCCCGCACCACTCGTCGATGTGCCAATCGTTGTAGGCCTGCAACATCACGCGGGCCAGCTCCTTGTCGTCCTGGCGCGCGAAGAGCGCCCCGCAGAAGGACGGGTAGGAGGGGAAGCACATTGAGGCGAGCATGCCGTTCGCGTTCATGTCGCGAACGCGCTCCTTCGCGTCGTAGCAGCCGGGGCGCATCTGCTCGTAGGCGGTGGGCTCGATCCCGTACTCCTCGGGCCGCCGCCCGACCACCGCGTTGAGACCGACGTTCGGAATCGTGGCGCCCTCGAAGGTCCACATGTCCTTGCCGCCACGCGTGACGACCTTGGGGGCGCGCGCCTTCCACTCGGGCGTCAGGTGCTGCTCGAACATGTCCGGCGGCTCGACCACGTGGTCGTCGACGCTGACCAGGATCATGTCTTCGAGACGCATGGGGACCTCCAGGCGGCCAGTGCCGCCGTATCTGACGGGGTGTCAGATACTCTAACGGAGGGCCTCGCGCCGTGTCCAGCCGTCCGGCGGAACCGTTTCGCGCCCATGCTTCCGTGAGCGAATCGAACCAGATGGCGGCCGGGCCAGGAGTTTCCGTGATGGAAGTCACACGGGCAACGGGCGCAGCAGCCGATCCCCCCTGCGATGGTGGACCGGTGGGGGAAACCGTGGACATGCCGAACTTCATGACCTGCAGGCGGACCGGGTGAGGGGAACCCTGGAAGAGCCGGCGGTCCTGATCCTCGACTCGGCGAGCCCGTCGATGCGCTCGATCAGCACACGGGTGCGCAAGCTCCGCTACCCGGTGCTGCAGGCGAAGACGCCCGATCAGGCCGAGCGCTTCCTGCGCACCCGCCGCGGACTGACGGCGGCGCTGATCCCGGTGGCACTCCCGACCTTCGATCTGTCCGCAGCGCTGAGCTTCCTGCGCAAGCACGAGCCCACCGGTGAGCTCACCTTCGTGGCGGTCGGTCGCCGGCCGGACTGCGACGCGGGCGCCCTGCTGCGCGAGGCCGGCGTCGAGCTCACGCTGTGGGAACCGATGGACGACCACCTGATTCGCTTCCAGATCAACCGCGCCCTGGCCGGCTCGGAGATCGTGCTCGGCGGTCGCGCCTGCCTGCGCGCCCCGGCCGGCTGGGACACCGAGATCCGAAACAGCGGGCGCAAGAAGTCCGCTCGCATCTACTCCCTCTCCTCGCAGGGCGCATTCCTCGCCACCGGGCGGCCCTCGCTGCCGGGCGCCAGCGTCGGCTTCGACCTCCCGGTCACGGCCGGAACCGCGAAGCTGAAGGCCCGGGTCACGATGACCAATGTCCCGGGCGACTTCTTGCGGCCGAACCTTCCGCTCGGCATGGGCATCCGCTTCGAGAACCTGTCGAGCCAGGTCGAGGACGCCCTGACGATCTGGGCGCGAAAGCGCCTCAACGCGATCGGCTTCTAGGACCGCGCCTCGACAGCCCGGGCTCAGCCGCGGATCAGGCGGCCGGGGAGCTCGCCGGTCACCTCGTCGTCCCGGATCACATCGACGCCGGCCACCATCGTGCGCAGGTAGCCGTGGGCGCGCTGCATGAAGCGCCGTCCGCCCGCCGGGAGATCGTGGATCATCTCCGGAGGCTCGAGCCTCATGTTCTCGTGGTCGATGATGTTCAGGTCGGCGCGTTTGCCCGGCTCGACCGTGCCCCGATCCGACAGGCCGTAGAGGTCGGCGGTGTCCTTCGTCATGCGCTTCACCGCGAACTCGACCGGAATCTTCTCGCCCCGGGTCCGGTCTCGCACCCAGTGGGTCATCACGAAGGTCTGGATCGACGCATCGCAGATGATCCCACAGTGGGCCCCGCCGTCGCCCAGACCGAGAGCGGCGCGCGGGTGGTACATCATCTCCCGGATCGGGTCGCCGCTGAGCTCCGAGTAATTCAGCACCGGCACCAGGAAGAGCTCGCGACCGTCCCGTTCCAGCATGCTGTCGTAGAGAACCGCCTCCGGATCACTGCCGGCGGCCTTCGCCTTGGCCTCCAGCGAGTCCTCGTAGCTCGGCTCGTAGTTGGGCGGGTTGCCCATGGGAAAGAAGCGGCCGAGCTGCGCCAACAGCATCGACTGGGTCGCCTCGTTGTGCTCGCCCAGGATCGCGGCCTTGACCGCCGGATCGCGCAGCTTCGCGATCATCTCATCGAAGGGCAGCTTCTGGAGCTTCACGAACGTCGGCCGATCCGCGAAGGGGTGGATCGTGGTCTGGTGGCCGATGAGCATTCCAAAGGGCCGCCCTGCCACCTGGGGGAAGACGTCGGCGCCGTCCTGCACCGCAGCCGCCGAGAGCTCGAGCAGCTCGCGCCAGAGATCGGGGGCGGCATCGACCTGCACCATCGCGAACGTGACCGGACGCCCGATCTCCTTCGAGAGGCGGAGCATCCAGTCGAGCTCCTTCTTCGGCGCGGCGATGTCCTCGCCGGCGGCCCCGGCGCCGGCGACCTCGAAGACGCCCTTGTCGAGCTCGCCGAGCACACGTCCAATACCGAAGAGCTCGTCTTCGGCCGCGAAGGTGCCGGGCACCGGCTCGCCGTTGATCGCGGTGTGCGCGATGGTGCGCGAAGTCGAGAACCCCAGCGCACCGGCCGCGACGCCCTCCCTCACGATCCGCGCCATCTCCGCGATGTCTTCCGGCGTCGCCGGCTCGTTCTTGGCGCCGCGCTCGCCCATCACGTACGCACGAACCGAGCCGTGGGGCACCTGGGTCGCGATGTCCATCCCGAAGCTGCGCTTCTCGAGCGCGTCCAGGTACTCGGGAAACGTCTCCCACTCCCACTGGATGCCTTCGTGGAGCGCAGCGCCGGGGATGTCCTCGACCCCCTCCATCAGCTCGATCAGGAAGCCCTGCTTGCCGGGGCGCACCGGGGCGAAGCCGACGCCGCAGTTGCCCATCACCAGCGTGGTGACGCCGTGATAGCAGGAGGGCGAGAGGTGGGGATCCCAGGTGGCCTGCCCGTCGTAGTGGGTGTGGATGTCGACGAAGCCGGGCGTCACGAGCCGACCGCTGGCGTCGATCTCCTCGGCCGCGGGTCCGTCGACCTTGCCGACGGCAGCGAACTTGCCGTCCTGGATGGCGATGTCGGCCCGGCGCGGTGCTGCGCCGGTCCCGTCGACGAGGGTGCCGTTGCGGATGATCCGGTCGTACATGGGGCTCTCCGAGAGATCGTTTTCAGGGGATTCCAATGATGCCCCGACTCGGGCTCTCACAGCAAGGGTGCATGATGAAGCCCGCGAAGAGAAAGCTGTAGGCCGCTCCGGCTCAGCTCCGGCCGAGCCGCCCTGCTAGCCTCCCGGCGCCATGGACCGCGCGCGCATGCTCGAACGGCTGGGGTCCGAGGAGTTCGAGGTCCTCGTGATCGGCGGCGGCGCGACCGGACTCGGCTGCGCCGTCGACGCGGCCAGCCGCGGCTACCGCACGGCGCTGCTCGAGTCCCACGACTTCGCCCAGGGCACTTCGAGCCGCAGCACCAAGCTGGTCCACGGCGGCGTACGCTACCTGCAGCAGGGCAACATCTCGCTGGTGCTGGAGGCCCTGCGAGAGCGCGGGAGCCTGTGCCGCAACGCGCCGCACCTGGTCCAGGACCTGGCCTTCGTCGTGCCGCGCTACCGCTGGTGGGAGGCGCCCTTCTACGGCGTGGGGCTCAAGATGTACGACGCGCTGGCGCGCGATCGCAATATCGCGCCGAGCCGCATCCTCGACCGCGACGAGACTCTGCGAGAGATCCCCAACGTCGAGCCCGACGATCTGATCGGCGGCGTCCGTTACCACGACGCCCAGTTCGACGACGCGCGCATGGCACTCTCGCTGGCGCTGACGGCCGCCGACCACGGCGCGGTGCTCGCCAACCACGCACCCGTGCTCGAGCTCATGAAGGAACGCCGGCAGGTGACGGGCGTCGTCGCTCGCGACACGGAGACGGGTCGGGAGCTGCGCGTGCAGGCGCAGGTCGTCATCAACGCCACCGGCATCTTCTCCGACGAGGTCCGGCGGCTCGACGAGCCCGAGGCGAAGCCCCTGCTGCAGCTCAGCCAGGGCGTACACATCGTTCTGGACCGGAGCTTCCAGCCGAGCCGCAGCGCCATCATGGTGCCCCGCACCGACGACGGCCGCGTGCTCTTCGTGATCCCGTGGCACGACCGCGTCCTCGTCGGCACCACCGACACGCCAATCGACGAGGCCACGCTCGAGCCGCGGGCGCTGCCCGAGGAGATCGACTTCCTCCTCGACAACGCCGGTCACTACCTCGACCACGACCCCCAGCGCTCCGACGTGCTCTCGGTCTTCGCGGGTCTGCGCCCCCTGGTCGTGTCCGACGAGGAAGACACCAAGAACGCCAGCCGCGAGCACACCGTGACGCTCAGCGCCTCGGGCCTGGTCACGATTCTGGGCGGGAAGTGGACCACCTACCGCAAGATGGCCCAGGACACGGTGAACGACGCGCTGGTGGTGGCGGGGCTCGACCCGCGGCCGTGCGTCACCGAGGAGCTCCACATCCACGGCTGGATGCTGCGCGAGGCGACCGACTTCCCCTCCGACCCGACCTTCCAGGCCTACGGCACCCGGCACACCGACGTGCATGCCCTGACGCGGGAGGAGCCGACCTGGAACGACCTTCTGCACCCGGAGCTCCCCTACCGTGGCGTCCACGTGGTCTGGGCCGCGCGCCAGGAGATGGCGCGCACGCTCGAAGACGTGCTCTCGCGCCGCACCCGGGCGCTGCTGATGAACGCCCGCGCGTCCATCGAGGCCGCGCCGAAGGCGGCGGCGCTGCTGGCCACCGAGCTGGGCCGCGACGCGGCCTGGCGGGACGAGCAGGTGCGGCGCTACACGGAGCTCGCCCGCGGCTATCTGTTGCCCGACCGCTCCTGAGCCAGACTTCCGCAGACCCCCCGGGCTCCGGTATCATGCGCGCCTGGGCACGACCGCCCGCGGAGGTTTCCATGCGACGTTCCCTCACGGCCTCGATCCTGCTCGCCGCCGCCCTCTTCACCGGCGGCTGCCAGAGCGGAGGCGCCCCCTCGACGTCGGCGACGTCGGAGCCCGCGCCGCCCAAGGAGACGGCCGTGTTCGAGCCCGCGAAGGGCGTGAGCTGCGATCGCGGCCAGGACGTATGCGCGTGGAAGGGCGGGCCCACGGTCGGGCTCACCCGGCTCTTCTTCGGCGACCGCGCGGCCGACGCGCTGATGCCGACCCAGGCGCCCGAGGGCTACCGCTACGACCCGATCTTCAAGCCCAGCACGCGCTCGAGCTGCGACACCCTCGTCACCACCTGCTACGACGAGAGCGGCGCCAGCGCAGAGCTCACCGCGAAGTACTTCGGTGGCAAGGCGGCCGACCGGCTGGCCAAGCGGCCCCGCACGATCCAGCGCTACGGCGAGTTCATCACCTGCGACCGGGTGTCGGACGTCTGCTACGACCGCCTGGGAGCGGGCGTGGGCATCACCCGCCTCTACATCGGCGAGTCCCAGTCCGACGCCCTGCTCAAGCGCCTGCGCACGAACCTCTGAACGCTCCTGTCAGGCCGGCGCGCTTGGTCCGGTCACGGTCTGGGCCAGGATCCACGCGGTGCTCTCGATCAGCTCCTCGCGGCTCGCGCCGAAGTACTCGATCTCGCGGTGGTGGGCGGCCAGGCGTTCGAGCACGCTGGCCATGGCGGCGGCGGCGGCGGCCGGGTGGATCTCCCGGGCGACCTTGCCCTGGGCCTGGCTCTCCTCGATGCGTCGCGCGAGGTGCTCGATCACCGGGGAGATCGCGCGCCGCCGCACCTTCATGAAGCGGCGGTCCCCTTCGTCGGCAAAGAGGTTGCGCACCAGCAGCACCGAACGGTGGGCGTCCCAGTGGTCGACGAAGGCCCGGGTGACGGCGCGCGCCGTCTCGAGCCCTTCCTTCCCCCGCCACTCGCCGTCGATCAGCCCGATCAGTGCGGGCATTTCTTCGGCGGCGGCGGCGGCCAGATACAGGGTGGCCTCGGTCGCGTCCTTGAAATACTGATAGAAGGTCGCGGGCGAGGTTTTCGCCTTGCGGGCGATCTCGACCACCGAGATGTCTCGGACGCTTCGTTCCGTGAGGAGCTCGGCGGTGGCCTCGAGCAGCCGGTCCCGGGTCTGGAGGGCGCGAGGTCCGAGCGTGCGCCCGCTCTGATCGACGGCCTTGGCTTCACGGTTGGCGCTCACGTTGTCCTCCACCTTTCGTCACCCGCGGGCTAGCCACGCGGCAGCCCCAGGACCCGGTCCGAGATGATGTTGCGCTGCACTTCGGAGGTCCCCGCATAGATCGTGGCCGCCCGTGACCACAGAAGCTCGTGGCTCCAGTGCCCGTGGTCGACCGCCCCGGCGTCGCCCGGGAGCAGCAGCGCCCGGGGGCCCAGGATGTCACCGGCCAGCTGCTTGACCCGCTGATCGAGCTCGCTCCAGCCGAGCTTCAGCAGCGAGCCCTGGGGCCCCGGGTGGCCCGTGCGCCGCACGGTCTCGGCGTTGCGGTAGGCGTTGATCCTCAGTGTCAGGCAGCCGGCGCTGTACTCCGCCAGCTTCTGCCGGATCACGGGGTGGTCGGCCGCCACGCCGTCGCCATACGGAGCAATCCGCGCCAGTGCACACAGCGCCTCGAGCTCCGCCTCGAGCTTCGCGTGGGGCGCGGCCGAGGCGCGCTCGACCGACAGCGTCTCCAGGACGACATCCCAGCCCTTGTCGATCTCGCCCACGACGTTCTCCAGGGGAACCCGCACCTCGTCGAAGAAGACCTCGTTGAACCAGTCCTCCCCGGTCATCTCGGTGAGGGGACGAATCTCGATGCCGGGCGAGCTCATGTCGACCAGCAGGAAGGTGAGCCCGGCGTGCTTCTTCGCCGCACCCGGGTTGGTACGGACGACGAGGATGCACCACTGTGCGTACTGGGCGAAGCTGGTCCAGATCTTCTGGCCGGTGACGACGATCTCGCCGCCCCGCACCTCGCCGCGGGTGCGCAGGGCCGCCAGGTCGGAGCCCGCGTCGGGCTCGGAGAAGCCCTGACACCAGATCTCCTCGCCGTCCAGGATGCGCTCGAGGAAGCGCTCGCGCTGCCAGGCCTGGCCCTTCGAGATCAGCACCGGACCCACCAGATCGATGCCGACCGCGAGCATGATCAGATCGGGCGCCCAGGCGCGGGCGTACTCTTCGCTCCAGACCAGCTGCTCCATCACGCCGGCGCCGCGCCCGCCGTACTCCTTCGGCCAGGCGAGCCCGGCCCAGCCGTTCTCGAAGAGCCGGCGCTGCCAGGCCCTCGCGAAGTGGATGCGCTCGGCGGGATCGGAGGGGCCGCGGCTTCCCGGGCTGCCGGTTCCAGGCGGCAGGTTGCTCGCCAGCCACTCGCGCACCTCGCTCCGGAAGGCGGCGAGCTCCGGAGACTCCCGGAAATCCACCCGAGGTTACTCCCGCTCGAACCGGGAGAAGAAGACACGCTGGGCGTTCTCGTAGAGGAACATCTCCAGCACGCCCTCGCGCAGGTCGAGCTGCTCGGCCTCCTTCAGGCAGCGCTCCATCTGGATCGCCGGGTGGTCCGACGCGAACATGATCTTGTGCTTGCCGCGCGTATTCATGAAGTGGATGAGCTCGGGCGGAAAGTACCGGGGCAGATACGCCGACGTCATCATGCTGAGGTTGTGATACTTCAGCATCAGCCGGCAGGCCTCACTCCACCACGGGTCGGCGCCGTGCGCCATCACGAGCTTCAGCTCGGGAAAGTGCAGGCAGACCTTGTCCAGGAGCATGGGGTGCTGGCACTCACCGGGCGCCGGCGGGCCGGGAATTCCGGTGTTGATGGTGATCGGCAGGTCGAGCTCCACGCACTTGGCGTAGACCGGGTAGTAGAGGGCGTGGTTCGGCGCGAGATCCAGGTAGAAGGGCGTGATCCGCGCCAGCACCAGGTTCGGCTGCTCGCCGTGAAGCTTCTGGAGCGCGCGGATCGACTTCATGCCCTTGGTCGGGTCGATCTGGGCCCCGAGGAAGAAGCGGTCGGGCCGGGCGTCGATGAACGAGAGGACGTGCTCCTGGGGATAGCGGACGTCGGTGGTGAGGATCGCCTTCTCGATGCCGAGGGCGTCCATGGAGTCGAGGGTCTCCTCGATCGTGTAGTCGCGAAAGAAGTCCTCGCCCTGCTTGAAGTAGTTCGCGGCCACCTCCTTCAGGTAATCGGGACGTCCCAGGGCCGCCATGTTCACGTTCACCCAGCAATCGATTGCGCGCGTCGCCATCCGGGGCCTACCACTCCTCGCTGAAGAACTGCCGCATCCACTTGCGGTAGACGCTGAACTGGCCGTCCCCGTCGCAGAGCATGGGCTTCGTGAAGTACTTCTTGTGCTCCCAGATCGGGATGTCCTCGTTCATCTGCTTCTCGAGATCGCGGATGATCGCGGCGCCCACGCCCCGGGCTTTGCGCTCGTCGCCCGCGGTGTTGACCGTGTAGGCGAAGCTCGTGTCGGTGGTCTCCTCGTCGATGGGGGTCGACGTGTTGACCATGATCGTCTCGACGATGCCCGTGAGATGGACCGTCTGGAGACCCGGCCCGTAGTCGGGCGTGTCGATGTGACCGTCCACCACGCCCCGGGGCGTCCCGAGCTTCGTCGGGTTCACGCAGCGCAGGATGTGGCCGTCCACCTCGACCGTTCCTTCGGGGATCGATTTGGTTCCGTGCACGTAGCGAAAGTGCACGCGGTCGACGGCGTTCTCGTTCATGTCGAGCCAGCGGCTGTGCACCTGCCAGCGCCGGATCTCGAGCGGCGTCCAGCTCGGCGCGCCGACCTGGGGAATCTCGGGCAGCTCGTACTCGGGCTCCGCGCCTTCCGCGTGATGCCACACGAACAGGATCCCGGCGCGCTCCGCAATCGGCCACGAGCGGGTTTTCGCGTTCGGCGGGATGCGCTTGGCGTACGGAATGTCGATGCAGCGCCCCTCCCCGTCCCAGTGCCAGGCGTGAAACGGGCAGCGGATCCCCTTGCCCTCGACCTTGCCGCCCACGCCGAGGTGCGCGCCCAGGTGCGGGCAGTGGGCGTCGAGAACATGGGGCGCGCCGTCCTCGTCGCGAAAGGCGACCAGGTCCTGACCGAAGTAGTGCAGCCCCTTCACCTGGCCCGTCGCCAGCTCATCGGCGTAGGCGATCCGGAACCAGCCGTTCGGATAGGCGGGAAACGGGAAACGCCCCAAGGGCTTGCGGACTCCCGATGCTCCCATCAGCGCTCCTCCAGGGGATCAGAGGCCCCAAGGCCAATCTGACGACCCGTCAGATTTTAGATCATCCGCCGGCAGATCGCCGCGGAGCGCTAGAGACCGCGAAGGAACGCAGAGTTCGCGTGGAATTCGAGCAGCTCCAGCACCTCTTGCTGACGCTCCTGGGCGTAGGGCCCGGGGTTCCAGGCGCGCAGCTTCTTCGGGTTCGGAAGCACCGTCGCGAGCAGCGCCGCCTGCTCGAGGTCGAGCTCCGCCGCGGTGATCTCGAAGTAGCGCCGGGCCGCGGCTTCGGCGCCGAAGACACAGGGGCCGAACTGCGCCAAGTTCATGTAGACCTCGAGAATGCGACGCTTGCTCCAGGTCCCCTCGATCCACAGGGTGAACCACACCTCGAGGCCCTTCCGCAGCCAGCTGCGCCCGGGCCACAGGAAGAGGTTCTTCGCGACCTGCTGGGTCAGCGTGCTGGCACCGCGCAGGCGTCCCGAGCGATCCCGCTCGCTCAGCGCGCGCTGGATCGACTTCCAGTCGAAGCCCTCGTGCAGGAGGAAGCGCTGGTCCTCGGCCAGCACGATCGCCCGCGGCAAATGACCGGCGATCTCCTCGCGGTCGACCCAGCGGTACTCCACCTCCTCGCACGCCTCCCCGGTGGCGGGATCCGCAAAGTGCGCCCGCAACATGAAGGCGCTGGTCAGCGGCGGCACCTCGCGCAGCAGCAGCACCGGAACCACCGTGACCGCAACGAACGCGACGGCGCCACCCAACAGCAGAACCACGGCGATCAGCAGCTTGCGCCACCGGTTGCGGCGACGGCGCCCGCCCTTTCGGCGGGTACCGCGCTTCCGGGTCAATGGTCTGCGGGAGCGAGCCCGACGATCACTCCGGCCACTCCCTCGGTGGGCTCACCCAGCTGGACGCGGTCGGCGTCGACGCGATGCTTTCGCACGAGGGCATCGCGCACCGCCTCGGCGCGCGCATTGGCGAGCTGTTCTCGCCGTTCGTCGGGCACCTCGACCGAGTCAACCCAGCGTTCGAGAGCCTCCCGGTCCTCGCGGCCGAGCTCGCCGTCACCGCCTTCGGCCCGGTCCTCCAACGCGCCGCGCAAGCGCCGGCGCTGGAGGAAGCCCGCGTCCACAGGAGGCAGCTTGGCGTCCGCGACCACCTGCTCCTGGAGGATCGCCTCAGCGAGGAGTGGATCGTCTTCGGGCGAGACCGAACCGCGCAGCTCGAGCGCCAGGCCCGGCCGCGCCTCCAGGACGCCGGCGAAACGAACGGCCGCCTCGAGGTCCTTCTCCGACGGCTCGGCGGAGCCCGCCGCCATCGGAATCGGCTCGAGCTGCATGCCGCTGGGTCCATCGTCGCCGCCCAGCAGCAGCCCTGCGGTCTTGAGCGGCGCGGTGAGCGCGCCGATGATCGCCTGACGCAACGCCGCAACCAGGATCACGGTGACTCCGACGCTCGCACCGTCCTCGCCGAGGGTCGCCCGAATCGGGATATCGATGCTTCCGGACGGGTCGCGCAGCAGCGCGAGACCGAGGCCGATCGGCACACCGAAATCCTTCTCGAACGAGCCCTGCTCGACCTCGGACACGGAGAGGTCCTGCAGGTCGAGGTCGCTGTCGAGCTTCGTGCGCTGGCCGTCCACTTCGATGTCGGCCTCGACGGAGAGCAGCCCCTCTTCCAGCCAGTAGCCAGCCGCATCGGCTGCGTACGGGCTGAAGGCCGGCAGCCCGAGCCGGGAGAGCTCGAGGTGGGCGCGCCCGGCGTTCCCGTCGAACGCCGCGTGCAGCGCGAATCTCGCGTCGGCCGGGCCTGAGAAGGAGACCGCCAGGCTCTTCGCCTTCTGCGCCGGCCAGCGCAGGTCCTCGCCCTTCACCTGCATCTCCGATATCCGCGAGGTGTGAACCGGCTTCACCGTCTCGTCCACGAACTCGAGCTCGCCCCCCGACACCTCGAGACTCGCAATGCTGAGCTCGGGCTGTGGACCG